>Ga0194115_10001978_pt1 | contig 25241 bp, 18 predicted proteins | sample TA2MahsurfametaG_3_FD_148656 | JGI IMG/M metagenome (GOLD analysis project Ga0194115, IMG submission 148656) | Freshwater microbial communities from Lake Tanganyika, Tanzania - TA2015002 Mahale S4 surface | ecosystem: Environmental > Aquatic > Freshwater > Lake | place: Tanzania: Lake... | reverse complement strand
TGGTTGTAGCACATATGATCCTATCCCATAAGAAGTTAAATTGGTCAAAGCTCTGTTTATAATTGAATCATTTAACTGAGTATCATTTTGCTGTCTTACCCCGCTAGTAGAAAATTCTACTGGTCTAATAAGAAATTCTGTGGCCGCAGTTGTAATATCTTGCTTGAATGTATATGTTGTTACAGTTATTGGAGAATCTGCAACTGGGTGATCGCCAACAGAACCTGATCTAGAAGTATCAGTAAATGTGCCAATTGAAGTGCCAGTTGCACCATCAATATTGACAGTACCCAATCCGGTATTGAGAGCCGCAAAATCTTTAAGAATTATATCGACAGCATAATCCATTTCCGCATCGGTCATCAACTGAAGACCTTGAAATGTAGCTCCTGATAATTTAACTTTTAATGGATTAGCCATTTAATTCCTCACGGATATAGCTGAGAGCCATTTGAGGCATAAACATATAAAGGTACTGTAATTATAGCACCATCAGGAAATTTATAACCTGTGTTAGCATAAACAATACCATTCACATGAAATGCCGTATTTGGATTCAATGTATTCACTCCCACCCTATTTGCATTCTTTTGTAAAAATAGCAGCCCAGTATCTATATTCAATACAGCAGCGCCTATGGATACAGTATTACTATTTAAAGTTAATCTATCGGCCGCGGCATCACCTAACGTAGTATTACCAGATGATGTTAAAGAAGAAGTGACAGTTAATTTATTAGTTGATGTATTACCACTAATTGTAATATTGGTTGCTACACTAACTCTACCATTTGCGGTTAATACACCATTGACTATTGTGGTATCATTATTTGCATTGCCTAATTTTGTTGCACCTAATGATACAAATCTAACATTGGCCGTCAGTGTATTTGCATATAGTTTAGATTCATCAATTGCAAACTGGTTCATACGAGTAAACACCTGGTTGGAACGAATCCTCCAGGTGTCAAATGTATTGGTTAGGGCGACATTTGCAATTTTAGACATTTATAACTGTCCCTTGGACCCGAGTAGCTGTCGTAGCAGGTCCTTAATTTCAGCGACATCCTGCTTTATATTATTTATCTCATCCAATTTCGCTTGATTTTCAATATCACGTTTTCTCTTTGCGCGATATGCTTCGAGCCCTACAGTATCAGTAGAGATAATGGCCTGGGTACTTTTATCCTTAAGATACCCAGGCTCATTTTCTATCTTTACCAACTCAGGTCTCATCTCTGAAGCGCAATCACTCTGATGTCATCAAGTCTTGGTGGATTTGTAGTAGTTGTACTTGTCAATACAACCTTAATGGCCATATATTTAAATCCAACAAATCTTGATTTAGCCGAATTACGATATTCAATAATATTACTATTTGTTGTATTTGCACCTGAAATATAATCATTGCTATAATTTGGCACAACAAATGTATATTCTTTGAAATCATCAATTATTTCAGAACTTGAAAATGCTGTAGATGATGTAAATCCTGCTTCCGTTGTGAATGACATAGGTATATAACGGGCCTTGTCAAATGTATCACTATCTTCGCGATGTAGAATCTTATAATAAACACTAATATTAGATCCAGGTGGACGATATGCTGTCACATATACACGAATATCTTCGGCATCTTGACCATCAGCCAGAGTTACCTTCTTTGTAATATATTTGGCCTTTGCATTACCACCACTTACTGTATTAGCCTCACCTGTTGTATCATTATTGATGAGATTTTCTATGGTAATTGCAGAGATACGTTTGACATCAAGAGCAGGCGAAGCATATCTGCTGGTGCTTGTCAAAGTAGCCTTAATTTCACCAGAGCGAGTGGAACCCATAGATGATCCTGAAATCGATGTATTAGATTCCATGCTACGGCTTAGAATAAAACGAGGTGCAACAAATTCAGTATCATTATTTACATTTAGATCAATGTAAGATGAGTCTCTAGCTGTATTGCTAGTGGCAAATTTACCCGAGAATGATATCACTGTATTTGTGGGTCTCAAGAAATCCGCCGAAATATTGATAGTATCAGCCTGCAAACGATCAAGCTTTACAATACGAGCAAAATATCCATTGATCTGTCCACGAACAAAGTTATTAGCAAAAAATACTCTACCTGGACCCGATGCAGGTCCACTATTTGTAAATGCTACATTAGCTAGGTGCAAATAGGTATTAGCATAAGAAACAGAATCATAGAAAGCAACACGTCCGGTTGGTGTTGTAGCTGATGTAATACCACCGCTTGAATTACCAACAATTACACCAGTTGTCGCATTTGTATTACGAATGCGAATTTGCTCACCACCTCTAAATTTTGATGTTAGTGATATATTACGCACGCGTAGCTGTGTGGAACTGAAGCGAGAAATTGTGCCGGTTGCACCTGAAGTTACACCCTGAACAAATGTCACACCAGTATTAACTGATTTAGTATTTGCAAATGTTCCGACAAGAATGGTTTCACCATGCACTTCTTCACCTGTGCGAATAAATGCGGCCGAAGCATTGGTAATCTGTAGATAATCGCGAAGTTCATTCTTAAATACAACAGAACCTGTGACGGACTTATCAAAGTTTGCAACATAAAGTGTAAACTTTAAGTCCTCTTCCTGAATCGCGCTGTATACCTTATCATTTGAAGATGCAAATAGCATACCTGCGGCTGGTTGAGATGTAATACGATCACCAGTTAATGTATCAACTTCACCAAGACGTGAAACATGCACATTATAATTTGGATTATTACCAACAGGCTTTACAATTATTGCATAGTCTCTATCATTCTGTAGATATACCGGAGATTGAAAATACACCGGTGTAGGTGCTGAACCATCAGAGCTTATATTGACTTCTGTTGGCATCAATGTTACACGACTAAATGGAACAATTCGCGGAGTAATTGTATTTGATAGCGGATCAATTTCACGAATATGTACTTCACATCCAAGAACAGAATCTTTAGTTGCAAAGAAAATATCAGCTTTGGTAACAAATGCACCAGATCCGGAAACTTTACCTATCGCATTTGTATCCATAGTAAATGATTGTGCAATAGGATCTTCAAAGCGAACCCTAATATCTTCTTGTAAACGATCTTCAGATACATTCTCTCGCACAACTTCTGCGGTGCGAGTGCTTATAATTGTATTTTGAACTTCTTGTATTAGACCCTGAGCGGTATAGATACCCTCCGCATCTGTAGTAAATGTGCCCTGTTTAGTATCATTTGAAGGAGAATCTGTAAGTCTGAATATCAGACTACCTGTTCTAAATCGCGTATTTTGATCGGATGGGATTCTGAATATACCATATACATTACCGTTAGATACAGCAGTAAGAGACCCACCCTCAATTGCAGTATTTGCAAAGGATGAATTTGTTGGTGTCACATAAGATGATACACTAGTTCCGTCAAAGAAAGGATATAGGCGCGCACCAGGCTTTATACCATTACCGGTAAATTTAATTAATCGAGAACGCATAAACGGTGCAATATTTACGCTTTTGACTCTAGGGCCGGTGCTAGTAACTGTAACCTTAGGTATTAGTTTTGTGCGAACACCTTGTCTTGTCTGACTACTAGTGGTAGTAGTTGTTACCCTTACGCCAAATCCGCGCGGGTCCCCGCCCCCCACCCACTCACGAGTTTCATTTGTTGATTGCCAATTGGTTTGCCAATCGCTCCAAACAGTACCCCAAGCACCATTTTGTTCCCAATTATCATCAAAATTATCAATATTAATAAGAACATCAGGTAATTGAACGGTATCTACCCAATAATCAGTTGGTGGATCAAGAGTTATATTACCTTTCCATTTCCAGAAAAGACCCGCAGCATTTCTAGTTGTCGATGAATATTTTTGTCTAATGAATACTTCATGTGAATATGGTAGGGTAAGCAATTCCCCTGCGGGTATTGCATAAACACCTGAAATAGTTGTAGATACTGCACCACTAGTGATTGAGGCCGATGTTGAGAAATTACCTGTTGCATCTTCAACATATAATTTATTATTTACTTTGAATCGAACTGTAGCTGTTGTTCCACCAGATGTTACAGTAGAATCATTAGCAAATGCAGACTGACTATTTGCAATGAATATGATCTGATCGCGCGCAATTCCACCAACTGTAGTATTTGTGCGAACCACATTTGATGAATTAGCAGCATTGTAAAAAAGTTCAACACAATCAAGCTTAAATGGAGGACGAGCTTCTCCATAATTAGGATCTATCGAAATCTTATAATCAGAATTTGTGACATCACCCACGTTATGGCCATAGAAAGCATCAACTAGAATACCATTCTTAAAGCGATTATTACCCGCAGCATCTTGCACAAGAAGATTTTTTGTATCCATCTCAAGTAAATTTAATGTAGTATAATATTCCAGATTTTCAATACGATTTCGTAAAACGCCAATATCTTTCATAGTAAAGCGCGGATTTGTAATCGGAAATATTTTAGAAGCAAGATCACCACGATTTACACGACGAGCTTGTTCATCAGGTAGAGATGGATATTGTGATAGATTTACAGTGGCCACCGACATAGTATCAGTGGGCTCATCAGGTGTTACTGGATTTGAAGAAGAAACTCCCTTGATTGCAACAAAATTACCATCACGATCAAGCACAATTCTATCATTGCGAAGTAGATAATAATCAAGATCGGCTTCAAATGTTTCACCTGGCGCCATAAAACGCAGACCGCCCGATGGCTGATCAAATGATGTAGATAATTTCGGATTAATTGAAATATTTGTAAGAGATGTTACGCTATTTGCAGTATCCGTCATACGAGGACGAATATCAATGCAATCTCTTAGATCAAATCTATTACCCGTTCGTGCAGAATTATATACTGGAATTTCATATGTAAAAATCTTAGTTGGGTCAGCACCTGCATTTGTATCATCGATGGGATATGAATCAACCGAGAAATATCCAACACCAGTAGAATAGCTATGCGTAAAATAATCTAGCTTGACAAGCAAACGATCACCAGAAGCAATTGATAATCCACTAGTAGATTTATTTACAAGCTGTGCATGACTATAATACCCGTCAAGCATACCCGAATCTAAACTAAAACTATTGGTGACATCAGTCCCTTCAGTCAGAGTTGAAAAGTTTGATCCAGATTTCTTGCGAACTGATACAATCTTAAATCCATCGGATAGACCTAAAGGCCATGGTCCAGTAGTATTGGCAATATAAGATGTGCCACCGCCAGCCCCAATTCTAATTTGAACTAAACGATTACGATTGACCGTTTTTGATGCTTCTTGACCATCAACTTTAGAGAGTTCAGCAATTACTGTAGCATTTAGCGATGCACCAAGAGTTTCTTTCAGATCAAAATCAGTTTGAGTTGAAGATGATACTGTGATGGTACGAGCTGCTCCAGCTAAACCACCGCTACCACCAAAATCCAATACCTGACCTTGTTTTATAAGCTTATGAACTCGCATATTTGTGCGGGTAGCACCAGCTGTTGATAAGGTATTCAAAGATGATGCTGATACAGATGTAACAATAAAGTCACCCGTATTTGCAACACGAATTAATTCACCTGCACTAAATCTAGTTGTTAAATCGATTGAGCTATTAGAGCGAGTTATAGTATTTGATCCGCTTGTTGTGCTTAGTCTTAAAGTGCTAACTGCCGCGGTATTTGTAGATCCTCTAGCAACAACATAATAGTTGGCACGGCCTGTAGCCGAAGATATAACACCGCTTCCTGCAAATGTTTCGCTGGCAGAACCAGAAGCAACAGATGCTGTACCACCTGTGCCAAATGTAATATCAAATGACTTCTTGAATGGGAAATCGTTGTCAATATTACCTAATGTGTCACGTAGACGGCGAATAGCTGTTGCAGGCAAACGAAATACGGCTGTGTCAAACGATGAATCAGCAGTATTTGCGTTTTTACCATTTGACCCTAAAATATCAGCCTTGCCGTTAGCCTGGCCAGCCCCGGCACTAAAAGCAATAGATTGAACATTTGCAAATCCAAATCCGGCAGACATATTGATATCTGTTAGAAAGAGTTTATATTGTGTAGAGGGAAGACCTGGTGTACCGGTATAATGTTCAATAGCACGAACACGAGCAGTACCAATTTGTGTTGCTGGAAAATTTGTAGTCGAATAGTTTCTTGTTGAAACTGCATTTGCTTGTTGTGATCTGAGACTGACTAAGCCCTGAGAATTTACATCCCAACCACCAACAACGTTATCAACTATGACATAATTACCATAATCGATTAGTGCAGATGCTTGTTCTACTGATTTAAAATCAGTAGCTTTATCAAGGGTAACTCGTGCGCTTTGTAGCTGTTCAATATCAAAACCTTGAACATAAGCTTTACCGGGATTAATTTCAACAACTAATTTAGATGCGCTTCCACCTTCACCTGCAGTATAAACACCTTGATTATTTCCGCTTAATAGATGCTCACGTAATCTAGGCGAAAGTCCATTAACTACATAATTTCCTGACTCATCATAAGTACGCTTTGCAAAATAATCACGCAGCAAATTATATTGAGTTGTATCAGAACGTGTCTGAATAACACCATTTTTAATTTGAATTAGCTCAACAAAATTATTGCTGGCCGTATCAGTCAAAGCTTTCTTTGAGAATTGTAATGAAAGTTTTAGACGGGCCGCACCGGGGGCTGCATAGTTATAAGAACCTGATGCTGGATCTAAAAGGGTAGAATCGTCGGCTTCTTTAATAATAGATTCAACAACATCAAATCCGACACGAACAGAAGCATTTGAGCTATATTTTGATAATACTAGGGTATTTTCATCGGCTCTAATAAAATGATCTTTGGCATAGATTACACCAGATCCGATTTTCATTAGGGCTGAAAATCCAGTGGCCGATGATGTAATAAGATTAGCTGTAAGCCCACCACCACCCGAAGCAGTTAAAACTTCGCCATTAGCAAATGTACGACGAGCACCGTTAGCACCAGTTAATTTTACAAATAGAGTTTTGAAATTTGGTGTATTAGCTTCTGATCCGTCATTTACCTCAATGACATTAGCCGAAACACCAGATGTAGATCCAGTGACGGTTTTATACAAAAAGGAATAAACATTGACTACAGTTGTACCATTAGATGCCTTATCACGAAGCTTCATATAAATGACATCGCGATCTAAAGTTGTAGCACACCCACGAACAATGCTGCCTTCTTTGAAAATATGCTCGGCAAAACGATCAATCTGATTTTGCAAAACTGATTGAATTTGAGTAAGTTCGCGCGCCTGAACTGCTAGACCAGGACGAAATAGAATACGATGAAAATTTTTAGACTCACTGAAGTCATCATAATACGGATCTACATTTAGATCCGTTGAAATCGTGACGGTGTTAGCAATAGATGCCATCTGTTCCTCTTATTCCTTAAAACGTCACGACAAATCTAAATTCTTCAAGTTGATCTGGTTTTCTGACAATTGGCGGATTGCTTTCTATGTATAAGACATCTCCAGTATTTTCTCTAATAGCGGGCTTTACGGCATTGATAATAGTAGCTGTTACACCAGAAGAGGCTGATGTCAATGTTTCGGTTTGTGCAAATCCTTGACCAATACCATTTGTTGATAACCGTATTACTCTAAGAATACCTTTTGATTTAGCTGCATTAGTATTTGCAAAATAAACAACTCTAGCTTTCGCACCACTTGTTCCACCAGTTACAACTTCGTCGGCAGTATAGTCACCAGTAACATTTTGCAATACAATACGATGACATTGATCAATTACCGAAGCATTTGCCGAAGGTCCGCTTCTGAGCTTAGGATCTCTAATAATACCAACTGTTCTAAAATCATTATTTGTAGGAAATGTATTTGACTCGCCACCAGATACGGATATTGAAAGCATCAAGTCTTTAGCATTTAGTTCATTGCGAGCATTACTACCATGACCACCTCTTGGAGATATCACAGCTTGTGCTGCCGCACCAGAACCATATGTCGTATTTGCCGTAATGACAACATTTGCAAATGAGTAGCTGCGGCCGTTGGTTACTATAGTAATTTTACGAACTTGACCACCAAATGTATTAGACACATGGGCCGTAGCTCTAATTGCGGCCGTGGCTCCACTATCACCGGTGATTAGAGCAGTGGGCGCAATTGAATATGTTGATGAAGTGTTTGGTGTAATTGTAAATGCACCATTGACGGTTACAATACGGCCGGTACCAATATATTTTGTAATACGTCTTAGCTGACCAATACCAAGACCTGAAGAAATATAAAGTGTTGATCCTGTATATGCACCATCAATCTGCAATGCATTTGTTTGTAATCTTACAGTCGTTGAATTAGTTATAGAAAAAAATGTATTTGATGTACTTAAATATCCGCTGCCATTTGATGTTACCACCACATGATCTATGGAACCATTAGATGCGGCTTGCTGCACGGACCACTGTGCGCTTCCGTTATTGGCAGTTAGCTGTCTTACTGGAATATAAGTTGATGTTAAGAATTTTTGTGCATCGGCTGTAGTAACAGCAAATAAGAATTTCCAACGATATCCATCGGCCGTGCTAATAATTGATGTGCTAATCCCCGAAGGCTCTTCGGTTGATGCTGCGCCGCTATGATTATCAATACATTTATAAACGTTGTTTTCTGAAGTAATGATATAAAAATTTTTGTCATAAAAATTTGCAGTTTTATCATTATATTGAGTAAAGACAGTATTATTTGTCCAGCTATATCGTGGTACAACAGATATAATATCATTTGAATTGATACGTTTCATTGCAATCATGTCTTTATATACATCAAATTCTGTAGTAAATTGTGTATTTGTTATTGCAGGTGGTAATGAATCATTGGCAAAAGGTGTCACCCTACCAACAAACATATAAAGCCGAGTAGGAGAAGGTTCATCAAATGATTCCTTCAACTGATCTGCAGTATTCAATCTAAAAAATGGGGTGATTCTATTTGTCATCTAACCTTTTCCTAGTTCGATTATTTATCAGGTCTAGGTAGACCTTTGATAGGTATAAACTATATCACTTGCTGTACCAAGAATAAACATTTTGGTTTGATCGGTGCTTAATGCTAATGCATGAGGTGCGGCCTCTTGATTACCAACATATAAACTTTTACTGTCAAAAGAGCCCGTTGACACATCCCAAGCAGTTGATAATGAATATTGATAAACAGTATCATTTGTGCTACCGACAACAAGAACCTTCTTACCGTCATTACTAAATGCCATAGCTAATGGACTATTTTCCTGCGACGTAACAGATAAGAATTTAGATGCATAAGTTGCAGTTGATACATCCCATGGTATTGATAGTGTGTATTGAAATATGCTGTCATTTGTTGAACCAAGAATATACATCTTATAACCATCATCGCTAAATGCAAGCGACTGAGGATTTGTCTCCTGTGCAGAAACATCTTTACTTTTTGATGAATATGTTACAGTTGATACATCCCAAGCAGTTGATAATGAATATTGATAAACAGTATCTCTAGTTGTACCAACAATATACATTGTGTTGCCCTCAGGATTAAACTGAACATCACGTGGTTCTGTATCACCTGGGCCAGATGTAGATGTATTTGCAATCGATATGCTCTTAGACATATAAGTTGCTGTAGACACATCAAAAGCTGTTGCTAGTTTATATTGAAATACCTTATCTTGATTTGTACCAATAACATACATTCTTTTACCAGACGAATTAAATGTTAGTCCTACTGGCTGACTATCCTGTGCGTCTACAGATACATTTGCAGACATAAGAATTGCTTTATTAACATTTAATGGTATTGGTAGTAGTGCTTGTTGACTATAAACAAAACCATGATTGTGCGTCAATACAGTATTTGATACAAACTGATAGCTACCAAACATCTTAGAACCCGCAGGATGTAATACTCTCTTAACTACATCGCGGTATTTGTCAACAATCTCGGTCACTCGAATTAGATATGAATATTCTTGATAGAAATCATTATCTTGTAATCTCATATTCCAGCTTAGAAAACCTTTGGTATCAATATATCTACCCGGCTGATTGATAACGCCTGAGATAATTGGTTTGATATCAGCATTGTATGTTGTATTTCTGATTGTGTGTCTTGTAATACCAGCTTGATCTGTATTAGTATCAATAGTTGGTGCTACACCGCGAGAATTGACAACAATTGCATCAGCAAATTTATCAAACGATGCATCGGATGAAATTACCTCAAGTCGTGTAATTGCACCTGGTGCTCGTATGACAGCAATGACAGCATCACCACCCTTAAATTGTCCATTTTGACCAGGTAAAGCTTGCTCAAATACAACCTGATCTGTAACAGTTACTGTTGGTAATTCAGGAACATAATTTTTACCAACACTTGTTACGGATATTGCATTAATTGTACCAGCAACTGAATTTGCAAAATTCAATGATGTCACTAGCTGTGATGATATATTAGCCGCAGCAAGATTTGCCGATACAGCAGCAGAATTAGTACCAAGAGAAACAAATGTAGATCCTGTATTGAGAACAACATTTTGTAAGGCACCAATTTGATTTGTATTCAGACTAACAAATGTTGTATTAGAAAGAGATGTAACCACAGCGGCCGCGCCAGTACCGGATCCACCTTCTATTGCAATGACAGTTTGACCTAAACGATAACCACTACCACCTCTATTGATACGAAATGTTACAGGTCCTTGATCATTTGTGGCAGCCACCCTGGCCGCGGCAGTAGCGCCAGATGATGTGATAACAACATCATCACCCGATTGATGAAACGCTCCGGAATCTACAACTTCTTCAATACCAATCAAGCTACCAAATGCTGATGTAATGGTTGCTGTATTACCTAGATCATCGGTAACCGTTTCACCGTCAACAAATGATCCGACTACGTTTTCAACAAGCAGCTCAAATAGCGGATGTCCTAAAACAACAACTTGTGTAACTTTTTGCACACGAGCCGTAGCGCCAGATTGAGTACCAACTATATTTCTACCATCAAAATTTTTTGGTAGAATTGAAAATGGATTACCAACACGAAGAATTGTCTCTTTAACCCAACGACCATCAGATGCTCTTAGAATGTAATCGCCAGGATAGATAATCTCAATCTGTTTATTGAATAATGCATAGAATAGAAAGTCATATGAAAATTTTGACCCTCTTGTTCTATAAAAATCTCTAATATGCTTTACCAACAATCTCTTGTCGGCTAGCACATCTTTTGGTATATTCAACATAAATTCTTTGCGGAAATATTCCACAAAAGAATCCAATGTACGATCAATATCTTGATATTCAACTAGACTGCGTGTTACATCTACGGTCTGGCCAGACTGCTCTAGAAATTCATAATATGCTTTTAGAAATGAAACAAAGCGCGGCCCTTCATCGCGAAGAAATGCAGGAAATTGTGCCTCGATAAGAGGTGATATTTTCTTGAAGATTTCTTCGGCGCCTGAAATTGCCATATTAATATATCGTCAGCTGTGAGATTGATGTCGCACCTAATGTAGCACTGTTACCAACTGTGCTAACTGTATCAAGTCGAGCATCAATTGCTCCAGTATTATCATTTATCAGAGTTATCTTGGCACCAGCTATTAATAGAATTTGATTTCTTACTGGTGAGATATTATAATCATCAAGTTCAACTCTAATATCAATTTCACTACTATTTGCAACTGCGGTTGGAGCAAATGCATTCAGAGTTATAAGACCTGTTACATAATCTATGGTTCCAACAGACTTGATATAAGTTCTGGTGCCTTGAGATAAGTAATAAATTCTTACATTACCAAATCCATCATCATCAAAGAATGTTGTTAGGCCATCTGTAGTAAATGCGGTTGATGATACTGCCGTTTGATATCCATCGCTTGGATGAAAAATCATTCGATTGAATGGAATGCGATATGTATTTGATGTTGTTATTGACGGTAGAAACTTTTTCTGAGCTTCAATCTTGCCCGTGCTTGACACAATAGAAGCATCGGCGGTATCGATGCTGCTTAGAAATTTTGAAAATCTAAATCTACCATCAAAGCGATTTAGATTTGTAGATTCATAAGCTATGATCTTATTTGCAATGCGAACCGCAATTTCTGACGGTTGCAATGTCGTAAGAAGCGGATCATATCTTACAATAATTGTCGGTACAATATAAAGATATGTTGGATCAACTATCTCGATATCAATTGACTGTACATTATATGATCGTAAACCAAGTATAACACGTTCTTTACGATTGGTCGATACTAGAGTACCAATCTTAGGCTTGATGGAAGCATAGACTTTACCAAAAATTGGCGGATCATTTTCCTCACCACCCCACACATTTACAGCGGAGAGGTCCGGATTATCACGCAGAATAATTCTCTTATAATCTTCCTTTGTGACAGCGCGGTTTTGCGTTTCATAAAGACGCGGCGCATTAAATTTAATTGACTCGGCCGTTTCTATTTCAGCGCCGCCTTCTGCCCGCTCTACGGCTGTGAGTGTAAAGCTGCTTTGACCACCAACTGTACCAACAGCAGTAAAATTATTTGCACCGTTAGGTCTAATACCATTGCTAACACGATATGATACCGTTACTGTGCTATTAAAAGATGGCTTCTTACCTAGTATATTATCACCAAAGCTGATTTTATAAAGCTTATTGCGATCAGGCTCGACAAAAAATACACGAGAAGTTGAATTTACAGCTTTAAGATCAGAAACTTGTGAGTAGGTTTGCGTATTACCAGCAGTAGTTACACTGACCACAATACTTGAGGTATCAGTATTTGCATTCGGTAATACAAATGAGGTATTGGCCGCAGTAAACAAATAGAGATGTGTTAATGGTGTGCCTTCAGTTATTTGAATATGACCACGGAATCCATTTGTTGAATTTGCATATATCGGATAAGATTGCGGTGTAACAAAGCTATATGATACACCATTTACTGTCGTACGAAACTGTGTATCTTTTGCAATATTAATTGTTCTAAATGTAGAATTGGCAACAGTAGAAAAGCTAATCAATACATTGGCCGTAGCACCGCGAGCAGAGGTTGGTGTATAACCAAGCATCTTAGCTCTTGATACCACATTCTCATAAATCTGCGCCGTATCTAGAAATGATTCATTTGCCGCCATATTTGCATAGAAGGCCATATAATATGTATTATATGCTAGAAGGTCTAGTAGTGTACCTATCGCGGAATCTTCAAAATCAAAATCAGCAAAGTCTGGACGACCTGCTATAAAATTACGCAGATTTAGCCTGATGGTATCAAAGTCTAGACCAGTGACGGTGATTGCGCTGTTTGCAGCCATTAACGTATGGCCTCCAAGGTCAATGAGACGCTAGCTGGTGCTTCTGAATTTCTAGTTGAAAATGATATGTTTATTCTCAGATTATTTGTATCAGGGTCGGCGTCAACACCAACACCGAGTAACTGGGCCCGTTCTTCATAGCTTTCGATAGCATATTCAATATCAGTTTGCACATTCATTTCCAATGATGGATCCATTAGATCAAATAATCTATATCTGATATCAGAACCAAATAAAGGACGAAATGGTCTTTCGCCTTTGTCTGTTAAAACTAATGATTTAACTGCCTGTTTTACAGCATCAGAATTCTTACGCACAATGAGCTTACCGGTAACCGGGTGCATCTTCATATTCAGATCAAAATCTTTATAGATTGGGGTTTTTATAGCACCGGCCATCTAAGCTCTCCATTTATGGCATATTTATTAAGATAATATCATCGAACGCTCTCAGATGACAAAGTTCTAGCATCTATTCTATCTTGCAATTCTTGCATTTGACCGGTTAGCTGTTCTCTAATTTCAGGTGATTGAGTATAAGCTAATTGTAGTCCCAATCTCTGTCTATCGATTCTTAATTGTGCAGTTTCTAATCGAAAATTTAACGCATCTTGTTCAGCTGTGGTAATAGTTGGTGCGGATGATGGTAATGCTGCCAATTCTTCTCTAGCAATTCGAGTTTGAGCAGGTGTTGAACTATTTGGTGAAACTTCAACTGCAGGTGCTGATGGAATTGGTGTTGGTGCAGGTGCAGCTTGCGCTGGTTGATTTGATGGTGGATGTTCAGCTGGTTGTGCGGTCGCAGTAGCAGATGCTTGACATATGCTAATACCAGATAATATATTATTGAGTAGACCATTCAAATCAATATTGGGAAATAATAGCTGTATTCTAAGATATTGTGATAAAAATCCAATTGGGTCATTTATCAGACTTACAAGTGATGCAATTTCTTGTTGAAGTTGGTTTGCTAATTCTTGCACTGGCCCTAAGATATTAGACACAGCCGATGAAATTACTGCTGTTACCTGAGCAGTCATCAATGCTGGTAAATTTTGAACAAATGCCACTATGTCGGTCGCGGTTTGTATTGCACCGTTGATAGCAGTTGTTGCAGAAGTTATGGCCGATCTAACTTCTGATAGAGCAGCGCCAATACCACAACCTGATGATAAAGCCGATTGTGCAGCATTGGTTATTGCTGGATTAGATGTTAGTGCGTTTTGTAATTCCTGAGGTGTTGTCATGGGTTTAGATCAATCCTTGAGCCTTTGACTGTAGTTGGTCCTGGAGAACCAGCAGTAAAAGATGATCTACCAGCAATAGATGCTTCGCCACCAGACCCAATATCAATATCACCTGCTGATACCTGAGTCATTTTACCAAGAGATGCAGTTAATACTGTGCCGTTAATAATATTTGTCACATTACCACCAGCAGTATAATCATGAGTAGATGCATAGTTTTCTGTCACCGTTCCACCAACACCTCTGGTTCTATTACCACCAACAGTCTTAGAATCATTTGCATTGATTTGTGATACTGCTGAACCTAATACCTCAGTTTCTTGATTACCTTCAATCTTAGACGTCATATTACCAACAACATGAAGATGATAATTTCCCAATACTTCATGCACCATATTACCATCAATTCTCACTCGCGCATCACCTTGAATGGTGACACTACATTCACCAAATATCAACACCTTTTTGTCTTTGACTACAATCTCATAATCATCACCAACTATTCTAGTAACTCTTGTACCATCATCCATTATTTCTCTATTGGTACCAGATGCATGATATTCATGAATTCGTCTTGCTCCATCGGTATCATCAATTTCAAAAATATGACCCGATTCAGTTGTGCGTACATGATTGAATGGGTAACGAGGTGGTGTAGTTGTTGCATGTATTTCTGGCTGATTCCAAGTTGGAGTTTCATATACGGGTTCCGCATCATCATATGTTACAGAGGATGTTGCACGAATTGCAGCTTCTGGAATTTCAGTTACTCTACTTGCAATACGATCTCTTGTATTCATATGCCCGATATATTCTTGGCCACCAGCGGCAAGTGCAGATGTATCAGGTGTGCCTTGTGCTAGCGGATATGTACCATTTGGGTCATTAAATCCTTCATTATCAGCTGATGCATCACCGGGAACACCGTGAAAAGTTCCCATGACCATGGGCTGCTGCGCTTTATTACCATCTAGAAAAAAACCGATAACCCAAGAACCTTCCACTAGACCTGTTGGGGAACTACCAATACCACTGGTAGATGCGGATGATGTTGGAACCATAACTTGAGCCCAAGGAAGAGATTCCTTAGGAAGATCGGTTTTATCTGATGTATGCCACCCATAACATCTCACACGAACACGGCCGACACGTAAAGGATCATTACGATCTTCTACAATTCCCATAAACCATGTAAAGCCATTTGTGCCTAACCACTCATCATCACGTACCGGCATATTTTATCTCCCATCAACGGGCTGTGAATAAGAATCCTTGACGCATTCTAATGCAGTACCATAACGAAGACCTCTTGGTCCTACACGGTGTGCTAATGCGACTATCAGATATTTACCACCAGAAAACCCGTCTGTTTGTCTGCGTCTAAGTGTGCTCTCACCAGATTGTGGTATTCTAATTTCTATAGTATCACCAACATTCAAATTACTATCACCATGCACAAGAATTTTAGTTACATTTGCTAGAAGCTCTGCCTTTGATGCTGTTTCAGCAGCCAAAAATTCTTGTCGGCGACGAAATACATTTTGTGCATCACCATCTCGCTGTGTCACAAATGGTATAGTACCGCGATAAGAATTTGATACTATAAATTTCTCGCGTGATATTGATGATCCAAATGTTTTTGCCGATTGAGGTGACAATTTTGGATTAGATGATGAGTGATCATATTTTGCAAAATCTTTATTATACAAATATGATGATGATCTAAATCTTTTTGCTACAGGATCTATTGATAAAACTTGAGTACCAAATTGACCCGAAGATACGCCCTCTAGAATATCAAATCCAACATCTTCTTGAATTGATACTACGCGATTTCTCTCAAATGCTTTGTCGCCTTGTATCTTACTATCAAGATAATGAAATACCTTTTTAATTGGCTGACGCATTAGGTATTGAAATGATGCAAAATGATATCCTAAAGAATTTTCAAAGAAAAAATAATTTGATGTACTTCTGATATCTTCAGACTTTGCTTCATCAGAGAGATAATTCATTGCTGTAAATGGACTAACTCGAGGAAAGATAGAATCAAATGAACCCTCTGTCGGTTCTAATGTTGTTAGCTTTTTACCAGATATAGATGCAATATTACCATCAAATATTTTTTTGGCCATATCACCAACATTTAAAGATTCTTGCGAATTAGAAATAATGGTATATTGGTCTCTTAGCATTTCTGGTGAAGTTGCAAAAATATCATAACCATCAGAGCCTGGATTTATTCTTGTCTTACCTGTCATTTTATAAATTTGCATTGATCCACTTATACGATTGGACCCCTTTTCGCTATCCGAGAATGAAAAAGTTATAGTTTCACCACCAATTATTGGTAAAGATGATCTTAAACCAATACCATCAATTATACTTAATGTCATTGATGCTGCTGGTTGATCTAAGCTTTCAAAATAGCTTATCTCAATCACCAGATTGGATATGTCAATAACCTGATCTGTTGTTGTAGATTTTATTGATATACCTTGAATTAGGCCTGTACCAGACCTCTGCTCATATTGTGACATTATCAGTACAGCGATCTAAATGCTTCGAGTATTGATGGAATATAAATTGGTTTGATTACATCGATCGTTCTATTTTTGTCATTTCTTGATATTTCAAAATCATAATTTGTAACAAGTTTACGGTCCGATGGTGAAAGAGAAGTATATGTTGTTTGGTCGACAATCAATGTTCTTTCTGGTATATCTAGAGTTTCACCATCAGGTAAACGAACTGATGATTTACTTTGTATAATTTGCTCATAATGATGTGCTGTAGCCATTGCAGTTGAAATGCTACCATATTTCTTTCTGATAAATTCATTTAATTCATTTTGTCCGCGCGGCCACTCATAATAAGGATCTAATATTTCATTTGGTAAAAGTATTAGCCAATCTAAATTGGATTCGCCATAAAATTCATAAGCAACATTGTCTGGTCGTTGTCCTTCAATAATATCATAACGATAAAAATCGATTAGTGAGTTACGATAGAAATCGCGTAATACAAATCTTTTGGTGACGTCAGTTGCCAAAAGAGAGTTTTGCATTTCTGGTAGTTTATACTGTAGAGTTGGAAAATTAGAGAAATATTGTGTCATCTAAAATTCTCGTCTACCTGTTCTTTAGTAACAATATCGGTTTCTTTAAATGTCATCGATATCGTTATTGATGCCGGATGTGCTACACTTGGACTAGAAAGAGATCGTACATATGCAGGATAATTCTGCGGATGATAATCAACCGTAAATCCTGTAATTACAGATTCGCCTATACTAAACAATACCTTTTTATTATTAAATACAATCTCAAATACGTCAGGATATTCAAAAAATGCTCTCGATGTTGCAGCAGCTTGATTGGTAATTTCTTGAGCGCCGTTTGCTGTTACACCAGGTAAAGATGAGACCGCTGTTCTAAGTGCGTCTATTCCACCACCAACACCATATTTGGGTAGCATATGACGTTTAAATGCAGTTATGATTTTTTGAATAGCAGTTGCTTCGCGAATATTTTTCGGTGTTAATTTAAAACTAAATTGATGTTCTCTAAAATTAACACCATTAAATTGTAATACTTTTTGAGGATTGCGGGTAAAACCAAAAACATTACCGATACCTGTCGTTGCAGAAGTAGGAAGTCTATCTAATAAACCACCTACAATGGCGCCTCCTGCAGCCCCACCACCTATTTGCTGAGCTAGTGCTTGAGCACCTTCTACATATCTACCATTTCGAAAATTTTCATTTGCCTGTTCAGTATTAATATTAGCAGCACCTGTTGATGCGACTTCACCTATATTGCTAATAGATTCATCCGCATATGATGCATTATATGAAGTATTTAATTGATCAGGCATAGGTAGTGTTATACTCATCAATTTTCTTTTTGCCCGACCCTGACGATTTGATACTAAAGGTTCATCAGAGTTTATTGTTGATGTTCTAGTCACACTTTCAAATTTTAAAGCAGTAAATGTCACATAATGATAAATTGTCTGATAATTTTCAGGAAAATATAAACTATTTGCACCTGAAATACGATTAGCTCGACGCAGCAGAGCAGCAGCATTCGGACCAATTTGATTTTGAACGTTGTTTATTTCTTCGTTTGTAAATTGCGACATGGCGTCCTTACCATTTTAAACACTTTTATTTATACCATACATAAGAACATGGCATACAAAGGTCGGTATCAACCTAAAAGACCTGAAAAATATAGAGGTGATCCTACAAATATAGTTTATAGGTCGCTATGGGAACGTCGTGTCATGGTAGAATTTGATACCAATGATAGTGTATTAGAATGGGCCTCTGAAGAAATAAAAATACCTTACATTTCACCGATTGACGGTAGGTGGCATAGGTATTTTCCCGATTTTGTAGTCAAGATGAAAGATCGTGATGGTAAAATTTTGATTAAGATAATTGAAATAAAACCATTTGCTCAAACAATGGCCCCGGCGCCACATCAAACAGGCAAAAGACCCACTCGTAAATATATTACTGAGGTTGCCACATATGGGATAAATAGCGCAAAGTGGAAAGCTGCCCGAGAATTTTGTAAAGACCGTGGGTGGGAATTTGTTATTATCACGGAAAGGGAGCTTAAGCTCAAATAATGGTAAACTACGTCTTTGACAATCTATTGACACAGGGAGAAAAGCAAGGACAGCTGCCTAATCGCACGGTAGAATCAAGAAATTGGTTTCGTGCTCAAGCCAGCAAAATTGCTATGAGCCCAAATGCACTTATGATGCAAGATCGTAGTGCAATGGTATCTGTGCCGATGATTGGTCAGCTATATTTGTTTGCATATGACCCAAAGACAAAAGAAAAACTTCCATATTATGATAGATATCCTCTTGTCTTTCCGTTTGATAGCACACGCACTGGCGGCCGCGCTGGAGGCTCATCGGCCTCGCAGGGGTTTATGGGTTTAAATATGCATTATCTACCGCTTCGATTACGAGCAAGATTGATGGATGCATTATATACGGTAATTAGTGATGAAAAATATGATGAGCGAACACACCTACAAATATCATATAAACTATTAAGCTCAGTTTCACGGTATCGCTTTTATAAGCCGTGTATCAAACAATATCTCTTTTCGCATGTTCGAACAAGATATTTTCGTATAGATCCAAAATCGTGGGATATAGCACTATTCATGCCGCTTGAAAGATTTGCAGGCGCGAGTGTATCATCTGTCCATCGCGATGCCTATTCAAAGGTGCAATAATGGCAAACCGTAGATTTAATATTAATGAATTTACCGCCGAAGTTAATAAGAGAGGTATTGGTAAACCAAATTACTTCTCGGTGATGATATCTCTACCGTCAAGACTGGGTGGATTTTTCAATACATCATTTCTTCCGCTTAGAATTGAGCGAGCATCACTACCCGCACGTAGCTTAGATACCATTGTGCAAAGATATCATGGCCCGGAAAGAATGATTCCGTATGCCTTTAGCTATCAGCCAATGACATTGCAGGTATTACTCAGCGAAAATATGATTGAGCGTGAGATTTTTATGGCATGGCAGGATATGGCTGTGTCTGCTGGTGGCCTTGCAAGCTATAGGCGTGGTGGTGGTAAGGCACCAAAGCAAGGTGGGTTTGATTCCACCTATTATGATGAGATGATTGGTGGTGTGGAAATCATGCAATTTGCTGAATCACCTAAATTTCAAAATCCATCTGCGATAAGTATCGCATCATCATTCATTAGGGGTGATACTCAATCACTAATCAATGATGTTATTGATGCATTCAATCCACTTAATCGAAATGAATTTGAATCAAGAAATGATAGAGTGATTTTTCCGCAATACAAAATCAGATTAGAAGAAGCATATCCGATAGCGATCAATGATGTTGATCTTGACTGGTCGGCCGATGGTGCCGCTAAGATGACTGTGCAAATGCGTTACTTTATCTCGACAGAAAAACATCCTGATGCGCTGCCATTTGAGAATCTATATGGTCTTGAATCTCTGCTTCGCGGTGCGGTCAATGCTCTTGATAGATTTTCGCCACTTGTATCCCTATTTGCTAGACAGGGTCTGGGTGGTGGAATTCGTGGCCTTACCCAGCAAACTGGAGTAATATTCAGAAACAGTGCGACGGCGCAACGGGGCGCCCTATTTTAACGTGAGGAGTTAATTATGCCTTTACCTAAGATTGCTGTACCTACCTTTTCGGTGATTTTGCCATCTGATAAAAGAGAAATTGTCTTCCGACCATTTGTGGTTAAGGAAGAAAAGACACTTCTGATTGCAATGGAATCTAAAGATTCTGATCATATGCAACGTGCAATGTTTGATGTCATTTCAAGCTGCATATTGACAGAAGGATTTGATATCACAAAGATTCCATCATTTGATGTTGAATATCTGTTTCTTCAAATTCGTGCCAAATCGGCAGGCGAAAAGGTTACACTAAGCTACAGACATGTTGATGGTGTCAACTACAAGGGTGAAGCTTGTGATGCCGTGACAAAGGTTGAGATTGATCTTGATGCTATTCAGGTTGAATTCGATCCTAATCATAGAATGACTGTGCCGCTAACCGACAAGCTTATTCTAAAGATGAAATATCCAACTCTTGCGGATATTAAGGCCACATTGTCATCTGAAAAGTCAGATGAAATTGATATGATATCAAAATGCATTGAATGTGTTTATGATGATGAAGAAGTTTATGAACCTGAGAATGAAGAAGAAATTAAAAACTTCATTGGGTCTCTTAGCAATAAGCAATTTATAGAAATTATGAAATTTTTTGAGACCATGCCAAAGCTACAACATACAGTCACATATAAGTGCGCCGGCTGCGGCCAAGAAGATACCATCACATTAAAAGGACTCGCTGATTTTTTTTGATAGCCCTCTCTCATAATACACTGGGTAATTATTATTCATTGAATTTTTCTCTCATGCAGCACCACAAGTATAGTCTGACTGAGATAGAAAATATGATACCTTGGGAGAGGGACTTATATGTTAAGATGTTGATAGACTATATCGAAAAAGAAAAGGCTAAAAGAGAAAATTAATGGCATCACTAATGGAAGCTACAGAAAGATACCTATCTCGGGATAACCGAGCGGTAAATGCTGTCGCAAGTGTTGTAACTTCCATAATGACGCCCCCGCAATCTGGTAGCATGACTCGATCATCTGGTATGACTTCACCAGTGGCTCAGGTAACTAGTACATTTAGAAGCATGATAAACTCGCTTCGTGGTATAAACAATGAAAAAAATAAACAGAGAGAATTATTAATTCGGGTACGCCGCTCGGCTGATGAAGATCGCAGAGAACAAGGTATGCCAATTCGTGATATGCCTGAACAAGCACCAGAAGAAAGAGAGAACACTTCAATTCTTGATGGTATATTACGTGCAATATCACTAGTTTTGAAGAAAATATTTTCTGCCATAAAAACAATTCTAACTTTTTTGACATCAATGATTGGTAGAATTGTTGCATCGGTATTGAGAACTGGTATGAGAGTAATAACTAGTGCTGTACGGGGATTACTAGCAGGTATAGCAAGTATAATGCGTAATCCTAGACTTAGATTACTGGCTGCTGGTGCAACTGCGGCCGCAGGAATTGCTGCCTATATTTTTGGTCGAGGTGATGAACCAGAACCAACTGGTGTACCTGGGCAAGCACCTAGTGCACCACCGGGTTCATCGCAAAGAATACCTGAAGGCGCACCGGCCGGCGGAGCACCTATACCTTCAAATTCAAGCTTACCAATAGATTATGCGGCATATGCTCAACGAATTGGACAAAGAGAAAGTAATTCAAATTATCAAGCAGTTAATACTATAGGATTTCTTGGAAAATATCAATTTGGTTATATGGCACTAATAGATATGGGTCTTGTTAGACGAGGAGTTACATCTAATAGACAATTAGATAATCCATCAAATTGGACGATTGAAGGTGGAAAGCAAGCTTTCTTAAATAATCCACAATTACAAGAAGATACAATGGTTAGATATACTAATCAGAATTTTCGTGCTTTAAATCGCTTAGGTGTGATTAATGCTGAAAGTTCAAATGAGCAAATTGCGGGTTTTCTAGCTGCTGCACACTTACTTGGTCCCGGTGGGGCAAGAAATCTCGCTCAGGGTAGAGATGGTGCAGATGCATATGGTACATCAGGTGCATCTTATTATAGATTGGGTGCGGCAACACAAACTGCTGGTGCTACGCCGCAACCATCACCAACACAAGCTAGATCACAAGTTGCATTTGCTCCTGGTCAACAAAGACCACCAACAATGGTGGCAGCAGCACCAGCAGCAGCAGCGCCAACAACAGCAGCGCCAGGTCAACCAGTGCCAGGTCAACCAGCGCCAGATCAATCGGCGCCAATAACTTCACCTGAGGCCGTTGCATCAATGCCCACATCAGGAATGGGTGCAACTGAGACAATAACACAAGTTCAACCTATAATCATCCGCGAAAGGGTAGAAGCATAATGCCCAGTCTAGCAGATGTTGCCCAGCAGATGGGCCCCTCGATAACATATAATGAAAGAACCAATCGCTTTCATGATATGGAACAAAACTATCGAATGGTTAGCACCAGAGGGGTTGTAGCAGGTAGTCCAGCTAGAGCCGACGGCCGAGCATCTTCAGGTTATGTAACCCAAGAATCATTCAATTCATTTAGATCAGAAATATATCTTTATATAAGCAAAGTCGCATCTTTTACCAGAGAAGCTTTGGTAGAAATGCAGAAAACAATGGCAGGTGAACAAAAAGATACCGAATCTCTAAGAAACGATGAACAAAGGGCTGCTGAAGAAAGGCGAGAGCGTAGACGAGAATTAGTGCGCGGTGCTTTAACCAGAGTATCATCTGGTATCAGACGAGCTACAGGAATGGGCCCGCTCGGTGTATTATTTACAGGACTTTTTGCAAGTCTTACCGCCGTATTAGCGAATATTGATATTGAAAAATTGAGAGAAACATTTAATAGTATTGGTGCAGTTTTTGATACAGTCAAAGAATTTTTCGACAAATTAAAAGAATATTCTAATATTATACTTGCAATAGGTGCAGCTTTAGCAGCGATGGTTTTAGCTAATATGTTGGATAGAACACCAAGATTAAGACCGCCAGGCGGAAGACCGCCAGGCGGTGGCGGTCCTGCCAAGCCTCCAGGTGGCGGCACCGGTCCTGCCAAGCCTCCAGGCGGTGGCGGTCCTGCCAAGCCTCCAGGTGGCGGCACCGGTCCTGCCAAGCCTCCAGGTGCTGGTTCTGCACCTATTGCAGAGACGGACAAATCGGGTAAAACAAAATTTAGAGATCCTAACACGGGAAGATATACAAAAGCCCAGCCCGGTGCGGGCGGTCCGGACCCTCCACCACGGCCGGCGAAGCCACCCGCACCAGGTACACCAACTTCTGCTCCGCCGGATGGACGCCCGCCAGGTGCACCAGAACCAACAAATAAACCTAGAGGTAATCGTATGGAAAGGGCCGCCCGACTCTTTGCCCGCTTATCTGGCCCACTCGCTGTAGCATTTGAGGCGATCAGCGCGAGAGAACAAATTATTGAACTCTCTGAGAAAAGAGACAAAGAAGAAATAGATGACGAAGCATATAAAAAAGGAGTAATTGATGTTGTGGCAGGAGCTCTTGGAGCTATCGGCGGCGGCGTTGCAGGTGCTGCCTTAGGTGCAGCTATCGGTTCTATTGTACCCGGCGTTGGAACTGCTATAGGCGGGATTATAGGTGGTCTATATGGAGCAATTCGAGGTGCTGAAGCTGGTCAATGGTTTGTAAGCACTGGGATTGGCGAACAATTGGCCAGTGTATTATATGATACATTTTTTACAGAAAGTCCAACAAATCAACCAGCAGCCGAGCTTATGGGTAGATTAGCGCGACTTAGAAATGAAAGGCGCCAAAGAATATTAGATGATGATGAAATGATGAATACTACACAACAAGCGGTCGATGAGGGTAGAATAACGCGAGTTCAGGCCGACCAGATAAATGAGATTGGATCACAAGCTGGAACTGTTCGGAGAGCAGGTGATATTGAGGCTGCGATTGAAGCGATTTCAGCATCTGGCCTTGAAGGTGCAAATTCGAGACTAATTGCTGGCCGAGAAGACCGCACCGGTAGAGTAATAGTTTTACCGCCAATATATCAAGAATCGATAAAACCTAATACTAGACAAAATCAGCCCGCACCACCACCAGCAGGCAATCCACCACGCATTCAGACTAGAAATTCTGATAACACTCTTGGAGATGCTTATAATGGTGCGGGTTTTATGACCGCAGCTTTTTAGTCGTCCTGAGCAAGACGCTCAAAAAGACCAATATCTGAGTCATCTTCCCAAGGTGCGCGAGAAGTCGCAGCCTTAGGTGGTTCAGCAGCGCGAGCCCGAGTCTCCGCGCTCGCGCGTGCGGGAGCAACCTCACGCTCATTATCCTCATCATTATCACGACGACGAGGTGCGCTAGTCTCATTCAGAACCTTGTCAAGACGAGCCTTCAGTTCATCATAGCTCTTGAATTGATCAGGAGCAACAAAGGCCTGAAGCTTGTGCTGAGAATTCCAAATGCTC
>Ga0194115_10001977_pt1 | contig 25253 bp, 19 predicted proteins | sample TA2MahsurfametaG_3_FD_148656 | JGI IMG/M metagenome (GOLD analysis project Ga0194115, IMG submission 148656) | Freshwater microbial communities from Lake Tanganyika, Tanzania - TA2015002 Mahale S4 surface | ecosystem: Environmental > Aquatic > Freshwater > Lake | place: Tanzania: Lake... | reverse complement strand
CCAGATCGATGAAAAAGGAATGAAGCAACTGAAGAACGAACACGAAAACAAGCTGTTCTATCTTCTGCAGGTGACTGACGATGATTTCGTTTTCTCGGAAATTGATGCAGAGGTGGATCACGTCGAATCATCGATGCCGTCCAAGCTGATGCCACCTGCAGGAGAAATAGACAGCCCGTTGAGACTGAAACTATCTCATACCTTTTCTGATTTTACCTTTGTGAAGGACCCGCTCGCAGCAGCAGGAAAGCTGACGGAACGCGGAGATGAGAGCGTCACGGCAGCCTTGCACATGGTCATGAACCAAGCGGTTGGTCCGTCCGGAGTCGATTCATCAATGGCAACGACACATCTTCGAAGCGACGATATCAATGATGTTTCACAGCTTCTTCAACTCAAAGAAGAAGATATGTGGACAGGGGGCATCACAATAGTGCGTGATGAAGAAGGAGAAAGAGGCAAATCCGTGAATGAACGCTCTCGTCACGAATCTGATCCAACTAATAAGAGACACTTGGACACTTCCGCACCTACTGAAGTAGCGTGTTGCTGTGGCTTTTGGTAGGGAAAGAGCTAGCACGCCTATAGCTGACTCAGTCTTCTTCAGTTAATTCTTTGCACGAAACTATTTCAGAAGGCGAGGGACAAGTTCTTCATTGTTTGGGAATAGCGATAGTACTATAGATTGACACCTCATGATGCTGCTTGGGATTGCTTCCATTCGTCGTACTTCTGTAGATCCTTTCTGCGTAGTGACTTGGAGGCTTGCGCCATAGCTGTTTCGAAATCGTCCCGCGATATCGGTCGGATTTCATCCGCCGTCACATGGCGAACAGAATCAATGTCTCCTAAGGATCTAATTGGTCCGAACGATGCCTCGGACGCGATCGCCGAAATGTCGGATCCAGAAAATCCATGTAATCGCTGGGATATTTCCTTCATATCAGAAGACGAGAGATTGTGCTTTCCCGCGGCCTTCAGAAGTCTATGGAGAAGTTGAGTACGAGCTCTCCTGTCAGGCAACGGAATATATATCCGACGAGGAAACCTCCTCATCACTGCCGAGTCAATGTCCCAGGGACAATTAGTGCACGAGATGAGCAGCAGGTGCTTCCCATCTTCGCTGCTTGTTGCGCCTTGGACTATACCATCGACCTGTGTCATGAATTCAGTCTTGAATCTACGACTTGCTTCGTGTTCACCATCGGATTTTCTGTTGGACAAGAGCGCGTCCATCTCATCCACAAAAATGATGGAGGGTGCCGCCGCCCTTGCGACCTGAAACAACGTACGGAGAAGTTTTTCGCCTTCACCGTGCCACTTGCTGGTCAGTGAGCTGGCAGTGCACACGAACAAAAGGCAGCTGCTTTCCTTTGCGACAGCCTTCACCAGCATTGTCTTTCCAGTCCCAGGAGGGCCAAACAGGAGGATATTGCGAGGAGTACGAAGGCCAGTGAAAAGATCCGGACGGACCATGGGTAGAATCGCGTTTTCCTGCAAGCTTTGTTTTGCGTCTTGTAAACCAGCGATATCGTCCCAGGAGATATTACCGAGTTGTGACTCGTCTACGTAGAGTTCCGTCTTAACTGTCTGGACGAGAGGGTCGTTGCTTTTGGAAAAAACGGAAGTATGGCTGGTGCTACTCTTTTGGGAGCCCCCTGATGGAGAAATCGAAAGAGTCTGTGATGAGGATTTGCCTTGCAATGCCATCGAAGAGACTGCGGATTGCTGAGAATCCAGCGCCCCCTTGACTTTATTTACAGCGTGGCTTAGTGCTGCGGACAACCCTTTCGAGCTTGAACGCTGCGACACAGGTCGTTGAACAGGAGGTATTGAACACTTTCTGCTTGAACTGTCCTTGCATGCCAACACCTTTTTCAGCTGCTCCGCCTCAGTAAGCGAAAAGTGTACTCTTTGACTGATGGTGGCTCTGTCAATGCCTGGTAGGGACGTGGGTGGTAATTTGAGAAACCCAATCAATAGCTCCAACGCTAGTTCGCTCAACTTGATTGATTCCTCATTCTCTCCACGACTCCGAAGAACGGACGCCTGCTCAAGACCCTTCAGCCCCAAAACGATATCGTCTTCAGTGAAACCTAAATCAGCCTCGTCTCGTTTGAATCCTTTACTGATCAGTTCTGCTTGCTTCAGGTCGTGTTGATATCTGGAGTGCTCTGCCATCGGAGCAGGAGTTTGACTTCCAAACGGAAAATAGCTCCGTAGACTCCAACTGCCGTCGCCCGTTGCCGCCCTGTTGTGATCAGTCATCAAGTCCAAGCTGTATTGAAGTAATTGTAGTTGCCACGCGTTGTGAGCGATCCTCAATCGTTGGAATACGAAGAATGTTGATGATCTAATCACGCTGTGGTCAATCCAAGATTGCCCGTAACCGTAGTGACCTTCCGTCGCATATCATGTGCAAGAATACAAGAATAAAGAGGCTACGGTATTTGACGCCGTGTATGAATCTACAGTTATCATACAGTTAATACAGTGAACTGTACCGGTACAACACTTTCTTCCACATACATATCATATCTAGAGCAGGTATGATATGTTGCTTACACAGCCGCCAGGCGTGAAAAATGAGATACCGGTACTGTTCAGCAGGAAAGCAACGGAACCTTGTTTTCGATCTGTCGACTCGATTCACTTTCAATCAAAAGTGTCTACAATTGACCAGCAAGCCCTAAACCCATAAAGGCCCTCTACGATTTTCTGTTTCCCCACAGCAAAGCACAATGGCATATCGTAAGGCGCTAGCGGGTATTTCGTTGAACGTAGACGCTGAAATGATCAATTCTGAATTCGAAAGAAAGGCAAGAATTGACTTCGATATGGGCGACACTACCTACAGACACGATGGATTTTCAATAGGCAAAGATTATCTTCGTCTGGAGGGAAGGACCGTCAGTAGGGGAGAGCTTCTCCCAGAAAGTCTCTTCAAGCGCAACATCGTTGGGAAGGGTGCGTTTAGCCAAGTCTTCAAAGCCGCGTGGAGAAGAAAACATGACGAAAAGGACACTTGCGTTGCCGTCAAAGAGTTCTCCTTACTTGCGACGTCATCAGTCAGGCGAGATATGCTGATTCAGGAGTTGCGCGCCTTGTGTCGAGTCAACTGCGAATGCCTTGTTAAACTTGAGGGTGCATTTTTGTCAGAGGATAGTGTGACTATGGTTCTGGAATTCATGGACCGCGGCTCCCTGGACAACATTCTGAAGGCGACGAAAAAGTCTGGAGAGAGGGTACAAGAGGCATTCTCTGCCTCAGTGGCCTTTCAGATGCTCACAGGTATCTCGTGGCTTCATCGTGAGGGTATGATTCATCGTGACATCAAGGTAAAGACAATACACGTAGAGCATTCAAGCATCGAATTCGTTCCTTACAATCTATTGCTTTCAAGCCAGGAAACGTCCTAGTGGATACCAAGGGAAGTGTTAAGCTGTGCGACTTTGGCCTGGCCTCAATAATTGGTGATGACTCCCTCCGGACTACGATGGTTGGTACCACCGTCTACATGGCACCCGAACGCTTGAGGGCTCGGCCCTACGGTAGATCGAGCGATTTGTGGAGTTTTGGTCTCGTAATTCTCGAGGCAAGTATTCGCTTTGAAGGAGATGCATGGACAATCGTTCAGATATCCTCACACGAATATCTCTTACCTTTTTGCTGCGTTCCTCTGTTTGTGGTTGCAGTGTATCACTCGAGAATTCCCGTGGAAGAATCAAGACATCGTCTCGCTACTTGTTTCCGTCGAAGATGCCGTGATCGACAATCTGTTGTTGAATATACACCCTCATATCCAAGAACTTATCATATCGTGCCTTCAGCTTCGACCAGGTGTGTAAATTTCAATTATTCGGTGCCAACAGTCGTAGGCGTGTAGCGTTAGGGATTGAACCACGGCATGCTAATCTCTTCTCCTGATTCACAGAAAAGCGAATTCCAGCGAACCTACTACTGAATTCACCTTGGTTGCTGGAGGACCATTGTATAAAGACCATTTCCGACGCCAGGAGTTTGATGATGATGCATGCTACTACATAGCCCCGAACTCTCATCCCCATCGAGGGCGAAAGATGAGGCAGGCTACTTGAGCGGATGGCCCGTCCGGGGTGGAGTGGAATATCCATTTCACGGTCCAAACGAGGAAAGAGGCATCCTGTTTAGGTAGCAGTATGAAAATGTAATCCACATACCGCATCTCTAGACGCGGAATCGACGTGTAGGCGAAACGCAAGAAAAATGGAAAGGTGGAGCCGCAAATGTGCACCGACAGGCCGATGCAGTAGTTGAGAGTAGTGTTGTAGGCAATCGCGAGAATGGACTAGGATGCAGTGCAATGTCTTGAAATCGGTAGAGACTTTGGTCTGAAAAAGGAAAAACGTGAGAAATAGGCTTCGAAAAGTGTGGTTATGCTCAGCGCAGTTGTCAAGGGAGAAACATACGGCTAGAAATACGGCTCTACAAGGGGAACCGTGCAACGAATGACGATGCGAAAAGACTCGCAAACTTGAGATGCCCCGGGCGGACGCTAGTAACATAGCAACCCTTGTCATAGAAAGCGAAAACAGATGATTTCTCGATTGAGTGGAAGGAAGCGCTTTGAGCGGGGAAGGTGACATATGCTGAAACAGCACCATCCTTCAGAAAAGAAATAATTTACTGATTCAAGACGTATGTACTAAAGAGTTAGCTGTTCAATGCTTCTTGGTGTTCTTTGAGTTTCTTTTCGTACCAAGGCCGCCTCAATTTTCGCAGCGCTTTGCATTCTTGAGATCGAACCCACGCTTTTGATTGTTTCAGCTGCGCTGCTACGGCAGTAACGGTCCGCGTCAAGCCGTCTGCCAACCCATATCTATACTTGATGACTTCCTTTTCATCATCATCGAGAATGTTGAGCATCTGATTTAAATCCACATGGAAAAGGCTTCGGTCCACTCCTTTTTCTGGCGTGGTATCTTCATCATCCATTTGCGTATTGGGAACTGATTCTCCTAGTAAATCTTGGCTCTCATGTCCAAGGTCCTTTGGGTTGCTTTTGTACTTCGGGAGTTCCAACGAAATGGATCTCCGTGTGAGCCGAAGCATTTTATTGTATTTCCCAAGAGTCATACCAAGAGCATCGGCCATCTCTTCGTTAGTAGGCTGACGTCCCAAGTCGCGCTGAAGATTGTTCTTGACCTTTCTAACGCGATTCAAAAGATTGTGAACGTGCACCGGCAATCTAATGGTCCTAGAGTGGTACGCAATCGAGCGAAAAACCGCTTGTTGAATCCACCTGTTTCGAAAACCAGCAGAAGATGAGGAAAAAATGAAAAAGTAAATAGAAGGATCTCCACAAGGCTTACCAAGATGCGTAAGTAGAAAACTTGAACCCTTTCGAAGGATCAAACTTCTCCGCTGCGCGTGAAAGCCCGAGGCTACCCTCTTGCACCAGATCCTGTAATCCTACGCCTACATTTGAATACTTTCGTGCGATGCTAATAACGAGACGCATGTTGGATTGGACCATGCGTTGCTTTGCCTCGCGACCATCCAACATCATGTTTACAAAGTCGACAATGGAACCACGATTGACAGGGTCCTTCTTCCTACCTTCTCTCTTTTTATCAAAAAAGTCTTTCAGTTTTGTAGGTGGCGGTTTCTTGACCCGACCTCGTCCTCGCCCAGGTCCAGCGTCCTGAGCCAAACCGTTTCCGACAAACATATTGGGGTCAACCTCATCGAACATACAGTCCGCACCGGCTGGACGAATCTGTTCGAGGCCCTCATGGTAAAAGTAATCCTTGTCTTCTTGAACGTAACCACATGCTTGAGCCCATTCACCGATCGTCGGTAGCCTCATCATTTCCACCGCCAGTCCTTCGTGTACCTGCTCGCACTTGATCAAAAGTTGTACCTGCATTCCTAGCGAGTATTCCTCCTCGGCCGTCAATAGTTCGGTGCGGTAGTACTTTTGCAACTCGAGATTATTCGCCTTCGCTCTACCCTTGAGTTCTCTCTTCGGTGCGGCGGATTGGCCCGACACATCTCTGGGTCGTGGTACATTGTTGACAAAGCGTTTCGAAGAAATAGAGCCCGAATCACCATCCGACATGTAATCCTGATCACTGACAGATGGGGAGATGTCCCTCACCGTTGAATCATCACTGACGTCTGGTTTAGAGAAGCCCATGGGATCAACACGTGGATCTTTTGCGATTCCAAGCGCCCCGTTTTGCTCCTGGAACTTGAGCATTGTATCGAACTTCATCGCACCAGGTACGAAATCAGGTCTTCCCCTTGGTCTCGCGGGTTTAATTTTCTGGCTAACCTGGCCATCAGGATATAAAAATTTGTTCGACAAGAGCTCCAACATTTGCGCGTCCACACCATTCAGTGCAGTCTCTACATTCGTTCTCTTCATCGCCTTCACCGCCTCGTCGCGTCGCTCCGTATTTCCAGAAGACTTAGGAGTAAGGGGTGTCATGACATCATCAGCAACTGTTCGGGCTTGCGAACATGCAAGCGAGATTGGGGGATTCGACGCCGGGACAAAACAGTGAGCTGGACATATGAGGCTTGTCGCCGCGGCAGCCAAGCACATAGTGATGGAGGTCGCACAATTCCTGCTGCGTTTTTTGGATGGGCCCTGCTTGAACTTTTGTACATGTGAGCTCCCCCTATTCCTGCTTGGGTACCGTTCCTCCATCTCATCAAACTCCGGTACCATTGTTTCTTGCCTGTATTCGGAATAATACAAGAAGTAAGAAACGAAGAATTCCTGACCTTAAACTTGCGAAGAAGCCGCGAAACGATGTTTTCCGTCAAACCTTAGTTACCAACCCTGGCAATACCGTCCATTCACGGGAAAACGGTAAGGGGGCTTCAACGCGATCCTTGGGAAATCCGAGTTCAACCTACGACAGTTGGTGGTACTCGCGAGTTTCTCGGCGTTCGGCGTCACCGCGTACTCCTCTCACAAAGTACAGTTTCGCTACTCCGAGGATTCCGTTTTTTCGGTCGGTCGTGATTCCGTCCTCGCGACGGCTGGGTTCGCCTTACAGTTATGTATGTATGATATCACACATAACAGTAACGTGGTAGCATGATACGTCACGTCGGTGCCGTATGATACCTATGATATCAATTCACAGTCACTGTCTTGCGAGGAACGACGTATTGACAGTGATACAGTACAGTATCACATGATATCATAGCTCATAGAAGAGCGGTACGGACGCTTCGCTGCGAGACATTGTAGAGAGGGTCGTACAGTCGTACACGTACCTCCTTGAATCGTTCTGCTGCGGCAATTGCTCCCTTGTCCATTTAATGAAGAATGTCGGCGTCCTTTATGCATGGAGTTTTTGAGGAGCGATCGACAGGATCGTCGCAAGGATCTTCTTTCGTGACCCGCCTTCACGGTAAAGCAAATTCACAGAGCAGTTTAGTGGACTTGTGTCGTAGCGTTATAGTGATCAATCTTGAACGATACCCGCCCGATGCTCTTGGAATTCTAGATGAAGATGAATGGGACAATATAGTGCATGTTCGATACGAGACGACGAAACCTCAAAAAGGGAAGGGAGGACTTGATGGCAAAGGACGGGTGAACCCGGCAATAGGGGAGAAATTCATGTTCGAACTCGAGACGACAATCCCGCTCCTTACACAATCGAAAATTGTCGACGAGCTGGTGTGGAAGGATATCGTTGAATTTAAATTTCGTACAGGTGGAGTTTCGAGGCCGCGTTGGTTGTTGTACCCATGGCCAGTTCTGCAACAAGTGGTCAAGGATTACGAGAAAACACTAGCAAGGGTAACCCAAATGGACGTACTTGACGGAGATACCAGAGAGCTGTGTATTCGTACGATACAAGGAGTATGCGAGCTTCCTATGGACGTTCCTCTATTGAATTCGAGTGGAATCGGCAGGACCGTTACGAAATTCATTAAGGCATGCAGTGTTGGTACGAGATGTCTTCACGTTTTCTGCGAACCGATGACAAGTTCTAATGCGAAAGATACGCCATGCGCGAGACTGGAAGGAACGGTACAAGCCTGGAAACAGATGGCAGCATCTGGTGGAGTCCAGATCAAGGATCTCGTCGAAAGTCCTTCAATAGACACATGTTCTTTTTCAATGTCGAAAACACGAACATGCATGAGCTGGAGGGATCTTCTTGAGGCTCTCGATAGCTATGATATGGTGAGAAAATCCAGTCAAGGCGCCAGAATGCGTGAGCGACGCCAGATGCTGGATAAAGTGAGGCCGAAGGTCGTGAAGGTCCGACAGGCCAGCTCAAGACAGGAAGCGATCATAAGTAGGCAAGGCTTGTCAACCAAGCCATGTCCTGCGAAACGGAGAATACAGAAGCTTCGAATGGAAGCCAGTATTTCATCTATGCGACGCGGAGGACCGACTAACCCGGTGGCAACCACTGCCTTTCCCGGGTCCACAGCGAGTTCAGCCACTCGAGTAGGTTTCGGAGCTGCAGTCGCATCAGCAACAGGCCAACGAGGAAGGCCCAGCAGCAACAACATGCACCAGGGGAGCAAGAAAGGATCGTTACTTCACGTGAAGGGTGTCAGACAAATGTTGATTCCAGATTCGAAGAAAGGTGGAACGAGTCTTCATCGTCCTTCTAAGTAATTCTTTGGTGTAATCTACGTTCCTCGCCACAAGATCCCGCATGGGGACGTGTAGATCGAGCTAGCTACGAGGAAGAGTCTCAGCAACCATTTATCGTACCTGGAAAGGTGTGATAAATCTATCCCTGCACACGTACTCAAAAGCGGCCACCTCCCCGCCCGCGGCCCCCCCCACGGCCAGGATTGAAGCTGGCGAGAGCATGTAGTTCAGGTGGAATATGCTGACTCGTCCGGTTGAGTACTTCGAGCAAATCCTTGGCTAGGCGTCCGTTCTTTTCAGACACGAAAAAAGAAACAGCGTCTCCCTTCTTCCCAGCGCGTCCAGTTCGTCCAATGCGGTGAATGTAATTTTCCATTTCATTGGGCATATCAAAGTTGACCACCATCCGAATATCGTCCACATCGAGACCACGAGCCGCCACGTCGGTGGCAACCAAAAGAGTACTTTGGCAGCTCTTGAATTCGCGCAACACCCAGTCGCGCTCTTCTTGACTCTTGTCACCGTGCATTGCCCGCGCCTGGAACCCGTCCATACGAAGCGAGCGAGTTAGCATGTCACACCCTTTCTTGGTTTCAACAAAAACCAACACACGGTCCTTCGGTGAGAGATTCTCGCGCAAATGGCGAAGTAGAGAACGATACTTATCGGCATCAGTACAAACTTCGATGGTCTGAGTGATGTTCTTGTTCCCGGCGAGATCAAGCGACCCGACAGTCACCTGGTAGTAATCGTCAAGATAGTCACGGGCAAGATTTTGTACAGAGCGAGGCCAAGTCGCGGACCACATAAGGACCTGCCGATCAGGACGGATCTGGGACACAATTTTTCGTAATTGTGGCTCAAAACCCATATCTAGCATGCTGACAAGGAGAGAGTGTAAGAAAAACTCGTAACTGCGAAGAGCATCAACGATACGTGGTCGGGACTCACCGGTCGGCCTCGTCCAAGACCAGATATGTAACGCGCTTCAAGTTGGTGTTCCCTTGTTCTAAGTGATCAATAAGGCGCCCAGGTGTGGCAATGACAATCTCAATTCCACTATGAAGATCACGAACTTGTCGTGCCTTGGGCACACCGCCGTAGACAACTGTGTTCTTGATTTCAGAAGAAGCTCCAAACTTGTCGCATTCTTCCTTGATCTGAACAGCCAGTTCGCGGGTTGGCGCAAGCACAAGAACAATAGGACCCTCGCCAGGCTTGAGGTAAGGCTACACGCCGGGAAAAAGAGACGGTGAGAGCAGCTTACAAGTAAGGCAAACATAGCCGAAAACGCGCGTGAAAAAAGGGATCTCCTAGAACCTTCGGCGAGGCCTTCTTCTCCTTTCTCCCTCGCCCTACCGCAACTAACACAGACAGCTGGCAAGGTGCGGCGGGGACGCGGTTAGGGTCCAGCAACAGACTTGGGGGGATGGAGTCGCTCGAGCTGGAGCAAGGTTTATCGGCAGCTTCTTCGCTGTGTGAGAAGAAGACTGACGTGAAAGTCTCTTGGAGTTCATCCTCACGGATGCACTGCTTCAAAGCTCAAGAATGGCAGACTGACTGACTCCTACCCAAGCGACAACAAAGCTAAGCAAGAATGCGTTCCCTTCAATTCATGGACATCGCTTTCAAACCCACTAGCACGATGAAGACCGATGTGCCCGATGTTCCATGGCAACAACCATGGAATGTTTGCACTTTATGGAAAGACGCTGGCCTAGCCCATACATCCCATTATTGGCACGAAACTTACTTGAGCATTAATATGTATCATGGCAGGTAACAAGAAGGCCAATGTCTTTCCAGATCCCGTGGCTGAGATACCCACGCAGTTTCTGCCTTTGAGAGCCATTGGCCATCCTTGTGATTGAATGGGAGTTGGCTTGTCGAAACCGCACTTCAGTACTTCCGTAAGAACGTACTGCGGCATGGACGCCTCTGACATCGCAGGCAAGATAAATACAGTGAGAAAAACGCTGTCAAGCGCCTTTAAGCATTCACTGCGACATACCTTCGAAAGACATCACAGGCTTGGGGACATCATTGCCATTTACAACAATATTGTGAGAGGCTCGCCATGCATTGGCTTCCTCCTCGCTACGTCTAGAGACATCTGGATGTTCTATATAAAAGTTCTTCTCAAAAGGAATGAGCTCTTCCTTGGAAAAATCGATATTGTGGAGGCCTTGTCCGAGATTGGATCCTCCACTATAGGACCCTGCAAAACCGGCGCCACCGTAGCCACCACCGACGCCACCACCATAGCTACTACCACCATACCCACCTCCGCCACCATTATAGCCACCGCCGTAGCCGCCGTCGCTGTTCCTGCGGGTAGAATTAGAAAGAGTCAGGCCAAGTAGCTGAGCATTTTGGTCGGCACGTCGCTGCGACTTACCGTCCGCCGTAGCCTCCTCCGTAATGGGACATGGTTCGAAGAGGACTTCACTGTGAAGAAATGTCGCGACAGAGAACGGCGCCAACGTGGGCATTTGCACATTGGAGGAAGAAAAGGCACCGCGGGGTGGGAGCTTGCGCGTCATCGTACATAGAGTATCGGATACGGTAGACTGACAGACTCCTTCATTCGTTCACTGTCAAAGACTGACAGTGACTGCTGGATGCTGGATGGTCGTGAGGCGGCAACACTACGGTACATATCATACATATGCCATACCAAACATTACATCTAAGATACCTATGATAAGATCTATTCACAAAATCTAGCATCATAGGTACCTGAACGTTCCTGCCCGGAATAGCCAAGACGGTTCGATGATTTGTTGAAGGATGATCGGAAGATAACGACTTTGGTCCAATATTTGCAATAAACTCTAGTATTATTTGAAAAAAATGATTAGTTGAGATCTACTCCGCTTGACAATAGGACCGAGAGAGGACTGTTTCACGGAGTTCTCGCTGCCTTTCACGAAACTGAGAAGCTTGTGTCTGTCCGTCCATCCACAAGTTCTATGTACTGGTATGTCCACAATCGCTGTCACTTAAAAACCCTATGCCATGAATCGGGCTAACTGAGCCTTTGCAGATTTACACTTTTCCGGCAATAGGGGGTGTCAAAGTTTGCTGAATAATCTCCTGAAAGGAAAAGCGCGCCGAAACTGCGCGAATTGGTTGGCGCAGAACGCTGTCCGACCTGATGTCCGAGTTTTTCTGAAAATCTCTGTCCACTCGACGTTTCAGCAATACCGCGCAGGGAGTTCTCGGTAAATTCTGCAACTTTTTCGGTGCTGAAAGAAATCTCTTCCTGAAAGGTTTCCTGAGAGGTATTCTGCAGTTTTCACCCGGATACCACCACACAACCACACAAATCACACCCCCACCCCACCAACATCAAAGTAACATAAAACACTTCTTTACCACCATGATCACCCAGCCACATCATGCCTCGATATTCGTACTCCAAAACCTTCTCAGACCAAAACCTTCTCAGGAGGGTTTCAGGAAATTTTTCAGGAACGCACGAAGAGGGGGTGTCAGATGAGGGTAAAGTCGACGAAAGGTTTTGCCGGGTTGCCCTGATTTTCACTAAAAAAATAACAAGGGTACTGCGGTAGCCCAAAATTGGGCAGAGAATGGCGAGCCCCAATTGGCCGAATTTGCGTCTTGTACGACATAATTTTGGGCGCGCTTTTCCTTTCAGGAGATTTCTGTAAGCAAACTTTGACACCCCCTAATAACTTCTGTCCAAGGCTAATCTTCCGGCAAACAAGTTTCCTCTTGAAATCCCCCTCCTACAGTACATTTGGACGGCATTGTGACACCATTATACCGTAAAGGGCAGTATCTTACCTTCTAAACATTTTCACACCAAGCCTCAGCCGGTTACGAATTGGGATACCAACTCACGAATGATGGCATCGATTCAGAGGTCTGTCCGTGCAGATGGCCTGGTCTATTCTATAGAGTGAGTGAGAAAGATAGTTGGCGAGGTGACATGGACGCCGTGTTTCTTGTGTTCGGGCTTTGGCATAAGGACGGCCATAGGACTGGATATCTGTTTCGTACAAATTCCCTCAATTTTCTTTTTTTCCTTTTGTTCTCTATCCTATAATGACAGTGATGTAGATATTGAGAAACATCCAGCCATGGCCGAAACCAAAACCCTTCATCACACCAACGGTAATCACAGCGAGCAAAACAAGACTTCGATTCCACAAAACAGTCTAACCTCGGACGCGTCTTCTTGGGAAAGTGTAAAATCAGTCAAGAATGATACTGCTACTGATACGAATAATGCGGATACTGGTACTGTGGCATGGCTTCAACCACGATCCCCTCCCCTGCCACCTGCAGGTCAGACTCGACTGAGTAGTAAAGTGGGTTACATTCAACGTCGAACGGCATTACCGGGGATTAACTTGGAATCGAATGCATCCGACTTTGAAACAGACGCAAACATCCAGGCTGCGAAATCCAAAATGTTGAGAGAAAAACAGTTACAACACAAACGACAACATTGTAGCAGTCACCTCAGCCTTGCATCCTCTCATAGTATGCTGAGTAACGACAAAACTCAGGGTGGGAAACCAAGATACTTTCGTCGGCAAAGCAGGGATTCCATCATCCGAAGGATAAGTAGTAGTAGTACTTCTAGAGGAAGGGGATGGCGACGAGGACGACGAGGAGGTGGACGAGAAAAAATCTTGGGCAAGACTCCATCGGTGATTGTGAGTCTAATTATTTTTCTGGTTCTGTTTGGAGCTGGAGTAGGAATTGGTCTGGTCATTCGAAATGCGAAATCTGAGAAAATGAGGGAGGAGGCACACCTCCTTGCCCTGGAGACGGGGTCCAAATTTTCAGAACAATTGGATAAGGCAATTTTGCCACTTTTTAGTATGGCTCAACTCGCTGTCCATTTGGATATCTTCCAGACCCTTCCAGAACGGATTGGACCCGCCGGTGCTGATGGATCGCTGCCCCTGAATGAGACGACGTGGAAACGGAACATTACAGGAGTCTGTGATGACCCAACCTTGATGGAAACCTTTTCAGATATCGCCACGACTATCAGGGACCAGTCCGAAATGAAAGGTATTTTGGCAGGTATTCAACTTCAACCATATGGGGTAATTTGTCTCTTACATCCCATGAACAATACAGAAGACTTCATGGACGACGGCTTGTACCTTGACAGTACCCCCATTTGGGGGTTGGATATCCTTCAGGATCCATCATTCAAGTTCATTGCTAGTCAAAGCATCGCCAAGGAAACAGTGGGAATTGCTGGTCCCTTGGAGTTGAGGCAATGTCCGGAATGTGACCGATTCTTCATTGCTAGATTACCAGTCATTGACGAGAGTCATTCCATGGTCGTTGAGGGGAAGTTGTATAAGCGATGGGGATTTGCTACAGCACTGATTGCATGGCAAGCATTGGTGGAAAAAACGGGTGTCCATGACACATTCCAAAACAATGAATTTGAATTTCGATTGACCAGAACCGATAGGACCATGAACACCGATACATTAGAATATGAAGTAGTGGTAGTGATACTTGACGAGACTCCCTTATTCGAAGAAAAGAGCTATTGGAAAAGGGAATCCATAAAGCTGGATACGACGAACAATGAATGGGAGATGACTATTTCATATAACCCCATGCCTATGGTCACTACAGTGGGCTTGATTGTCGCGTCATGGACTCTGGTGGCGTTTTTAATTTCGATTCTCGTATACACAATATTAAGTCAGAAACATGAACAGGAGGATATGCTGGTGGAAGCATACGCACAAGATGCTCGAGTCGCTACCGAACGAAACATGACAGCCTACTTTGCACATGAACTTCGAAATCGTAAGTAATGCTCTATGATATGGAATCACCGCTGCTGGAACAACGTTTTGACACATCCCACAACTCAATGTCTTTGTACGTATTTGTTCCTTGTGGTTTCCTGATATAGCCCTCAGTGCTATGGATAGCGCACTTAGTAGTATCAATGTGAACGAAATGCCCGAAGAAACTCGAGATCTATTGGACAGCATGCAACTGTGTAGCTCCTTCATGTCTTCCATCATGAACAACCTGCTTGATGTCCGAAAGATCGAAGAAGGAAAGATGCGAATACGGTCGAGGCCATTATCGCTCAGCAAGCTAGTTGATTCTACTCACTCGATGATGAAGCCTTCGGTTCGACAAGGAGTTGAATTCAGAGTCGAGAAGAATCTACCAAAGGGCCGCAATTGGGTACTGGGTGACGAGCATCGAATACAACAGGTATTGACGAACGTTATCACAAACGCCATCAAGTATACTTTGAACGGATCCATTACGTTAGCGGTGTATTGGGAAGATCATTTGGTAATCCTGGATTGTGTCGATACGGGGCCTGGTATCCCAAAACAGGAACAAAAGCACATGTTTGAACGCTTCGTCCAACGTGGTGGAGCTCCGGGTACTGGTCTTGGGTTGAATATTGCCCTGAAAATCGTCAGCATGATGGATGGAACGATTGGTTTTGAGAGTGACCCCACAATCGCACCCGGGACGACGTGTCGAGTTAAGTTACCGCTCTTGCTGTGGGAAGAGCCGGAAGAATTACCAGCGGCAGCCAATAACACAGACGAAATGATTGAGGACTCGATCAAGATTTTGATCATTGACGACATCAAGATGAATCGAACGATGTTGAGCCGTCGCTTAAAGAAGGCAATCGCTCCGAATGCCATCATTTCCATGGCTGAAACAGCTGAGCAGGCGTTGGAGATGTGTGAGCAGACGGAATTCGATATTATCATTTGTGATCAATTTATGGAAGAGGCTGGAGGTGTCATGGTGGGGACAGACGGCATTATTGCTATGAGGCGGATGCGTGTATCGGCAATCATTATTGGATGCTCGGGAAATGACCTGGACAAGGAATTCTTCGAAGCCGGCGCCGATTGGGTTTGGGGTAAGCCAATGCCGTCGAATAGTGAGATCATCGCTCAGTTTAGAAAAGGCCTTCAGGCAAGGGATCCTTCTGACGATGCTGCTTCATTCGGTCACTAAACTGGTGATGTATGGGCTATGCGTATTCCTGTGGGTATCCCGAATAGAATCCTTTTTTTATTTCATAGATAGATGTTTCAGACATTTTCGTTGAGGTCGTCCTTGGAACTCGCAAGTCCTTGTAGTTGCCATAGTTGTTCACCATCTGAAGAGACGGGCACTGTCGGGTGATGTCGGTAGTGAATCGAGTGGAGGTGGATCGATGGGACCTTCATTTTTCACACCGCCCAGCGCGTTGTTCTTAAATGTAAATGGCCAGCAGTTTGGGTGTTGAACTTTTCTTATCCTAGATCATGTATATTTTTATGCTAAAAATATTGTTGTTGAACCTTAACTGATTTCTCGTAACGGCAATCATTCACAGTCAGTGGGAAGGCTGACACATCCGGTCCTAGATGCAAGCAGACACGTTTTCCTTATTTGACTCTTCAGTACTGCGGATGGTGCGAGTCGTAGATTCATCACTCATTTCTCTTCCTTCAGCATGTCTTCTAAAGAACAGAGTGAACTACGTGCCTTGACGATTTGGCTGCAGACCTTTCCAGTCGTCCGTAAGGCTGGTGGAGGTCCGTCTCAGCGTGGAGATTCCAAGACATCCATTGACCTCTCCAGCCCAGCTGTTGCGAGGTGAGTGATCGCGATATGTTCCTGTTCACGCAAGCGTAGACTTTTTCTATCTATCTTCCAATCAAGATTGTAGTCTCATGCCTTCCTTGTTGTACTTGGAAACAGTGCGATTTTGGAAGTCGCTGGTTCGATTTGTGGGAGCGACGAGAATGAAGGTTCCTATGTGTCTTCGCTACAGGGTCATTCGGGGGACGTATGGGACACGATATTCACTCTGACACAGCGACGCAAGTCGAAAAAGAGACTTTTACCGACACAGGATATCCCTCACACTTGGTCCCATGCTGTCCAGCACGCGACGTTGGCGGCATTACTGGATGCCGCAGTAGGCCACCCTGTAATTGAACAACGTAAGGAGTACATAGAACGAATCATGGGCCTTTCATCGGACGTGCAACGAGCCCTCATGAGCCTGATTGAGCGAAGAAAGACGTCCAAGACGTCCAAAACGCCCAAGAAGACTGCAAAGTCACCATCCCATACAGGTATGCGTGACAAGGGGAAAGAGACTCGCACTTCCGTCGGCGACTCGAATCCCTTGACAAGTCCTAACCGACCCGCGCTTTCGACTAGCAGAAACAATGAGACACCGCCTTCTGTTACATCACCAACCGGCGAAAGGAGGGTCTTCCCTCGACGACGTTATGAGGAAGCCTTTCCCACGACGCCAGACCAGAACCCCTCTAAGCGTCAATCTCCAATGAGAGCAAGGCCTCCTCCCACTTCTTTTCAATCCCCTGGTCTTGGGGATACTGCTTTTATTGAACAAGAATATCAAGCCATCCGGGAACAAACGATACAGCTACAGGATGAGCTGGCTAAGAAAGAAAAACGGGAGAAGGAGATGCAAGAACAGTTGGAACGATCGGAAATCATCTTCCGTCAGCAACTCATGAAGGTAGAAGCGGAGGCTTCCAGACGTCATGAAGATACTCGCGCGGACTATCAACGACAACTGACTGATGTACGAGCACAGCTTACTAAAATGCAAGAGCAACACCAGAAAGCGAGTCAGGCACAGTCTCAACTGGCGTTAGTCCAAGATGACCAAGAACTGCTTCGACACACACAACAACAGCTGGTCGAGACTCAAGGACGCCTTGCAACGTATCGTGAAAAGGTGCAGATGTTATCTGATGTTAAAGAAGCCCTCAAAAGAGAAGAGGAAGCTCATTCCAAATCTGTCCAAGAGTGTTTGGAACTTCGTAGTAGTTTACAGAACTTGCAGCCACTTCAACGACAACTCGAAGACTACAAAGCACGCGCGACGGAAGCCGAAGTTCAATTGGTAGAAACACAAGATACATTACGAAAGGTGCAAGAGAATGGTTTGCTAGGTGGTTCTGCGAGTACCGACATGGAGCGAATATGTCAAGCCCAGCAAGATGAAATTATGGAACTAAGACTCCGTCTTGAACAAGAAAGATCTGCGAGAGGAAACGACCCGACATTTGTTGTCGGAGAGGGCCTTACAGAGCTAAACCCGGAACTCAAAGAAGAAGTGCTGCGTCTTCGCGATGAAAATGCGCGCCTCTCGGCATTTCGAGATAGTCGTGAAGATGACGCTGTTTCCAAGCTACAACAAGAGTTGGAAGATGCAAGTCGTCTTGCGGAACGCTACAAAACGCAATATTTGACCACTCGCGAACAATTGGAACACAAACACTGTCAACTGACAACTTCAAAGAATCGCGAAGCCAAGTTTCGTACGGAAGTCCAAGAAGGAATGGAGAAGCTCAAAGCGAGCCAGCAAGCCGTTGAAGAAGGCTCTCAAGAATTATATCGAACGCAACAAGATCTGATGGCATCGCGAAACAAGGAAGCGGATTTGGAAGCAGAATTGGCTAAATGGATTGAATCGGCGGAGCAGCTTCAAGAAAAAAGCAATATCAGCACACGAGAACTTCGTACTCGCGTTAACCAGCTGGAAGAATGTGTGTCTCGAGAAGCAAAACTGATCCAAGATGTTGCTGAGCTAAACAAGGAGCTTCTAGCGGAGCGAGATAAGCACGGTGAGACGAGGAGAGATCTTTCATCAACGCAAGGAGTTGTAGAATCCACCGAACGCCAGGCATCAGATCTTCGGGATCAGCTGGATCGGTGGATCGCGAAGGCGCAACAGCTAGAAGATCGCATTGCAACCTTAAACGGAAATGTGGATACGGGGAAAGCCATGTTAGTGCAAGCCCGTGGGAGGGAAGACCATTTGACCATGCAGCTTTCTCAGGCTACGCAGTTTTTATCAGAAGCCAACACAAAGTGCGAAGGATTGGTTGCAGACTTGTCTCAAGTGAGGGAACAACTCGCCGAGAGGACGGCTGAAGTCACGAAGTATCAAGATCGAGAGGTAAACCTAAAAGGAGATTTGTCCGACCTAAGGAAGCGGGCGGAAGATGCAGAGGCCATGTCTCAGCAACAGAAGGAACAGAATGAAAAGCTTCGCGAGGATGCACTGTCCAAGGAACATGAATTCAAGGACAAGGAAACGATGCTAACGAAGCGAGCAAATGTTGCCGATCACAAGGCGCAAGTACTGCAAACAACGTTATCGGACGCTGTTCGTAGCTTGAATGCATCTAGATTATGCAACGATCAAAACCAGGAAAAGTTGTTGAAGACGTCAGAGGAACTGTCCGTGAAGAACAAAATGGTCGAGGACTGGAAAAAACAAGCGATTGCGGCCACTGATGAGGTCCATAATCTGCAACAAGAGATCTCTCAGGTTCAACAAGCTTTGGAAACTCTAAACGGTGATCTTCAATTTTCACAATCCCTCGAGGAGTGTAGAGGACAGGATGTACAACACGCAAGACACATCATTCTGCTTATGGAAGATACACTCGAATACGAAGGCAACGAACGTCGAAAAGTCGAAGAAAAGCTGGAGATGGCTCAGGCTGAAATGGCCAAAATGCGCGACGAGCACGGAACGGTCGAACAGCAACTTTCGCAGCAAGTTGACGAGCGTACAAATCAAGTGGAGAAGTTCAAGGAAGAGCTCTTCCATGCTCAACAGACTCTTCGAGCGGTTCAATCGTCTCTCAACAGTTCAGAACATCGCGAAAAACTGAATCAACTTGAGATCAAAAAGCTTCACCAGTTGGCTCTCTCATTGGAAGAAGCTTTAGTGACAAACAAGGAAGCCTTGGAACGACAATCGGCCCAGGCAGCTCAGTCCGTGGAATCGACCTGCCAATTGCTCCAAGCCAAAGCTCAACAGGAGATACAAGACCTGGAAAGTAGACTCAATCTGTTGCTGGATGAGGAGCGCCGTGCAAAACGAGAATCGGAAGAATCTTACCAAATTCAAATAAAGGAGCTCAAGATTGCTTACAAGCAAAAGGCGACCGAGTTACAAACTTCCTTTTGTAAGGAACGAAACGAAGAATGTCAATCCAAGGAGTTGGAAATGCGCAAACTTCGAGACAACTATGAAGAGGAGCTGGCGCGGCTCAAGAAAGTTGCCGATGAAGCGCATTCCCAACTGGTGGCGAAGGGAAAGGGGATGCTAAGAGATATCAAGATGAAAGCCAGCTTGAACACGATTCGCTGCAAACAGAATTGCACGACCTGGAACAACGCTTAGCACAGAAGCAACAAGAGAATGAGGAAATAATTCGCCAAGCAAAAACAAAGGTCGCTGGATACAAGAAGAAGCTTGATTTTGCCAGCTCGCGAATCACAACATTGACAAATGAAGCGGACGAGCTCGAAAATCGAATTCGAAGCTTAGAGCGTGAAAGATTCAAGATGTCTGAAGAGAACGATCGGTACCGCCGTCAAATTGGTGGGCGAGGGGGTCCTGACTCGAAACTTCAAGTTCAGTTCGAACAGCTGCAAAAGGAATTCAAGAGCGCTATGGAGGAAACCCGAGAACTTAGGAGAAAACTCAAGGAGAAGCAAGATGGCTACTCATCATCGGGATGCGGATACATGGACTCTATCGGTGAAGTAGGCGACTCCAGAAGCTACTCTCGTGACGCTATGAATCAGTCTACATTGGCGCAACTTCGAACGGAGTACGAAGAAACCATCGAGGCATTGAACGACGAAAAACGGGAATTGGTGATGAAGAGCTCAGCGGCAACTACGGATGTGCAAAAGGCCGAGAAACGAGCCTGGGAATCAGAAAAAGAAAATGCCCAACTAAAGCAGGTCAACACATCACTTCAACTCCAGGTAGAACGGCTACATCAGCTAATGGCCACTTTGGACGACGAGGGCGTATTGAAGCCGCTTCCGCCATCGCGCCGATCAAACGCGAAATCCAACGACCGCGTTCCTTCTCATTCATGGGAAACTAGTACTCAAGAATCATGTGCTTCGACAGATGACGCTGTCCTAGACTTAAAGGCAACATTGACAGAGTCGACAGGAACTCTCCCTCCAGATAGAGCAACCGTGCAATTGTCTCACCTCCCGGACGATGACAGCCAAATACCGGAGACTTTGAAGACCACTGTACTTCCTTCTTTTGTCCAATTCCATTCACCGAAAAGTGCACCCCCAGACGGACCACCGCAGTGCCAACAGAGCTAGCCAGCCGCGAGTGATCATGATCCTAAATCTGGCATGAAGTGGATGCGATTAACTTGTAAACAATTTACGTTTTGTTTTACTTAGTAGATGATGGAAGGGGTAGTAGAGGGTCAGTCCCTCCAGGCTGTACGAGCTCTAACCCAATATGATTCGACTTCGCCCAGGTCGGTCGCCATTCATATACGCACATCCCCAATCCGCCTTGACGTGTGTAGCAGGCTTTGGTGGTTCCATAGAGGAAGGAAAAGATTGGTCGTCCATTATCGTCCAGTTTGGGTCTATATATGCCGTCCTTCAGAACACGTTCGTAGAGTTGCTTTCGGATTTGACCGATTTCAACGTCCTGAGCCTCCCCTCCATACGCTACGGTAGCAACCATCCTTTGTGGCTGAAAGACATAGTTGCACTGGGGATCAGAGTTGGGTGTAGCTTCCTCGTTTGAGGGAGCAACAAGCCAGGAAAGTTGAGATTGAAATTCGACGCTCAGGGGTATTTGCCATTCCAATAGTGTACTTCCGCTGCTGCTGCTGGTGGTGGACTGCGATGTTGGCGGTACATCACGATCCTTGCTGCTACTATCTACGTCGTCATTGTCTTCCTTTCGGATTCTTGGGATATCGGATCGAATTCGGACTGACGTACCGATAGTCGGTACATATCGTTGTCTTGTTGGTCCCATCGTCGAAATGAATGATGAGAAGGCATGATTAGGGATGATTTGAGCATTCCCATCCTGTCGAGTCCCCGTCTCGAACATAGTCGGTTGGACCATCCATCTTGCGGGGATCGTGATTACTTGATAGTTCGATCCACCTCGTCCCCCCCCTCGTTGGGGGATTGTAGGAGATAATTCTGCAGAGGGTGTCATACCGATATGATATAAATCCCAAAAACGTGGAATCAATTGGTCCGTCATTGACTTGGACGTCTCAGTCAGGATCGTATCGACTTGTCGTAGAATGGTCGATGAGGGGACAGTTCCGGTTGTAAGTTTCGAAGTATCACTGGTAGTACCTTGCTGAGAGACATTGTTGCTACTACTCCTCCTACTAGTACCAATTGTAAGAATAGATGATCCCAACAACAAGACACGTGGTTCCCAGAAGGTTGGCCATGCCACAGAGATTTCCCATTGAAGTTCGATTGTGGAGGTTTGAGATTCTGATTGATTTCCCGATACTTCACGTCCACTGACGATAGCAAGATCTAGATGTTTGTAAAACTTCATGGCGGATCGTAATTCATCCAATGGTGATGTTGTTGTTGCAGTTGTACTGCTCCCACCCTTCGTAAAGGGTGATACCCAATCGACTTGTGATCCCTTGGTAGGATATTGTACGATAGGTTGTTCCTTTTCATTCAAATCCTCTCCATACAGGATAGCATTGATTTGTGCTTGTAATGATGATGCTACCTGAGCGACACGATCAGAAGAAAAGGCTACTCGATTCTCAAAACGAGAATAGGCGACTACTGGTGTCGTAATATCTGTTCTGGTTTCCGTTGTTGTTGTTGTTGTTGATCCAGTCGTCGTCATCGTTGAAGGGATATTCGTCCTCGCAATAGTCGTCGGCATGGTCAGTAAGACATTTCGTTCCTCCATTTCATCATAAAATTCTTCCTTTTGTTTATTTCCACCAAAAAATTCCGCCCCAACAATTCCGGCAGGTTTCTCATCATCTACAAGATCATCCTCATCATCCCCTACTTCTACCTTTTTCTTCTTCTTTTCTTTTGGTTCCAGTGACTGACGTTGAGCATACAGGGGGGTATATGGCTTGGTAGAAATAGATTTCAACTGTCGTCGTTCCTGTTCATGATCATGTCGATATAGTTTCGATTGCCCGAGTTGACATTGATTAGGTTGTGTCTTCCATACCACTGATGGTCTCGGTGATGATATCCAAAAGGCAAGACTTGGTCGGTTACTACTCAGTAGGAGTAGGAACAACAAAGAGAGATTCTGTCGGATTACAGATGTCATTTTGTTAGATCTGCGAAAAAGGACTTGAGATGACAAGTCAACGAATACGATAGTCCAATCTGATGAGTTGTATTGTCTTCAAGGAAGTGGAGAAAAGAAGGGTTGATGGCGTCAGACAAAACTTTTGCATCACACAGGATGGGGAAACCAACTACACGTGGAGACTGACGGAGATATCCTGTAATTAAGTCCATGGTGTCGAATCCCACCGTTCCACCTCGGACGTGTCCAGCGGTAAGTTAGCGGTATAAACTTACTCCGTATCGAAAATGCGCCATCGTCGCAGCAGAGAACGAGAAAGGTCGTTTGCTTGCCGTTTGCCCTCTCACTGTAATCTTTACACCCCATACTTTTCTTTCCTGCTTTCTTTCATTATACACCCTTGGTCAATCATGTCCCACCGTCGTATTCTTTTGTCAACAACAACAAGTATCATCGTCTTCCTACTATTATCCATTGGGAATGATCAACATTTTGTCACTGCTGAGAATTCGACCATCCCACCGTCATCGGGAGATACTACCGACTTGCAATGTGAGGCTGAATCGGCTGTGTTAAATACGAATGCAGATATTTCAGCAGCGACGAGTACATTATTAACGACGACGAAAGATGCGATTTTGGCAGACTTTACTGATTTTTGTAAGATTATTGGATTGAAATGTACTGTCGATATGACTCAATATTCGACAGAATTCCGTACAGTATGTGAAGCGAATGAGGGACAATTCGTCGAATTGACGTATGAGTTATCATGTGAGACGGATACGATTAGTCCTATTGAAATTCCTGGTACTGTCATTTTGAATCGTATCCCCTCCTGTTTAGGGATTAGTTGTGATTTGGAGAATCTTCCATCGACAATTGAATCCTACCAGACGGAATTTGCTGGTGAAATTGCTACCGAAGTCGATTCCGCCTTGGGTGACAGCGTCGTATGTGAAGTCGGATCGATGATGATTTCTAATTCTACAACATCATCATCATCATCATCGTCATTATTGATGTCGCCGATGACCCGTGGACTATTCCTATCTGTCGTCGTTGGGACAGTTGCGGGAATCGCTGCTGGATTCACTGCGTGATCCCCATGATGTGGGCTTTATGAATAACCTACGATAGCTTCTTTCATTTATCTCTATCCTATGAATTGCGCTATTCCCTCGTAGAGGGAGAGGTTGCTTCAGCTATTCCTTCCCTGATTAGATTCGTAGTAGTACTGTAGGCCATGGACATACATTTTGGGGGTGACGAATCCAACTGGTCGGGCGATCCCTACCAACATAGGTATGAACATATCGTATGTATTCTTGAATCGTTTGCGCTGCTTACAGTTATATATACCTCCCTAGAGGGTAGCTCTGCCTGTGACGTTCTCTGACGTTAGTTGTATCATCGTTCTTGGATGATGGCCATCAAAAATTCCGAACGACCCACCCCACCTGTGAACATCATGCAACGTCAAAAAAACGAGCGGCTCGGGACATTGACACCCAATAGGATTCTGCATTTGGAAACGGGGGTACGGCACTCCGTCTTTTTGGGACAGTGGACCGAGGATATCATACACTACTACTGTTGGTGCTGGTGCATATCAAGAAGAGGATTCAAAATCTATTGCATTTTTTGGAGAGATTCCCATTTGGGTTGTTGAGATATTGAAATAAGAATTCAGTTTGGAACGCTTCCCTTCCTCCTTCTCCTTCCGGTGCCGTCCCTGGAGTATCACAATTATTTTGATTCGCGATGAAGTCTCTATCACTTTCGTTTCATGCGACGGTCGTTGGATGGACGGTATGCCTCCTATCTTTAGAGGGACATGTCACTCATGCCTTTCAACATCGATCGTCGATGATTGTTGTACCTCCCAACAGGGCTGCAAGAATTTCATCGAAACCATCTTCCTCCAAGACGACTCCACATACTACGACGACTTCCACATTTTTGTTCGGAAGAAGAAATGGTGAACAAAAATTAGAAGTCTTGGCACAAAAACAGGTATCGGATAAGGAAGTTGAGGAACTCTTACGGTCCTATGGAGAAAAATCAAGATCATATCGACGTGATAGCTTTTCATCGGCTGATTGGATCCGATACAGACGTCCAGATCGTTTCATTGATCATTTACTTACCATCTATGATTCAGGCCTATTACGGGCTGTACAATTGGAAATGGTCGTCCTGACTTCTCTCAGTACCTTTATCGTCTTATATAATGATCTATTCGTCAATGGGATTCAAGGATGGAATGGACAAATTGTCTATGAACCGATCCTACATTTCCCCCCCCTTCAATTACCGTTGGTACCCTTCACCTTGTCGACTGTGGCATTAGGATTGCTATTGACCTTTCGGACGAATGTTAGCTATTCACGGTGGAATGAGGCACGGACGGCATGGGGAGCAGTGATTAATGATTCCCGATCAGTGGTCCGGATGGGATGTATTTGGGCAACTTCCTACACACAGATTGAT
>Ga0194115_10001970_pt1 | contig 25278 bp, 13 predicted proteins | sample TA2MahsurfametaG_3_FD_148656 | JGI IMG/M metagenome (GOLD analysis project Ga0194115, IMG submission 148656) | Freshwater microbial communities from Lake Tanganyika, Tanzania - TA2015002 Mahale S4 surface | ecosystem: Environmental > Aquatic > Freshwater > Lake | place: Tanzania: Lake... | reverse complement strand
ATAAATTGGTTTGCTATTGGATACTAAATTTAAGTCTTTTGTTTTTTTATTAAAGGATTTATTATGATAGAAAATAGTCTAGCAATATATGTTTCTGTTGTGCAGTTAGCTATTCTTACCATTAAGGAGTAACCCACCATGGCTTTTGAGTCTTATAAAAAAGGTAAAAAAAACAGAGACATAATGAACGGATCCTTGATTCGATCATTCGCTTTTGGTCTTTCTGGAAGACCAAGTGAAGGCACAGTAGTGCGTGATCTTATTTACCAACTCGATGACACTATTCCAGACTTTCTTGGTACAATTGACTATACATTTAATATTACTAATCCCACAGACCAACAGATTTTATCCTACGATTCTGTGCTAAAGCAATGGAAAAACACAACTCTTGGTTCTGTTACAATTACATATGGAAATCTAGACGGGGGAACCCCCGATGCAAACTACGGGGGAACCATCGCTATAGATGGGGGCTATTACAATAGCTTCCCCGATCCACCATAAAGGAGATCTTGAATGGCTGTTCAAATACAATTAAGACGCGGTGATAACACACAATGGAACAACAGTGATCCTATTCTAGCTATTGGTGAGATAGGTATTAATACTTCCTTTTCACCAATGAAGTTTAAAATAGGTAATGGAACTAGTACATGGACAGCCCTTCCTTATGTTGTACAAGATGTTACAACCTTTGTTGGATTGTCCGATGTACAACTAACTAGCTTACAAGCAACAGACATGTTGACTTGGAGTGGAACTAAATGGATAAACGAACGAAGAGCCGATGTCTTAGACGGCGGTAACTTTTAATAAAGGAATAATACATGGCATCAACAATTAGAATTAAACGAAAGCTTGCAGCTGGTGGCTCGGGTGGCCCTGCCTCCTTATCCAACGCTGAGCTAGCTTTTAATGAAAACACACAAACATTATATTATGGCTTAGGTGTATCAGGAAACCAAGCCGAAAGCATTATTGCCATCGGCGGTGTTGGTGCTTTTGTTGACCTAGCAAACGCACAGTCAATCAGCGGGGCTAAAACCTTTGCTGATAATGTGTTTGTTAGTGGTGCTAGCGGTGCTGGTAAGAAACTTAGCATAGGTCAGTATTCAACCCTTGTTCAAAATAATGGAACATCGGATGTTATTACACTGTCTTCTAACAGCTTAAGCCTAGCTAGCTCTGTTTCATTTACTGCAGCTGGCTCAGTAAACATGACTGGTTCCGTAACCATGACATCAGCTTCAGCTGTAACTGTGCCTAACATCCTAGCAGCCAATGTTGTAGACGGCGCTCAGGGCGCTATTAACGCTACCTCGCTTAAGTCTTATATTGATACACGGGTTACCAATAACTCTATTGGCTCTGTCTATAGTGTGGGCTTGTCTGCTCCCGGTATCTTCACCGTTACAGGTAGCCCAGTTACTAACACAGGTACTTTAACTTTTGCTTTGAATGCACAAGAAGAAAAGAGAGTTCTGATTGGACCAGCCTCTGGTGTAGCAACTACTCCAACCTTCCGTGTTTTACAAGCCAATGATCTTCCAGACCTAAGCGGTACTTATCTTGCTCTTGCTGGTAATACGGTTAAGACAATGCAGGGTGATCTAACTATTGCTGGTAACCTTATTGTACAGGGCGACACCACCACTCTTAATACCCAGACTTTAACTGTTGAAGATGCTTTGATTGAGCTTGGTAAAGTAGCTAGCCCAACAAACACCACAGCTAATGGCGGCGGTATTTCACTAAACGCTGGGGTAAATGGGAATAAGACCATTATCTGGGACTCAAATAACTCTAACTGGACATCAAGCGAGCATTGGAACATTGCTCCAAATAAGACTTATAAGATCAATAATGTCTCGCTGTTTGATGCTTATAGCGCTACCTATTCAGCTTATCCATTGTCTTCATCTGTAATTGTAGATGGCGGGGAGTTCGCATAATGGCTAACATCATCAAACCAAAGCGTGGTCCTAGGCTTCCAACTACGACCGACTTGGTTGATGGTGAGGTTGCTATTAATACCGTCGATAAGAAACTATATTCAAATATCGGGGGAACGGTATATGAACTTTCACCCTCAACTTTAACACCACCAGCTGGCTCCAATACACAGGTTCAGTTTAATAATAGCGGAGCCTTTGGAGCTAGTTCTAACTTTACATTTAACTCTGGTACTAATGCTTTAGTTGTTACGGGTACAATAACAGCAAATAGTATTACTGGACCCGGCTCGGGTTCTCTATCAATTAGTAACGGTATTGGAGATGTTGTTATAACTGCACCCGTTACTACTATTGGTAATGGTGAGACAGATTTTGTTATTGATGTTGCTTCAGGTATAATAGATGGCGCAGGTTTTGAATGGCAAACCGGAGATTTAGTTACTGGTAGTTTGAATGTTAGTGGTGGTAATATTATTTTAGCAAATAACGAAAGAATTCAAAACTCTACAAACGGTAGGGTTGATATTGTTCCTGCCCCCTCATCAAATAGCTTTGGTTTATCCATTGACATGACTAGCAAAGGTATAGGGACAAGACTAACAACTGTTACAGGAAGCGCTGGTACAACCCTAAGTACTGGTATTATAGAATCAATGGTTGAGTTCCAGTCACCTAAGCTTACCCTTACAACTACAACCCCAGCAACATCTGTTGGTGGCAGCTTAGAGTATGACGGTAAAATTTTATATGGAAATGCATCTTCAGGTAGGGGTGTTATTCCAGTTATGCAAATAGCTTCAGTAGGCACTACTAAGTCATTAAACAACGCTACTGGAGATCAAGATATATTTCCAGCTGCCAATAATCTTATACAGTTAGCTGCAAATACCACATATATTATTCGTGGTTATTTGCTTCTTAATACTGGTACAACAACACAGAGACACTTAGCATTAAAGTTTACAGAAGGCTTCTCCGCAAATCAGCCAACTATTCATTTTGCAACAATTGGTATACCAACAACTAATGGTAGTGTGGTGAGATCACAGGATACTGCATTCTTTAATACAACAGCTGGTGGTACTATTACACTTCAATCTTTTAATACCTCTAATTATAATGTGTGGATTACTGGTGTGATTAAAACACTAGATTCTGTAACAATTACTCCACAAATTGCATTTAGTGCAGCTCCCGGAGGTACTAATACTGTTGGCTTTGGGTCTTATATTGCATTTATTCCTATTGGTACTGATACGATAGCTTCAGTTGGTCCTTGGTCATAAGGAGATTAATCTTATGAGACAAAGCTTCTTTGATACAACGGAGTCTATGCTAACCAGATATGGCATAGATATTGGTTTATTGTTATCTGGTTTCTTTGGTGCATTGCTTCTTGTATCACGGAAGTCGGGGCAAAAGCTTGGCACTAGTTTAGCAGCTTTAATGGCTGGTACTGCTTGTGCTAATTACTTAACACCGATGGTTTTGAACTATATGCCAGAGCCAGTTAAGAATAATGGCAAGTACGCCGTAGCTTTTGCTATGGGATTCTTAGGTCTTAAGGGTCTAGAGTTTTTAATTGATACTTATATTGTCAATAAACAAACGCAAACCCATAAAACTAAAAGAAAGAAGAGGAAACACTAATGGTTCCTGAATTAATATCAATGCTTGGTGGTGGTCTGGTCGGATTTATCTTTCGGTTTATGGCCGAAAAGAGACAAGACCAAAAGGAGATGTTTAATAGACTTCTTCAGTTAAATAATGTACAACAAGAAAATTATGATAAGGCAGCTAAGCGAGTCCCCTTGGATATTGGCAAGGGAATTCGTCAGCTAATTGTCTTAACTGTATTGTTTGCAGCTCTTTGTGCTCCGTTTGTCCTACCCTTCTTTGGTCTACCTACTTTTGTTGAAATAGATGTAAATGAAGAGTCACAGTTATTTGGCCTAATAGGTGGATCTACTAGTAAGATCTTCGTAGAAATCAATGGATATCTCTATTCATCTGAGCTACGGCAAATTCTAGTAAGTATCGTAGGATTCTACTTTGGATCTTCTGCAGCTAGTAACAAGAACTGAGGTATACTATGGTTAAACTATATTTATTATTAATATCCTTACTAACTATAGGATGTAATACAACGCCTAAGATTATACCTGACACTACTGGTGACAGTGTACTAATGATAAAACTCAAGCATGACATCGCTTCTAACGATGTTAACTGTAGCTATGGTTGGTTGTTCTGGTACATACCAATCGCAGTTATTGCTTTGATGTGGGCTTATAAGGAATTTATTAAAAAAAGAAAGGTTCAAAATGAAGTCAAAGAAAATAATGTATAAGGAAATGCCTATGAAAAAGACTGGTAAGAAGGTTGTTAAGAAGAAAGGTGGTAAGTGATGGAAGCTTTTATCGGCTCAATCTGGTTTGCCTGCTTTACATTTGTAGCTGGCTATGTACTTGGTAATGTCTTCGGAATTGCTGAGCTTGGAAAGGTGTTCAAAAAGTGAACACTCCCGAGCTAATCAACGCCCTAAACCGGGAACTGTTGATGAGGCTCATGGAAGATCTAAATGATCCCATGAAGTGCAGCCCCGGTCTGTATACGGTTATTCGTGGGATCGTCAACGATAACCGGGAAGTCTTAGATTCCATCTCCCGCAAGGAACTGGATTCCGTGGAAGAAGCTCTGAAGTCCAAGGCTCCCTTCCGATTCAAGTCAGCCGCCACAGGTTGACTGGCTCCTGAATAAGGAGTTTCGCTACCAGGGGGGCTAGGGTGGCTTAAGTGTCATCCTAGCCTTTTAAAGCGGTCTGGGTAGCCCCGGACCAAAGAATGGCTGTAATGGCCCCCTAGGGGCTGGAAAGAGGTGTCTATGCAAATACCCCAAGAGATGGTTGATGACTTTAGGAATCACCTATGGGCATGCTTCAAGTATCTAGGATTAGGGGAACCTACCCCTATTCAGTACATCATTGCCCAGCGTCTACAGGAGGGGGCCACCGATTTCCAGCTACAGGCAGGCAGAGGCTTTGGCAAGTCTGTAATAGCCGCTTGCTTTGTCAGTTGGCTGTTACTGAAGAATCCTAACAGGACTATCCTAGTTACCTCGGCCACAGCCGATAGAGCTGCTAAGTTTATTTCTCAGACAAGAACAATATTAAGATTAGTTCCTTATTGTAAACACATGGAACCCCAAGACTTTGACAAGGATAATGCCTTTGGTTTTAATTTACATAATCGAAGTATCTTCAGCCAAGACTTGAATCTGACAGCCCGTGGTATCACAGGCCAGATCACAGGTTTACACGCTGATGATATTATTGCCGATGACTTGGAGATCCCAGAGAACTCAGATAGTCCAGCAGCCAGAGAAAAACTATACAACAAGATTCAGGAATTTGAACAGGTAAGAAACAAGGTTTCAGATGGACGGGTTATCTTCCTAGGTACTCCTCAAACAAAGGATAGTATTTATATTAAGCTTAAGGATAACTATAAGATTCTTAAGTTCCCTAGTGAGATGCCAGACACAAATATCCCAGATGAATGTGACGATGTGGATGATTATATCCTATCGCTTGGTATTGATCCGGGTGAGCCTACTCAGCCTGAACGATTCTCAAAAGAAGTATTAAAAAAAGTAGAAGCCAAAATTGGCCCTACCCTATATGCGTTGAACTACAAGCTTATTACCAGCTTGGCAGACAACAAGAAGTATCCGCTACGGCTACAGGATTTAATTGTTTTAGATACAGCCCCCGATGTCTTTCCAGAGAAGGTAGTATGGGCCAACGCTGTTCCTAATAAACGAGTCCCAAGCTATGGCATGAAGGATGACTTGGTATATGAACCCATGTGGATCTCTAACAACTTTGTAGAGTACAGCCAGAGTGCTATGTTCATTGACCCATCAGGTAGAGGTTCTGACGAAACAGCTATCTGTGTGGCATCCACGGTTAATGGATATATCATAGTACATGAGTTGTTTGGATTACCGGGTGGATATGATACATTTACTTTAGAAAAGATTGCTAAGGTATGCCAGCAATACGACATCAATCTAATTAGATACGAAAGTAACTTTGGTGATGGTATGTTTGGACAGCTTCTACGGCCAGTTATAGCCGAGCTATGCGGCCCAGTAGCCGTGGAAGAGTATCGGGTAACCGGAGCCAAAGAACGCCGTATGCTGAACATCCTAGAGCCTGTAATGGCCCAGCATAAACTGGTGTTCAATACTAAGGCTATCAAAGATCAAGAGACACAAAAGCAAATAACAAGACTAACTGATCGTCGTGGGGCATTGAAACACGATGACCGGGTAGACTGCTTGGCATCTGCAGTGACTTATTGGGCGGATACTGTTGGTATGAACCCAGATACAATTATTGAAAAGAATAAAGAAAAAGAACATCAAGATCAAGTCAAGGAATGGTTAGGCAATAAACGAGTACTTGGCTTATTGGGTAATTCTGTATCAGGTGCTATTCTATTGAATGGTAAACCAATAACAAAGAAACATAAAACAATCTTTAATAGAGGTAGGTAATGATAGGAATAGTAACAGGTATAGGACCGAGAACTGGTACATCATTTACAATGCTTAAGTTAAAAGAAGCAGGAATTCCCATTAAAGGTTATAAAAACTTAGACACATATACAGTGCCTGAGAAAAACCCAGATGGTTATTGGGAATTACTTCCTTATGATTTAGTAGATATGTGTAATAAAGGTTTAGCTAATAACCAAGTTCTAAAGGTATGGCCTGTTCTATTTGATTTCATTAAGCCAGAAGATGTAGCTTGTATAGTTGTCTTACAAAGAAAAAATAAAGACAAGCAAATACAAAGCATCACTAACCTCGTAAAAGAAGAACTTAAACTTCCTCGTTGGGCTGGTATAAAAATACCGCCGCCCGATAAACTTATTAAGATCTATCAAGTAGAAACAGAATTGTTTGTTAATAAACTAGAACCTTCAAAAGTTTTGAATGTTTATACGGAAGATTTAAACATAGAAACAGATAATATTATTTCCTTTTTTAAAAGGAGTTTAACATGCCAGCAATGATTGTAATGGGTGGATTGGCTTTAGCTCAGGGAGTTATGGGAGCTTTTGGTCAATCAGGCCAAGCTAAAGCTCAAGCTATGCAGCAGCAAATGCAGCAAGATCAAGCTAACTTTCAGAATCAATTAAAAGTAGATTCAGACAATAGAGCAATATTACGCCAGCGTCTGGGTCAAGAAATGACAAACCTTTCCATTGCTAAAGCCGCAGGCAAGCAAATGGGTTTACAGAAATTCTACGCAGGGGAGGCTTTAAACAATGCCCGTAGTCAACTGTCTAAAAACACTCAGCAAGTTAATGCTCAGTTCCTCTCAGCCTTATCTTCTAGAGGTATTTCCACAAAGTCAGGCACAGCTAGAGCGCTACTGCGTCAAAATATCGAAGCAACTGAAGCGAACTCCCTTGCACTACGACTCAACGCAGACAGGCAAATGAAGGATATTGAAACCAATTTCCAGAACGCTTTAGCTCAGCGTCGTAATGATTATGTAGAAGCTCAAGCATTTATCCCAACCACTGGTGGTATTGTAGATGCTAGCAGTTCAGCTCTAACAACTGGTCTTATTCAGGCTGGTTTTGGTGGAGTATCTGCTGGTCTTCAAGCAAGCTTCCAGTATGGTGGTAAGAGCGAGTTATCTAAAAGTATAAACACATTCTTTCAAGTTGGACCCTAACTATGGATAATTTGTTATCACAACTCCAATCAATCGCTACAGAGTCTAGTCCAAAGTCTACCTTTGTTGATACCTCTGAAAGAGTGGCACAGCAAGAAGCATCAAAGATTAAACAGGTCTACGATGCTGGGGCTACGATGTATCCTAATGATACTAACAAAGCCTTTAATTATTTTGTGTCTTCTGTAAACCCAGATACACTTCAAAAAGATGCGGCCAAAGAATATTGGTCACTGTTTGAAGCTAAGTATCCCGGCGGTTCAGAGGCTGCAAAAGAAGCTGCTGTTGCCAAAGTAAAAGCTGGTTTAAGCGCTAAGGCTACTCCAGCTGAAAAGGAATTCTATTTAAGAGATTCAATTGATACCATGCCAGCGTGGGCCAAAGAGCAGTTCTATCCTGAACTAGCTAGTGCTCAGATGGCGGTATCCAACGCTAACCTATCCAAAGCCCAAGAGGTATACCGTATGTCGGTAACATCTAAGCTTAAACAACTGGATGCTTTAGATCCAGAAGTAAGCAAGGCTACTCATATTGAAGATTTTGTAAAGTTAGAAAGCTTAAACCTTACTGGTGCTGCCCGTGTTGTAAACGGTAGAATCGGCATGGTAGATAAGAAGGGTAACTTTATCATGGCTAATGAGTTAAAGGATAGAACAGAAATATTTGAAGACGGTATAGGCTCTCCTTCCGTAGCTGAACAGCAGGAAGTAATTGGTCTTATTAAAGACATTACTGATTATCAGATTGGTGCTAACCTAGAAAGAACTAGGACAAAGATTGCCAATGATAACTCAGCAATTAAATTAAGAGCTATAGACGGTTTAAAGAAAGGTTTCTACAGCAAGGATAGTTGGGAAACAGCCTTCAGTATGATTGATGGTGTAAAGCCTATTGATCTTATTTCATATGCCGTACAAGGCGAGATTGCTCAGGGCCGTATCAAAGATCCAACTAAACTACAAGAAACTATTTATGAAACATTACTTAAGTACAGAAATGTACTAGGAGCGTAAACAATGGCACAACAGGGCGGCTTACCTTTAGTTAATACAGATGTACCAGAGTTACAGGGTCCACGGGTCTTTGAACAACCCAAAGCACCACAGTTCACCTACACCGAACAAGTACCTATCACACCACAGTACCGTTTCGATATTGATCCCGGTATTAACTGGGCTGAGCTAGGCTCTCAAGCCTTTGCCGTTGCTGCTGATATCTATGGTAAAAGCTTAAACTACATGGCTAATACCAAAGCTAATAAGCTACAAGACCTTACCAATCAAACTCAAAAGAAGATTAATGGTATGGCTGAAGCTTATGAAACGGGTCAACTAAATGTACCAGCTGGTATGGATCCAGTTCAATACGCTGCTGAACAAACAGAAAGACTTAAGGAAGAGTACCGTTTCAAGGCTAGAGATATTATTGGTGACTTTAGTTATGAAACTGAAGATGCTGGTCCAACTCTAGATGGTAAACCACTGAAAAGAACTGTAGATATCTTTGACGCAAATTATAATATTAGTGGCCTAGGTTTAGTTTGGCAAGATATTATTGTGGGTGCTAGAGGCACTGACATTGGTTTAGATGAGATGATGGATAGACAACTTATCTCCATTGGTAAAGCATACGGTAAACAACAAGAAACAAACCTTAGCGTTCAAAGATATTTAGAAAACAACATACCCTATTCTTCGTTGTCAAAAGATGCTCAGGCTATAGTAGACTCACCCTTCTTTAATGGAACAAGACCATTCCCTATTGATGATCCAAACTTCGGTATGGATCAGGGTAAGCCAAGAACAGACGCTGCTGGTAACCCAGTATTCCTTATTACAGAAGCACAGAACCCAAACGGCAGCACTCAGCTATTTGCTATGGTAAACCCAAACGCAAGCCTGTCTGGAGCTAGTGTGGATGAAATCAAGTTTTTAGTTGGTCTTGATGCTCAGTTTCAAAACAACTTAGGGTTAACTGATACTACATCAGATCTATTAAAAACATTTTTAGCTTCTCCGCAAACAATGGATTCAAACACAAGTTTCTATGCTTTAAGTATGTATGGTGCTTTACCAGAAACTACTAAAGCTAGTTACGCTAAGCAACAAGGTTTCTCAGAGGAACAAGCTTTTACACTAAACGCCGCATCTAGTGCTTTAAAAGTGGGTGCTGATATTCCAAGAGTTAAAGCAATGATGAAAGAATTCAACAACCCAGAAACTATGCAGCGAGTAATGCAACTTGAAAAAGGCATTCTAAGTGGCGCTGTTGTAGGCGAGTCAATGTCATACACTGGCTTTATGCCTCAGTCAATAAACCCAGCTTATCAAGCTGAGTTCAAACAAACACAAGAATTACTAAGTGTCTTTAGCGGTATTGTAGAAGGGGCTGTAAGAAGCGCAAACATTTCAGTACCTCCGGGTGCTTTTGTTATTAGCGATGGCGCTGAAGCAATAACTGAAGCAGATAGGTTTACACTTGCACAAGTTATTAGAAGCAACCCAACCTTTGCACAAGCTTTACGAGAAGCTACCGTTGCTTTAACAGCTGCTCAACAGTCTGGTTTAATTACTACAGATGAAGAGAAAAAAGCTTTTACAGAACAAATTGTTACAAATTTATCTGGTAAGTTTGCAGCAATAGAAGATGAAAAGGGTAACATTACCCTGACACACGGCCCTGTGTTTGGTATGTTGCAGTCTAAATTAAATGCAGCAACTTCAGCTGATACTGAACAAAAGACCACAAAGACTAAACTAGAGCAAGCCTATAAAGGAAGCCTAACCACTAATACTGAGTTTATCCCAGCCCCTGTAGCTATCCAAGTGTTTGGCTCAGACCTTGATCTAGACCGAGCCACTGCTCTTATTAGAGCTGGTGGTCGTGTTACAACCAGCAAAGATTCAATGCTGGGTCAAGCAATAACAATGGTCCCACAGGCAGAACAAATGCGAATCTACGCGGCTTCTAAAAAGTCTGTTATTGAATACTATGGTGGTAAACCATATGTTGAGATGAGCGAAGACGAGCGTGACGCTGCCTTTGAAAAGGCTTACTTAGATATTCCACAGGCACACTTGTGGGATTTTAAGCTGTTAACTGGTGAAAGAAATTCTCTTAATGTAGATACCTTACCGTTTGGTATTGCTAGTATTCCAACAAACTACCCAGACAAAACAGGTAACTCTAATCTACTTAAGAATGGTAGCGTGTTCATTCAAGAAACTTTAATGGATGGCATGCTACAACCGCAAGACCGTAGCGGTAACCCAGCTATAACCTATGGCCTAAGAGGGACTAGTGCTCAAGATGAAAAACAAATTAAAAAGCTAATTGAAGGATATGGTGCTTTTAAAAGCGAAGCCTTTGACATTACAGCTAGAACACAAACACCAGTCAGCGCTAAGCCTATGAGTGTTACTAGAGCTTTGGTTAACCTTATAGAAAAGTATGAACAAAACCCAGCAGAGCTAGACAAGTCTCTAGCTATTGCAGATATTCTAGATACCCGTGGAACTGTTCCGCCACTCACTAAAAAGACACCATCTGGTTTTGTTGCTTGGGTAATGAAGAATGAATCAAAACTAGTAGCATTATCAGAATCACCTGAATGGCCTTTTACAAAAGAACAAACAAGAAACTTTATTGCTTATGTAGATAATGTTGTAGGGACAACTGAGGATCTAGATACAGACCCAGCTATTCAAGCTCTTGTTTATGGTCTTGTTGATTCTCTCCCAAGAGACAGGTTTAGACAAGACGGTTCTCTAAAAAGTGCAGGATGGCTTGGACCTTTTACTATCACAGATAAACAAGGCCGCTCCTCTCAAGTTACTGAGTATTCTATCACAGTGGGCGTTGATGGCGAAGACATAACCATCCCAACACTTGTACCGGGTTTAACCCAACAACAAATTGATTCGGTTCTTACAGCAGCTCAAGCAAGGACAATGCCCCCGCAGGATGTTGTAGACGCTGCTATTGCCCATGCTATGAAAAGAAAACAAGAGGGCAAATCTGTATGGTCTGCCGCAAACACTGATGGTTTATCTGGTATTGGCATGGTTATAGGCGGTATTCAGATGGTTAATGAAATGCGGGAAAATAATCAGCCCGATCAGGTTAATACTAATTTTGATACATTTGCGTATGACACAAAACTTGTGGATGGTAAACCTGTAGACATTGGAATCAGTAGACCCGAGTTTGACTCTGATTTATTTAGAATAAACGATAAGAACAGCGGTGTCTACGGTTTACTTTATTATCAAGTAGGTCACCCCAAGTTTGAAGAAGAACTCTATAAGGCTGGTAACTATAACCTATTTGTAAACATCCAAGACGGCAGTGTAGTTGCTTTAGAAAAAGGCGAACTACCACCTTCAGATAGTCGGCTTGTTCCTACAACTCAGAGTGCTTTAATCAATCTAAACAAAAAGGCTATTAAGTTTAGTTGGTTATTTGCTCAAGATAAAGCTAATATTGAATTTGAAAAACTAGCTAAGGCGTCTAGAGGATACAAGCAAGGCACACTTGATAGTATAAGAGATTTTGTTGATAGTGTAAGAGATGTTACAGAAGGCCCACTTGATAGTATAAAAGATTTTGCTGATAGTGTAAGAGATGTTACAGAAGGCCCACTTGATAGTATAAGAGATTTTGTACAACCCTTTAGGGTTGCTGGTAATATGGATGTTTGGCCTGCAAGTGAGCGATCTAGTCCAGAAGCGTGGGCTAAACACCAAGCATCCCAACCTTGGTGGAATAAATCATATGATATTCTTGACATTTTTCGTAGCTGGTGGCAATCTAGTGGTACAGAAACTAAGAAAGAATTTAAGTCTGTTTACCCAGAGCTTGCAAACATCCTAGACAAAGCTAGGTCAGAGCAAGAGTTGCTAGAGTACGCTCCTCAGTTTGAACAGCTACTAAAGGCAGCTACTGAGCCTATAATGACTATGAGACAAGCACTACTTGGTAATTACCCAGATGCTACTACCATGTATCGTAATGAGCAAGACAAAGCATTTAAGCAAGGGTTAAATAAAGAACGCGAACTTCGTAAAGCGGTACAAACTAAGCAAAAAACTTTAGAAGAAATAAGAACCGAACAAAAAGCTTGGGAAGAAAACAGAAACACACAAAAACTTTCTGAAAACTTACCAAAAGATGTTACAAAAATAACAACAGTTTTGTCTGATTTCGGTAAAAAAATTGTAGAAGATGCTCGTAAAGCTTTAAAAGACAACGCAAAAAAAGTATCAACACCATCAAAAGTAAAAATAGATGGTTTTACTTTTAATCTAATTGATCGGTCTTCTCTTCGTGAAGAATACGAAAAAGTTTATGGAAAAGAATTAACAGAAAAGCTGTTTAAAGATGCTGAAGAAAATCGTAGCAATGCTCCAGTTGATACATCTTTAGTAGAGCTTCCTAATTATAATACTAATACTGAAATACCTGTATACGCAACTTCAGAAGAATTAAACATTAAAGGTATGTTACGGTTCTCAAGACAAAGTGGAGAGCCTATTAACATACTATTAGATTCAGTTGGTAGGAATAATCCGGGTACTAAGATACACGAATTTACACATTTAAACCAACCCAAAAACGCAAGAAACTATACACCAAAATATTGGCAAGAAGCTATTAATTTATTTAAAGAAGACGCATCAACAGCTAAACATGCTGCATATGTACTTAGTTTTTATGAACTACCAGCCCATCTAGCTGAGTTTAAAACACTATACTTTTTACAAACAGGTAAAACTTTAGGAAAAAATCCTTCAGAAGCTGATATAGAAAAAGCTTTTGAAGTAATTGATTTACGAAAGACTAAAAACAATATAGGTATTATTCGTGATATTTATAAAGCACTTCCAAAGTATAGAAGAACAATTAAAACAATTTTAGACTCTGTAGCTGTTTCAATTACAGAAACTAATGAACGAATTGCTTAATCCTATTTATGGCGCAAAGCTCCCAGAAAGGACTTGATTAATGGATATTAAACTTTTCTCAAACATTCAGGACACATTTAGATACGACCCCGTATTAGATAAAGATCCCATGTTCTACACTTCTACACAAGAAGGTATGCCGTTTCTTAAAGACTCGGCATTAGAAGGGGATCAACGACAAACAGCTAGAATACTACCAAACTTTAAGATTGATAATATTGCCAACCCATTAAACTGGGGTAAAACACCAACAGTATTTGCCAATAACAACGAGGCATTAACGGGGGAAGCATATTATAATGAAGTATCTGGAGCTTCATCTTCTATACTTACAACACCAGAACAAGCTGCGTATATTCGTAGTATTCTAAACCCTGAAACAAACCCATATAGAACTATGGAGTTTGAACCTGAAAAGTTTAATAGATCATACTTGGCAAGTCTGCAAGATGACTTAGATGTTCTAAAGACAAACCCACGATCAGAGGAAAACGATAAGAAGATTGCTGAAAAGATCCATGAGTTTTCTGTGATTTCTTCACAACTAAAAATGTCTGAAACAGAACTGGCTATTATTAAACAAGATGATGCTATAAGAACAAAAATTATATTAGACGCTAGTGATGGTTGGGCAAGTGAACTAGCTTCTGGAATAATAGCAGATCTTCCTTGGTTTGGCAGCGGTTACGATGAAGGTAAAGATGTGTTTACTAAAGACCGTGCAGACATTGACCGGATTCTAAATCAAGAAGATCCAAACTTTGATGGCATTGCTTGGTTTAACCAAACCTTTAAAGATGAAACTGTAAGAGCTGGTTTAGCTCAATATGGTTTAACTGAGGCTGTATTTGCTGGTGTAAAAAATGTTAATAGAGCTAAAGTAATTACTGCTAATGCTTTAATGAATACAGAAATGCAGAGAAAGATTGGACAATATAATTCTACTTTATCTGGTTGGAAGTGGTTCCAAAATGGAACACTAAACCTTGCATACACAATTTTTAACAACACAGACACTGTTGAACTAGCGCTAGATACAGCCGCCCTAGCTATTGCTAGCGCAGGCATGAAACTTATTGGCGCTGTTTTAACTGCTACTGGTGTTGCCGCTGGTGTTGGTGTGCCTACTTTAGCTGGCTCAGTAACCGTAGATGCGGCTACAGCATCTCGGGCTATAGTTTTAGCTTCCCGCTTTAAGAAGATCCTAGGCTATTCCCTAGAAGCTGCTCCTAAGTTTATTCTAAACGATGTACCATCCTTTGGTAAGGCTTGGGGTCTTGGCGCTAAAGCAGCTTGGATGGTTGGTGGTGGCGCTGTTTACAGTGCTACTGCATCGCTTAGCACACAGAAACAAAACATTGCTATTTCAGAACTAACCAACTTTACTAGTCCCGGTGCTCAGCGTGAACTAAGCTATTCCTTAATGGCAAGTGAAGCCTTAATGGGTGGTGTGTTTACTGGAGTTATTAGTACTGGTCTTACTTTAGTTGGGGCTGGTTTAAATAAGTTAAATAAAAACTGGTTTGTAGAATCAGGAAGAACAGTAGGTAGAACTGTAGACTATTGGAAGAACCGTGGTATTAAAAACCCACAAGTTGTTTCTGAAACTATGCCACCAGTAGAACGAGCAGTTGCTGCCGCTACTGCAGAAGGCAGAGAGGCTACCCCAGCTGATGTAGTTGAAGAGATTGCTGCTACTAACCGAGTCGCTACTGCCCGTGAGATCGGCGGTTCTTCAACCGCAGCCGACTCTGCTCCAACTAACCCAGCTATTAACCAAGGCCCAGCAGAGCCACTACAGAGCGTTGTAGAACGAGCTGTACGATCCAACTCACTACGGACCTATCAGGATGCCCAACGGCTTGCAATGGCTAGTACTGGCGAGACAGACTTCAGTAAGCTAGCTCCAAAGGAACAGGCACAGGTCTTGGTAAACACCCAGCGAGTACTATTCCTAGCTGAGCGAGAGGCTATTAAGCAGGGCAATGGAGCTATTGATCCCCAGCTTGCTAAGTACTTTGACAATAGCCGTAAGCAACTAAAAGCAAACATTGCTGGGGTTAGAAAGAACTTTACTCCAGAGCAACGGAAGATATTTGAAACAGCTCTTAAGGCTGCTGCTACTTCTGAAAAGCGATTCCGATATGCTTTAAAAAAGAATAAACTATTCGGTGAACTGTTCGATAAGCTAGCTATTGATATCCCAGACATTAAGCCCGGTAAGAAGTTTAAAGAAGTTACTAAGCTTCTTACTGTGCCCGAAGTAGCTCAGGCTATTCGGGTTGGCAATGTTCAACTAGGTGTTGCTGCAATTCGTGATACCTTATATAGATTAGCTAGTATTGTAGATACAATAGAAGACCGCATTAGAGTACTAAACGAAAAGAGATTAGCAGTAGCTAAAAAGTTTGCAACAAGCCCTGAACTAAACGCACGGTTAGAAGTTATTGATGATGCCATAGCTAAAGCAACTGTTGACTTAAATAAAGCAAATGCAGCTTTAGAAGGAAACTCTGTTGCTGCTAAGCAATTGTTGGTTGAGCTTGAAGCCAGAGAACCAGCAATGACTGCAGCAATGCTTGACAAAGCTAAAGAAGTTGCAGACCGTATTCGTGAAGCCTTGGACTCAGCCGAAACTAAAGGACCAGAGCAAGCCGAGCAAGCCCTTCAAGAAATCATCAGTGAAACCGTACCAGCTGAGGATGTAGAAGAAGTAGCTGAAACAGTGCTGGCTTCTCGTATGCTAGACGGCGAACAACAAACTTATAATATGCTTTCAGAAATAGTGGGCGCTAAACCTACCAGTGTTATTGCTAAACTAAAGAGATCAATGAATGCGGCTAGAGCTAACTTCAATAAGGCTACTAGAGCTGCTAAGCGTGAAATCTACACGGGCGATAATACAAAAGAAATCTTTGTAAGACATGCTGTATCTTTCTGGGGAAATAAAGCAGAAGAAATTGCTAATAAACTACATGACCGTTTTTATATCTTTGTAAAAGCAGGAATGCTAAATGATAAAGAGTTTAGATTCTTCCTTGCAGTTATGCTGGATATGCCACTAAACTCTGAAAGAGTTGGCTATCTAAGCACAAAGATTCAAAAACTTCAAAACACAATTCTTGGCTCATACGACCCAGTATCGCACCGTATTACAATAAGCAGCCAAAATAAAAAAGAAGTTCTAAACACAATCCTACATGAGTTTGGACATTCTCTTGAAGGCACTAACTTCTTAACACAGAAGTTAATTTCAAAAGCATATAATGAAACAAGTTTAGACAGTATTCTTGCATCTATTAATACCATGAGAACAGTTCTTGGTATTGAGCGTCTTGCTACAGAGTATTCAGTATCGGATAAACACGAAGCGTTTGCTGAACTATTCTCAATGTTCTTGCTTATTGAAAATAAAGCACAACTAGATTATATTGAAAAAACAGTAGACCGTTCAATTACTAGTTTACTTATTCAAGTAGCCAACCAAGCTTATAACCTTGTTGCTAATACAATAAGAGATCTTGGTATTGAAACTGTCTCGCTAACTTATTCTCAAACTATTTCAGATGTTATTAAGGCTGTTTCAAAAAACACCAACAACAAACTAAATGGCGAGTTTACAACAGTCTTAGCCTTTGTTGATTTACTAACAGCTAACGCAGAAAGTCAGTTAGAAACAACAGAAGAACTTCTTTCTAGTTTTATTGAAACAAAGTTTAAAGCATCTAAAGCACAAGCCAAAAAACTTGCCGCACTGTCTTCAAAGATTGTTGATAAAGTGAACGGTGTTGGTGTGTTAGAACCAGCCGAAGGCAAGTTAGATGCGTCTTATACTTACGCTCTTCTAACAACCATTGAAGAACTTAAAACTAAAAAGTTTACAGACACTGAGTTTACTACTAAGTTTATTGAGAACTTTAAGATTTACAACCAGACCGAAACTAAGCAAGTTAATCGGTTTATTGCAAATCAAATGAAAATTGTAGATGCTGTTCTAACAAGTAAGGGTTTATCCTTAGCATCAAAGAAAAAAGTAATAACTGTATTAAACACCCTTTTGAAAAACCTAAGCGATGAAAATGCTGTATACGATTACATAAGAAAAAGTGATACACTATTTACTGGTGTTGGTGGTGCTTTTACAGATGAAGTAAAAGATTTATTAAAAAAGACTCTTACTAAAGAAGATGAGTTAGGTGATATTTCTCAAGCTATTTCATCTGCAGTAATCTCTTCGCAATATACTAAAGGTTTTATTTTACAAGCAGATTTCCGCGCATCATCTTTAGCTTCTAGAGCCAAGCTTGTATACGGCTTACAGAAAGAAATAAATAAGCGAATTACTCCTCGAACTAAAAAGAAGTTTACTGGTGTTGCTAATATGGGCTTGTTTGATGAACTAAGCTTTGGCGAACAACAAGAAGCTTTGGGAATTCTAGAAAGCAATATTGATAACGGCTTAACACTAGACCACTTACTTGATTTCCTAGGCGCTACTGGTAAAGAACGCGATGCACTAAAGGCTCAACTTAAAACACCAGAAGAAGCTTTAGTATATCTTTCAGACCGTAGTGATATTGATCTTGAAAAATCAGTAGTTAAACTATTCTTTGGCGAAGCAGATGAAAAAACAATTGAAACAGCCAAAACGGTTTCTATAAAACCAAAAACAATATCTCAAGATGATATTGATGAAATAGTGGATTTAGTTGATGAGTATGGCCCCGGTTTCTTTGAATCAAGGGCTGCACCAGAGCCAGTTGAAGGTGTACCTACACAAGCACAGTTAAAAGAACCAAGCTACCAGAGCCTAGTTATTGGTGTTGAAAGCAAACTAAAGCGTGGTTTAATCTTCTCTATTATTAAAAAGAAAGATGCTAATACTGCAGACGAAATTAGACAAAATGTATTAATGGAACTTTTAACTCAACAAAAGTTAAAAGAAGATGGAACAAAAGATGTTAAAACACAGTTACAAGAATATATTCTTTCTTTAGTTGCTAAGACTGACTTAACTGAAGAGCAAAAAATTGACCTAGCTTTTAAGGCGGTTAAGAAGAAATTACAAAGCTTTGCTAGAGAAGAAATTCGTAAAGAAAAAGAAGCACAACTAGGTGGCCCTGTTAAGGATACTAGAGAAGTTGTAGATAGAGATCGTGCTATCAGTGAAACAACAGAAAGAACCACAGCTCAGCAAAGAGTAGATCTCTTTTCCAAGTTAAAGTTTGTATGGGAACCAGTCCGTTCTGAAGATGAAATGTTTAACTCAGATGTCTTTAATACTATTCTAAATGCTGAACTAAATGGTGTAAAATTCTTTGAGTTATTTCCTGAGTTCTCACTGACTAAAGAAATGTCAGCCAGTGAAAGAGAACTCTTTGCTAAGCTTAATGACAGAGATACTTTAGTTGCTATTGCTGCTAAGAAGCTAAAAGAAGGTTTAACTGATGGAAAAGAAAACCCAACAGTTAAAGACTATGTTACTTTAGTCTTTGGTGAAACAGACCCAGCTAAGATTGCTACATTGGAAAGAAAGATTAAAGCAGTTAAGCAAAAAGCAAAGAATCAAATCCAAGCAGCAGTAGAAGTCTGGGGACGAGTATCTGATGGTAGTCAGATGTTACAGAACGCTGTTGATATTGAACTAAGTTCCAGAAACACCAAACCATTGGTTGTTAAAGAACAAGCTGCTGTTGTTGCGTCATTAGCGGCAGAAGAACCAAAGCCAACTCCTAAGGTTGCTGATGAGGTTGCTCCAGCACCTGTTGTTGTAGATGAGTCTACTATCCCAATGCCCTACAAGTTAACCGACAAGGTAACTGAAGAAACTCTACATGTAGTTGGTCCTTGGGATGGCTCAGGCGAAGTACCAATAGGATCTATGTTAGTTACTCGCATTGATGGCGGTATTAGTAAAAACACTAAGCCGGGATCTAATGTAGTATCCGTAAACATTAAGACAGAAAACCCACTAACACTACGATACAATACCAAGAATGGCACTCTTAGTGTTGAGGGGGATATGAAGAATAAGAAAAAGTTCTTATCTGGTATTGGTATTGAAAAAAATGTAAAGCATATGTTGCTTGTTAATATTCAAAGTACATATGAATCATTAGTTAACAACATTGAAAAGATTTCTGGTTTAGGCTATGATGCTGTTCGTATCATTGATGAAACAGGTAGAGTAAGAGCGGTTATGTTAACCACTCCACAGAAGCCTGAAGTAGTTCGTGTGTTTAAAATTGAAGAACCTGTAGTTAAAGTTCCAACAATAACACCAGAGACTCCAGCTCTTAAGCCAACAACTAAACCTGAAGTTAAGCCAGCACCAGCCCCAGTTGAGCCAGTTATCAAAGATCTAAGCGAGGCTGTCACTGTTGTTCACAAGACAACACCTGTGCCAACTCCTCTTGATCCCGGCGTACCCAAGATGCCTATTAGAGTACCAGAAGAAAAACCTCCTGTTACTGTGGTTGAAACCAAGGCAGTAGATGCCCTGCCACCAGAAGAAGAATTAGCTGAAGTTGTACGGGATAAGGTTGGTAACCGAAACAGAGGTATTGACGCTAATGAAATTATCGCTCTTGTAAAAGAAGCTGGTAAGTTATTCAAAGCAGCTAAGAATAAACTGGGTTATGCTCTATCCGAAGCTGACTTTATGACTGTTCGTAATCGTATGCTAGATATGTATGTACAGGTTAATGAGTATATTACTAACATGAATGAACAGTTGTTTGGATCAGACTTTAGAACAGCTAATGAATTATTCTGGACAAAGGTAGATAACATTCTATATGAACGCCAGTTAAAAGCGGCGGACACAAATACTGGTGCTCTTATTGATATGCGTTCTGTTTATAAGCAAGCTGCTGCTGAAGTAAGCAAAGCTTATAAGAAAGAGTTTGTTGCTCCTATGACCTTCAGTGAATTCAAGTCACGCCAGATTAAAGTTGTTAAGACTGATACTGGTAACAACATTGAATTTACTTTTAATGTATCTAAAGAACGACAGAAAATCTTAGATGCAGTAAACGCTGAAGGTGGTGTACCAGACCCTGTAAATATTCCAGAACCAGAAGCTAGACCTGTAGTTGAAAGAACACCTACTACTGCTACTCCAGCTACTACTCCTACTACTACAACACCAAGAACTGTTCCTGAGGTTGTAGAAACACCTCTTGATCTTACACCTAAACAGCCTACACCACTTCGTGAAGCCTTAAGAGAAGTTGTAGCTAGAGAAAGTCCTAGCCACTTAGCTAGAGAAAACTTTAATCTTATTGCCTTCTTGTTTGGTGGATCTGAAAGAGCAACAGCTAACTGGTATCGTCGTTTGATGAATAAGACCACAGGTTTAACCCAGATATCTACTGGTCTTGCTAATACCATTAGAAGCTTTTCAGCTGTTGTCCGCCATGTTTCACGGTTCGCTGATAATACTAGATTACAGACTGGTACATTTGTTGCCCCCGGTCAAGAAGCTGGTATTACATGGCGTGAAGCACACAGCTATGCTATTAATGCCTTGCATGGTATTATCCAAGCCACTAGCTCACTAAGATCATATGTACAAAGCATTGGTCCAGAAAACATGGCTGCACTAGAGCGCACTCTTGCTATAAATAGGTTTAGTAATAGACCAGTAACCGCAGCTGATGTTGTTGCTGCTGTTCCTGATATTGCCGGATTTACTGCACATGGTCGTAGATTATCTAAGGGTAAGATTAACCCAGCTAAGGTTGCTGAGTTATTAAATAACCTAAACTTAGAAAACACTAGACTATACAAGCGTATACTTGATCTACAGGTTGAAACAGGTAACATGCAAATTGTAGATGATCTTGGTATTGCTGTTGATCCTGAGAACTATTTCCCAATTCTATTTGATGCTGACAAGCTAATTAAGAATAAAGAAATGAGAAATCAACTAGTTGCTGCGCTAATGAAGGCTAGACAAAGAACCAAACTTAATAGCCCTGCATTAGATACTAACACAATGGTTGCACTTGGTTGGATTGAAGTAGAAGCCGTACAAGGTACAACACTAACTAGGGACCGTAAGATTCTTGGTATTAGAGTTGCAACAGATCGGTTTGATGCTGAGACACTATCAAGACTAAACCCAAGAAAGAATCTTAAGTCTGGTATTTCTGATCTTAATAGATTGAAGAAACAGCTTAGTCAAGAAGGTTTCATGTATGCCGAAACACCAGATGCTATTATTTCTTATGAAATACCAAAGACAGTAAAGCAATTGTCTGATGCTGATAAAGCTAAGTATTTTGCAACTATTAATGGGTCAGTAAAGCACTATGCTGATACTGAACTTGTTAGAGGATTATTCAAGGGTAAGTCAGTTGTTCAAATTGAAATGGAACACCTCATTGACTTTAAGACATTTGATGGTGACTATAGAGACTTTGGCAAAAGTCCTCTTGTTGCTAGAAGCAGACCACACTTAAGCGTTACAACAAGAGATGGCAACTTCTTATTAGATGTTCAGAATATTACTCCTGATGAAGTAATGACTGAACCTTTGGTTGCTGCTTATGTAAAGACCAACCCACTTGAAGTAGCTAATCTATTCAGCAAGGGTAGACTGTTTGAACTTATTGTTCAAAAAGAACTAATGAAGAAGTATGGTATTAAGGGTATGACCATGCAGACTTACCTTAAGGAAATGGAAGCTATTGCCAGTGAAGATCTAAAAGAACTGGCTAGAACAAATACCCGAGTACAAGCTAAACAAGACGCTTTACAAGCTAGTATTACTAATGGCTTTACTAGACTATATGAAGAGTATGCTTCGTACACAGGTGCTCTTCGTACTTTAGATAGCCAAGCAGATGTTGGTAAGCTTACTAAGATTGCTCAAGACATTATTAGATTCAAGACAGCTTGGATGTACGGCTTAGCATCTATGGCAGTAGAAACGGTTACTGAATTTATTAGAAGACCGATATATGCAATCGGGGATCTATTAAATGGTATTAATTACTTAATTGGACCCAAGCGTTTTAAGATGGATGCTATCCTGAAAAGTGAAGTTGGAGACATGGCTTTCGTTATTGATGATCTTCAGACAGACCTAGGTAACCGATACCTAAGTGATGTTTATGATGGTCCTCTATCAACCGATAGTCCTCTTAGTAAGATTATTCAAAGGAATGCAGAAGGTCGTACAAGTGTCACTGGCTCTCTTGCTAACTTTGCAACCGAGGTTGGTTCTCTGTCTGCTGTAGACCGTTTTAACCGCTCACTGGGTAAAACCCGCATTACCCGTCAGTTTGTTGAAGACCTACGGGCTGGTAGACTAACTAAACTACTAGCTGCTTTACAGGATCCAGCGGTTGCTAGTGATCTTCAAAGGTTGTTTAATCTTAGTGGTGAAAGCCCAAGAGAAGCAAGACTGTTGGTTAAACGGTGGAAGGGCATTGCCAGACAAGCTGGCTTCCCCTATGATCCAACCAGAGCAGCTGTGTATAACCAGTATGGTCTGTTGGACCCAGAGTTTGTAAAAGCACTGAAGTATCTCATTGATAGGTCTGGTTCTACAGATGGTCGTATTAATTTCAACATCCTTGAAAGACTTGCCTATGCTGCTCCAGACGATGCCCCAGTAAGTAGGGAAAAACTATTCAGTGCTCTGGATAGATTCCGCTATTACACTGAGGATATGATAACCAAGCAGACAGCTTCTAGACAGGCTGGTTTAAACAGATTCTTGGGCGTTGGCTCAAGAACTGTGTTTGGTAAACTGGTGGAGACTCTAACTGGTTGGGTAAGCTCATTCCAAGATAATGTTATCTTAGATTATACCAATAGAAACCCAATGAAGTATCTTGCTGATACTATTCTATTAGCTGGTGGTTTAGGTACAATTTACTCATTCTTAAGAGAAATTCTAGCTGGTAGAGATGTTTCAGATGTTGTTGAAGAAGTAAAAGATAACCCAACTGCTTTTGCTGTTCGTATGGTTAAGGAAGCTAACTTCCTTGGTATTGGTAATGCCATGATTGAAATACCCTTATCAGTCCTAAGTGAACTTGTTGGTGGTACTTGGAAGAAGTATGGTGGCATTGGTGTTAGCCCCGGTCTAGATGTGTTAGATACAGCTGCTAGAGATTTTATAAAAATATCTCAAGGAGTTGGTGATGTCCTAGAGGGTAAGCCAGCTATAGGTGCAGCTAAGATGTTATCACCATTAATTGCTCCACCTGTAAACAAGGGGTTCACTGCTGTTGGTGTTAAGGGTATGGAGATGATGTTAAATCTGGAAAGGACTAACCAACTCCAGATATTCCTAGACACGCTACGAACCTCTAAGAAGGCTCCGTACACCCGCACTGGTGTCATGGTAGCCCCCACACCTGTACAGGCTCCTAAGGTCAAGCCTAAGACCTATTACGAAAGAAAAGAGCAGTACATTAAGTCTAAGGTTACCGCACCCACAATGGATGTTTTAAACAGTCCAATACAAGGTGTATCAAGTAACCTAGCAGATCTCTTAGGGAAACCTAAGAGAACCTAATAGTCGGAGCTATAGAAGAAACACCCAAGGGATATACCTAGGTATGTCCCTTGGGTGTCTATAGGTTTAATATATTATAATATTATAATCTATAGGGGATAGCTTAGGAGTAGTATAGGTTCCCCTAAGGGGAATCCCTACTCAACCAAGCTAATCCCCTAGGGATCTACCCGGTAGTAGCCGGGTGTTTCCCTAGTGGATTTCCTTGGTATCTGTCATTATGGCGTAGTTTATTGCCGCAGAAATCGACTTAGGGGTCGCGGATTTACGAGGGGTACTCCCCCTTTGTCCCCCCAGTCGCACCCCCCGTTACCCCCTGCGGGTGCAGCCGGGGCCGATAAGCCGAGGCCACCCCTGACACCACCCCACCTAGTTGCCGGGGGTCGCCCTTCCTGCCCCGCCGATGCCCCACTAGTGTCGCCTCGTCGCTGTGACGGGGGACACTCACTCACTCGTAAGGAGCATACGCCATGAACCCGAACCGCCTGTCAGCGCCGTCCCTCACCCTCGCCGTTATCTCGTACCGTGAAGGCACGGTTACCCTCGCCGAAGTCGCTCGTGCCGCCATCTTGAACCGCATGAACTGGCGCGACATGTGGCATCTTCTGAACTCCCTTCAGGTTACCGTGCAGGGGTTGAACTGGGAGAGCGATAAGCAGTATGTCTGTGACTGCACCAAAGCAGCACAGTCCGAAGCCCGTGCGTTGATCGCTGCGGAGAAGGCGAAGGCGAAGAGCGCGGATAAGGCCCCTGCCATGATCGACCGCATCATGGCGAAGTACGGGGCGTAAGCCCCGAGAGACACCTAGGCAAGTGTATAAACTGCCTACTGTGGTTATGGGTCCACAGATCAATTAGTCCCATACGGTGGGTTACCCTTAGGTGGGTAACTCAACCTTTACAAAGGGGATGCGTTATCCCCTGCTTCTTTCTCAAGGAGAATCGCCCGTGGTTATCGACTTTGACAAGTTCAAGTATCTCCCTTATAGGGAGCAATGCGGAACAGCCTCGCACCTCTCCCGTAGGGAAAGGTGCTCAATCCCGCAAATCTGCGAGATTCTTCTTGCCCTT
>Ga0194115_10001966_pt1 | contig 25307 bp, 26 predicted proteins | sample TA2MahsurfametaG_3_FD_148656 | JGI IMG/M metagenome (GOLD analysis project Ga0194115, IMG submission 148656) | Freshwater microbial communities from Lake Tanganyika, Tanzania - TA2015002 Mahale S4 surface | ecosystem: Environmental > Aquatic > Freshwater > Lake | place: Tanzania: Lake... | reverse complement strand
GGATTAGCGTAAGCCAGAACTAATCCTCTAGTCAAACCCAGTGGTTGATTGGTCTCAGGTTGGACACTTAACATCCATTCTGGCAATGCTCCTTGAAATTCGTATCCAATACGCTCAATGTCTTTTGCCATGTTCGCAAAGCTGTTGGTATATACTGTGTTTTCGCCTGTGAGATCGTCGCTGGTAATAAGTCCAAAATCGTCAGTGCGTGTTATTCTATCATCAACACTGTGATAATCATCAATGTCCCGGCCAGGCGAAGCTAGGGTTCCGTAATCTATACCTGTATTTTTACTCACACTGATTATTTCTCCTGGACGATTGGCTGAGTTGTAATCCAGTACATCCACATATAATACTTCGTACTTGATAGACCCATCTATTTTTCTAGCCACCGCTTTGCGAATAGTGCCGAAGTTTACTTTTTTATCAATGTGATGATCGCTCATTGCATCCACATAGTGTGCTGCTGTTTCTGCTCGTATTCCTGCCTGAACCAACATGGTCAAATCCAGATGCACTCCAAAATATGGATCATTTGGACGATAGATTAGATCAGTACTGCTTAGATTTTCATCAGTTACAATTGACCTAAACACTTGTCTAAGTCCTGCCGGCAGCAGAGCTTTGAGGTATAAATTTTCAAAAGGTCGCTGATTTACATTTTTCACAACCAATGAAAATTCTTTTTCACTATAAACTTGACCAGTGGCGTCTTCTGCAATAACTGTGAATGTAAATTTACTGTCATAGGTATTGGTGCCTGAATCAAACCGTATTTCGCTGATGTGTCTGTTGATGCTAAAAAAATCAAATGATGTTCTGCCGCTGATAAGTCCATTGGACAGCAGTTGAAGTCCTTGCGGAATGCGTAAATATTGCCCACTTTTGACTCTGTAAGTTAAACTAGTGTCATTTCTGGTGGTAGCTGCAATTTGTAAAGTGCTTATAGCACCGTTGTCAATCGAACCTAGATCAGTTTCAGTGCTCCAGGTCACAAGATCTTCAACTGCACTCAAAACTTTCAAGATAAATTTCACAGGCCTACTACTGCGTCGACTGGTAACAGACTGGCTTACAGGAACATCAACATAGGCTGTCACGGTGAATTCATAAGTAGATTCGTATGATATAGTAGTGCCTAGTGTGCCTAATAACCAGCCAGTGTTAAGATCAAGGAAAATGCCACTGGGCAGACTCAGGTCTGATTGATCAAAACTTTTGTTGTCAAATGGTATAATAGTGTACACATTACCTTGGTCATCAGGAGTTGGTGCAGCACCTTGATCAAATCTTGCTGGACCAGATGCGTTTACAGACCACTTCACTTGACCATTTGGATTTGCATAGTATGCCTTGAATCTGTATGCATAACTTTGCAATTGACGCACAGGCGGTAACTCGGTTGATGTTGTTATAATACTTGGATATAGGTATCCATCGCGATCAACAGTGTACAGTGTGCTATCAGCGGTAATTAATTCATTGTCAACCAAGAAAAATGATCTAGCATAAATGCCAATAGAATATCGCTGATAAGAATAATTTATTCCATCATAGATTCGAATGGTAAATTGGTACCTACGGCTGTCGGCTGCACCTTCAAAATCCCATACATATTGATCATAACCACCAACATCATATGCCGAAGTGCCTGCTTCTCCAGCCACTGGAGGGGCAAGTGCAAACCCGCTTATCAATCCTGATTGACTGAGTGCAAGCCCTGGAGGTAGTTTTCCTTGACTTACACTCCATTCCAATTTGTCGGTTGGACTGGTTTCTAAAGCATTTATTTGTAGCGACACCGGGTCACTGTCAAAGAAGTATCCTAAATCTTCAATTCCAAAACTAGTGAGATTATCAATAGTAGCGCCAGCTGTTGTAGTATTGGCTCCGCTAAATGTTATTGTAGGGACAGAAGTATATCCAGTACCAGACTTGGTTAATCCAACATTTTTAATTGCACCGTTAGCAAACAAAAATATTTTGCCTGGTAGTGCTGCTTCGCCGTCTAAGATGTCAGGGGCACTTATACTAACAGACACATTTGAAGAAAAATATCCACTGCCTCTATTGAAAAAACTTAAATTAATGTTACCGCGTGTTTGACCAACGCCCTCGCCGCGTACTCCTGTTGGCAAAATTGAAGGCGGCACAATCTGGTTTACAAATATGTTAAATGTTCTGTCAGCAATTTGATTTGCGGTATTCTTGGCTCGTATAGTAAAACGAAATTCTCTAGCCACCGGGTCGCCAGGAGTTGTAGTTTGAGGAAAACCATAAATTCTGCCAGCTGGTGTTACCTGTAGCCCCGGTGCCAGTTGCCCGCTGAGCAAATAGTAAGTTATATTGCTTGCTTCAGGTTCAATGTTGGCAACTCCGGGCACTTCGTCACTGCTGAGACTGCCGTAGAATCTAGATCCTACTATGTAGGGAAATGTTGGTTCATCCGTTAGGTCCTGTGTCATGAAATAAGCATAGGTGCCGTCGGGGAACTCTGGAGTTACACAGAATCTTCCGTTGCTTTGATCTAGTGTTGTTCCGGTTGGAGCGGTGTATTCATAATCTTGTACAAAAATACCTATTGGCCAAATACCTTGGACTCTAGTATCAGTTCTAAATTCATAATTTATTTCTGTGTTTACTTGTATTGCATCTGAGAGCACACGCACAATCTTGTAAGTTTTTGCCGGCCAAGGTCCGCGAAGTTCCATGCCGGGATACAAATCTTGCGTGGTGCGTACTGGAATTTGAGTACCAGGATGTATACCCGGTAATATGTTTACACTTGCAGGTAATGGACGCCCTGATTTTTCAACCAAGGTATAACCTGAACGCATTCTTACCACACCGCCAATGGTGCTCGGATTATCATATCCATATGGACCGTAGATAGGATAACCATCAATTGCCCATCCTAGTATTTTACTATGTCCATCTGTGTGCCGATACCCTGACTTCCATGTGTGCAAGTTTTGCCAGGCGTTGGCATTTATGAATCGACTGGTACGATAGTTGTAAGTTCCATTTGTGGTAGGCTGTCCGCCGCTGGCATCTTCGCCCAGCACACCGGCTGCTACTGCGTTTACAGTCCAACTTAATCCAAATAATGTAATGGTTGTTTCAGATGCAGGTGCAAACAACACAATGCCAACTGCACTAACACCAATCACACCGATGCCAATGGGAGTTTGTACCAGTGCCGCCCGATTCAAGCCGCCTCGATAAGGAGTAAGTAGATCAATTGATTGTGCAGCTATTCTGTTTGGATTTTCGTCGTTTGGAAAGGCTCCAACTTTGACCAATCCGGTGAGATTATTTGTTTGAATGCGCCATGCTGTTTTGTCTGTCAGGATGCTGGTTTGCACAGCATTTTCAATACCATTTCCTGTAATACTGTCCCTTGGATCAAAACCAGCAGAAGGTGCAGGTGCAACTGGATTTTCTACTTCCAGTTGCAGACTTACTTCTGTGTTTTCTGCGTAGGTACCTAAATTGCCTTCAGGTGTTATCCAGCGTAGTTTTGCCATGTTTGTTCCATTTCATGTATTTATGGAACTGCAAAACTGGATTAGGCCTGAGCTTCATTCCACCGTAGTGTTGCACTTACATTGCCAATAATGCGCTCCCCTGTGCCGTCAGATGGAAATAGTGCCATATTAATATACAGTGTGTCTGATCCATTTGGGAATGTACCTCGCCCACCGACTGCACTTTGTGTAAGTTCTTTGATGCCTGACAGATCCAGCTGATTCAACTGCCCAGGGCTGGCAGTAAACTCAAATATCTTTTCGCCTGCTACTGCTGCTGTGCCAGTGCCTGCTGCAAATGTAGGACTACTGGCAATCTGAGTAAAGCTGGGCTGATTACCATATGTGGTAGCATTCAAAGATGTCCAGGTTTCACTTTCGCTGTAGTTTGATGGATTTAGAATACCCTGAACTACTATGGTGGCATTGGCACCAACTTGATCTCTAGCAAGTCCTGGCGCGTCTCCCATTGCCACTGCTACTCGCACATTGCCCACAGTAACATCAATATCTTGCAGTAACAACTGAGCTCGGTTTAACAGTTCTTTCACACCTAGATCTCCAGTCAAGCCATTGCTTGCGCTTGGTGCCAGTCTAATACCAAAGTATGACTGAAGATTACTGAACACCTGAGTTGGCGATTGTGAATATGAGAACGCATAGCCTCGGTCAAGATCAAACCCGCCGTCCATGATATATGAACTACCCCAGTGGCTCATGTTTGGACTTGCTACTAGGCTAACCAGCTCAACACCTGATCCTTCGCCGTGATTCTGCGGTGTTGGACGGCCATGAATAGTTCTATATGATCCTCCCAAGAACACATTGGCACCGGCACATCTAGTCAGGCCGTTCAATGTTGGCCACGGTATGTCGTTACGAGAAATCGAAGTATACTTTATTAATTCATAGTTCATGTACACAAAACCACTGTCTGGGAAAAAGTCTGCATATTCTACAGCCATGGTAGCTGTGACAGCGGCGCCTAAAGAACCACTTGTTTTTAGTGCAGTCACACCTGATGCACCTTCATTGTTTACCTCATAGCGCACTGGTAAGTTAGCACTGCGCATGGAAGCAGTCACATTAATGTTGTTTTGCTTCATACGATGCATGATGATAAAGTTAGCATCGGTACCACGAATCATAAAGTCTATAAAACCTGCACCGTACCAGGTAAACTGGATACCAATCATTTGCATGTGGTTTGGATCAAATTTATAACCGCTTGGTCCGTTGCCATCCACTGTGTCATAATTAAAATCTTCTTGCTTGGCACGCACTTCTTCTACTTTGTACATGTAGTTGCCGTCTGATGTAACACTGCCCCTAAAGTCTGGAGTTACAGAAATTTCTGTACCAGTGGTAATAAAGTTAACTTTGTGAACCATGCCTTTAATAACCACTCTATCGCCAATCTTCAACTGTTGACCCCACAGAGTATTTGCACCATATACGGTATTTGATCCAACAGTAAATGTTGCTGTGCCAGCCAATTGCAAAGTACTAGTTCTTTTTACACAATTGAATTGACTTCCATCATATTCCAAGAACATGCCATTGGCATCATCATGCGGGCCTGTACGAATGACAGCTCCATGCCATCTGGTCATATAAAGTTTAGGCACTCTACTGATATTACCAATAACACTATCTAATAACTGTACAGAGGTAACTCGTAATTCAACATCGCTGTCTACACCAATTACTGTGTATTGAGCATTGTATCCATTGGTTGCTATGCCTTGCAAACGAATTACAGCACCAATCTGGCAACCGTGTGGCACAGCAGTTTCTACCGTGATTGTAGAGCCAATACCCACTCCGCTGGCATTTGCAGATACAACATCATAGTTAGGAGCAAACAACACACCGGTGGTATACAAAAATCCTTTACCAGACTGATAACGGAAATATTTTTTACTCTGACGAGTGGCTGATGCTCCATGCACAGAACTGGATGTTCCCATTAGAACTCCGCCGTCACCGGGGCGATGCAGGAAAAACCCATCATTACGAGTGTATACTTTTAACTGATTGGATCCATTTGGAGCAACATTGCCCCCTGTTATAACCTGTCCACGAGCTGCAAATTCCACTTGATAAGCTGTTGGTATGCTGTTGGCATAGTACCCGCCTGGTAGGTTGGCAAATTGTCCACTATTAAATGTTGGGCTAGCACCTATCATAAGTGGCATGCCAGGAGTGAATCCGTGTGGAGAACTAAAATGAATTGTGATACTGCTAGGAGTCGCGCCATTGCTGATAAATTGAATAGCAGGTAGATCGGCTCCAGAAAAGAAATTACCTTTGCGCACAATGGTTCTAGGACTGATAATGCTGTTATTTGTACCTGCCCAGAATGAAGTAATTTGACCCTTGGCAAAATATGTAAATTGGTTGCTGTTTGGCACACTGTAAACTAAAGATGTCCCTTGCCCTCTAGTAAATCCAGGTGCATTGATATCTAACTGTTGTAGAGTAAATGCATCGTTTACTGCTAACCCATGAGAGCTAGAGGTCACAGTAATTAAACTTGGGGTGCCGGCATCTGTAGTCACAGCAGTAATTGGCATTTCAGCACCCGGTAGTTCGTAAACACTAGGGTATGCGTTGACCAGTTCAAAACCTTGCCATTTAGTTCCTTGCAAACCGTATTCAAAGTCAGCGTCAATCTGTGATTGTGGATTGGCCACACGCTGACGCTCAATGGCATCAGTGCCAAAGTCGTTCCAGGCACGCACCATTTGATATTTTTCTTCAATAAAAATGCTGATCTCATCGCCGGGGTCGTGTGTGGTGGTATCAATATCAGTTATGTAGATATATGTTTCGCCTAGTGTAATGCCGTTTTGTAGTAATGCAGTACCTTCAGTGCCTGTGCCTGCAGGTATGTCATCATAAGTTACCACACTGTTGTCAGCATCATTGGTTTTGATACCGCCGGGTCTGTAAGTCACAGTTGCGCCTGTATTTTGTGTGTCAGCAAAGTTATAATAGATTATACCACGAGTGACATTTGTAATCAGTAGAAGTTTGTACAGATCCTGCTTTCCTTCAACAGCAATATAACCACTGAAGCCGTCGCCACCAGTGTGTCCTGCTCCTACGCCACCTGGTACAAATAGATATTTTTGAACTTGTCTTTTTGCCATTTAGAAATTACTCCAATTTATGATCCTAATCCAATAGCGAAACCCACCACGGTCGCTGTTACATATTCTTTGGTAGTTACGCTTTTTGGTGTAGGAATCGTTATCACCGTCAAGTTACCAAATGTGCCTATACCTGAAATCACATTACCAACTGTTAAGTTGGCTCCAATGGTGGTGTTGGCTGTTACCAGCAAATTGGCTGTGGTTAGTTTGCCACTTAGTGTGGCGTTAGCGGCTGTTAAATTTCCCCAGGTAAGTGTAAGATTAGCAGCAGATATATTACCTGTCACGCTAAGGTTAGCCAATGTACCTAGACTATTAATAAATGGTTGAGCATTTGTAATAAGAGTACCTGACACATTTGTAAATGCGCCTGTGGTACCTGCTACATTGCCAGCAGTAATATTGCCACTGGTGTTATTAAATCCTGTAGTTGTAATATTACCGGTGTCAACTGCTGCCTGCAATTGTGTAAGGCCACCGATCGTAAGTGTAGCACCAGCGATACTGGTTTCGCTGGTAAAACTTCTTGCAAACAGCGCACTGGTATAGGCAGAACCTCCAACACCCAGGCCGCCTGAAATTACCACCGCACCTGTAACATTACTGCTGCTGGGTGTGGTAGATTGGAATGTGGTTGGATTGCTAACTGTACCACCAGAGAACAGTGTTCCCACAGTGGCTATCTGCACACCATTTAGGAAAAAAGTACCACTGAGATAACTGGGCTGTGCTGCTGTGAGTGAAATGTTGCCTGACGCCGTGAGATTACCAGTGACTAAATTTTGTCTAGCTTCATCTAAAAATGTGAAGTTATCGTTGGCCTTGATGAAAGCATCTCGGATACTATCTCCGGTGCCATCATTGGGTTTTACGCCAACATTAATTTCAGAAATTGCCATTTGTAATCCTATTTGTCATATTTATTCGTGCAACTCTGGTCAACTTGTAAATGCAGCTCTGGTAACAGTGAGTTCAACATCGGTGCCAACATTGTTAGTAAATCTAAAGTTAACCTGTTGGTTCACAATAACTGCGTCAAAAGTTGCTAACAAAAGACTGGGTTGATTGCTCAATCTAGCATATTCCGTGTAATACGCAGAAGTATTGTCGTGAGTAAGCAGGATTTCGCTAGCAAATACAAATGTACTGTAAGTTGCTTGCACAACATATTTTACAGTTCTAAATCTGTCTACAGCAAATCGATCAAGCACAGTAGTTGTTGCAGCAAGCGCAGTGCGTCGAACACTGCGATTATCAACATATGGATCATGATCTTCAAATGCCAAACTGCCCAAATCTGCATTTGTTGGGACTTGGTTCGGGGCGTTGCCTATAATATTGATTGCCATTAGAATGTTCCTTCTGACTTGTTGATGGTTAGTGTGCGTAATTCGTTGCCGTCAACGATGCCAGGGTAAATCTGTATCTTACGAATTGTGCCGTTCAATGAATCAGTTCCTGGTCCTGTACCAAATTCAATACGCGAAACAGACCCAGGGATATTGCCGGTAGTTACATAAGTATTGGCGATGTTGTTGAACGCCCGGCCTATTAGGTCGTTCTTGAAATACACTGCTATTTTATCTGTACCAGTGTTAAGGTTAGCAGTTGCCACATTTGCGGTCAAAATACTTGTGTTGGTTTGCAACACACCACTGGAATAAATTACCAAATTAGCGGTTCGATCCACTGGTGCATTTTTGTTTTCTGCCAACACTGTTATTCTGTTATTTACAGTACCATCGTTAAAACTTACAAATGTGCTGCGACGATTGTTGTTAACAGCGGCAGTTGGACGATAGTCTAGTGCTGCATCAACAAACACAGTGCTGGCACTATAATCATACAGTCTAGCAAAATCAAAATTGTTCACTGTCAAACTATCTGCACTTCTCATATTGGCCACGGTAGTGGTTGGAACATAACTGGTTGCAAAGTCACCTGATTCTATTTGCAATCCAAATCCATAAATGCCTTGTCCATTGGCCCAAAACTGTTCAGATCCACTGTCTGCCGGCGCCAACAGTATATTGCCGCTGGTATTGGTCTTGGTCACTGTGCTTTGGATTCTATACCAACCATTGGCAAGAGTTTGTATACTGCTTTTATAACTTGGACCTTCGGTGTCTACTGTGCCATTGGTCAAATCAAATATTGTTGGAGAACCTTCGTTTTCAAATATCAATGTTGCTTGATCAAGTTCAGCTGCTTTGACAAACGCACTGGCTGTTACCTCTTGACCAATGCCAAGAGTGGGTTGATATACCCCACTTTGATAGATACCGTGTATGCTGTAGCTGGTATCGCCAGTAATCTTGAATGCGTTGTACAAACCGTCGGGACTGGTTGTTGCATTGCTCACAGTGTTTACATTGCCGTTAAGGGTGAGATACACAGTGCTATTCGCAAAACTGTTGCTTTCGCGCAGTAGATTCTGTCTACTTTCTTCAATCATGATACCCATTGGGGTAAGATTGCTTGGATCATGTGTAAATCTTGGTTCCTCAGCTGATGCCAGTTTCAAGATACCAGTTTTTGTAAAGTAGGTAGCTGTGCTAGCTCTGCTGAAAGTTAATACCATTGGTAATTCTGGACTGTTACCAAAGTCAAAGTTCATGGTTGGTCGCTTGGCAGGTCTAATATTGCCCATTCCAATGGTAGTAAACACGCCCGAACTTGGTGTTGCATTACCAACCGGAGTGTTATTAATAGATGCTGCCAAGAATGCTGTAAAGTTAACATTACCAACAACTGTAGCATCACCATTGACCCAAAGGTTACCGGCAGTGCTGATACCGCCCAGCACACGGAGAGCACCGGTGTTGGATGCAAAGGTTGGGCTGGTGCTGTTGATGTACACATTGGCATTACTAGCCAGTCCAGCCCATTCTGATCTTGTTCGACGAACAGGGTCTGAGTCCCAAACTGCATAGCCAATAATAACATTACTTTGGAATGCTGCTCCACCGCGTACCTGAAGTGCTCCACTGTTTATGTTTGCATTGCCAATGGTACCTGCGTTGGCAAAGGTATTGCCAAGCACCAAACGGTCGCCAATGAATGCTGTGGTAGCAATGTTTGAAGATAGAGCAGCAAAAGGTCCAGTTGCCAACACACTGCCATTTGCAAATACACTGCCATTTGCAAATACACTGTCTGTGTATATGTTGTTGTTTACTGTGAGATCATGGTTCACATACACATTGCCAATACCAACTTCGCCCCAGCCCTCGGTGAGGAACAATCCTCCTACAATGGTTAAATCGTTGCGTACAGTGGTGTTACCAAATCCGCTTAATGCGCCTATGTTGACTGTGGTTGCTTCGCCGCCAATTTCAATCGATGTTACATTACTAGAGAAAATACTGATATTGCCAACATTGCTCTTGAAATCTACACTGGTCTGAGAACTGTTGAAATAGATGTCTCCACCCACATGCGCATTTCCAAATGCAAACAAATTGCTTGCAAAGTAGCCGTTTTCATTGGAAATAACATTGCCTAACACTGCAATGTTACCACCTAGTCCAATGCCGCCGGATACAACCAATGCGCCTTCTAAAGGAGAAAAACTGCCAACAGTGCTGGTAATGCGAACAATATTAGCAGTTAAATTAGCACTTACATTTGCTGTGTTAACAAATAAATTTGAAGCATGTGCAAACACATTGCCATTGGACACCACAAGATGAGTGTCTACTTGTAAATTACCAACTGTTACATTGCCTGCTATTACACCAACGCCACTCACAGTTAAATTGGTTGTGGTCAAAGTAGAATTGGCATTGATGTTACCTGCTAGCACATTGCCGGAGACAGTGATGCTGTCATTGATAATAGCGTTGCTAACCACAATGTTGCCTGCTGCTACAGTGATACTATTTGCACTGATATTGTTGCCAACCACAACATCTTGGGCATAAACAGTACTGGAGCTTATAACATTACCAATGGTGGAAATGTTGGCACCTACTTCAAGACTAGTTAAATTACCAACAGTGGTTATCTGTGGTTGGCTTGCTGTTACTACAGTGCCTTCTATGGTAGAAACTTTTACCACCGGTCCAAGTAACCAACCAAATGTTTGAATATTACCAGTTACTGTCAGCTGACTCAGTGTGCCAACCTGCGTAATATTTGGTTGAATCGCCTGAGTCAAGAAACCGTCATTGAATAGAGTCGCACTTACATTACCAGTTATCAACCCACTCACAGTAAGGTTACCCAAAGTACCAACACTGGTTATGAATGGTTGTGCATTGGTAAGCAGCGTTGCTTCAACTTGTGAGAATGAGCCTTTGAATGTTGAAATATTGGCACTGGTTACATTTCCGGTGACAATCAATGAACTTAAATTACCAACTGATGTGATGTTATTCTGCGCTGGAGTCAGCAGTGTACCAACTATGTTTGAAAATGTTCCTGTGCTGCCACTCACATTACCTGTGTTAACATTTGCACTAAATGTAGCTTGGTCTGCATTGAGTTGTACTGTGGTTACATTGGCAAATGATCCTGTGTTGCCACTGATGTTTCCTGACCCAATATTTCCAGTTACAGTTAAACTTGGTAGTGTGCCTATCTCAGTTATGAACGGCTGTAAATTTGTTAACAGTGTGCCAACTACATTTGTAAATGTTCCGGTAGTAGCATCTATATTCCCAACGGCAGCATTGCCTGATACAGCCAATGCATCACTTACAGTAACATCAGCGAAAGTACCAGTGGCACCGCTTACATTACCCGTGCTGACATTGCCAGTTACAGACAATGCATTGAGTGTGCCAACAGAGGTAATATTGGGCTGACTGTTGGTCAATAGGGTACCAGTAATGTTACTAAATGTTGCTGAGTTACCGGTAAGCGTATTGATATCAGAAGAGTTTGTTATTAACAGATTACTAATTGTAAATGAAAAACCACTGCCAACAAACGAAAAACCATTTGCAGTAATTGTGCCTGCAACATCAAGGTTGCCTAGTGTACCAACAGATGTAATATTAGTTTGTACAGGTGTCAGCAGAGTGCCTACCAGGTTGGTAAATGTACCAGTGGCAGCACTTACATTACCTGTGTCTAAGTTTCCTGTTATAGTAAGGTTGGCCAGTGTGCCAACTTGTGTGATGTTTGGTTGTAATGCTGTGCGTAATTGGCCTACTAGTCCAGTAAATTCGCCAACTACGCCAGTGATATTTCCACCGGAGAATATGTGACCAGAATGTACTGCACCTGTGATGTTGGCATGTTCTGCATTTAAGTCGTAAACTGTAGCACCCACGGCACTAAGGTTAGCACCAACGATATTGCCAATGGTAGTTACAGAATTTAGTACTCCCACACTGGTTATATTAGGTTGTGCAGCAGTTTGCAAAGTACCTGCAACTATGTCAAATGTACCTTTGGCGGCTGTGACATTGCCTGCGTCGACATTGCCTGCAATTACAAATGCATTTGGTGTGGTCCAAACACCATCATAAATGGTTAGGTTACCAAATGCTCCGCCTTCACCAATCAAGATACCTGCACCTCGTGCGGCTGTGGAATTCACTGCACCATTGGCCAAGGTTAGGTCTTTGTCTGATGTGGTCACATTGCCTGCACTGACCGTAGTTGTATTGCCATTGACAAACAAATTGCCAGTTACATAAAAATCTTGTGCAACAAATTGTGAACCTGATATTTCAACTGGGCCATTTACATGTAGTTCTGTCAGTATACCAACCGATGTAATATACGGTTGTGAGTTAATATGCAATAGACCATTCAGTGTACTAAAGTCACCAATGTCTGCATGCACATAGCTACCAGTTCCACTGCTGAACAAGTTGCCGGTAATAATGAGATTGCCTGCATTTACATTGCCAGTTGTGATACCAGTGTTGGCATTTATATTTCCGACCAACAAGGTGCTGCTTACAAAAGCATTGGCGGCAACTAGGTTACCCAACAGTGTTACCGCGGTGACACTGCTGTTGCTGACTACAGTATCTGCTCTGGCCTGACCATTTACATTTAGACCATTAAGTGTGCCCACACTGACAATGTTGGGCTGAGTGCCTGTGTTTATTGGTCCGCGTATGTCGTCGCTGACCAAGGTAAGAGCATTTAGGTTAGAAGTGAAAACTTTACCAAATCCTACATTGGCTGCCTGAATGGTGCTGACATTACCATACACTATTAAGTTGCCAGCAATTTCTAAATTTGTCAAATTGCCCAGTGTAGTAATATTTGGTTGTGCAGCGGTTAGAACAGTGCCTTCAACATTGCCTGCTCGTAATGTACCAGCGGTGGTCAAATTACCTGCTGTGGTGTTGCCAGTAACACTAAGGTTAACCAAAGTACCAACACGAGTGATTGCTGTTTGCGCTGTGGACAAGATATTGCCAACAAATCCGTCGCTGGCAGTCATTCTGAATGCGCTTACATTACCACTGGTATTCAAATTGCCCGCTGTGGCATTGCCGCTCACAGCAATTGTTCCAAGGGTACCTATACTAGTAATGTTTGTTTGAGCAGGTGTAAGCAAGGTGCCTGTCAAATTGGTAAAGGCACCAGTTGCACCCGATACATTACCGGTCACTGCATTTCCAACCACGGTCAAACTGGTAAGATTGCCAACCAGGGTGATGTTTGGCTGAGCTGGTGTGCGCAGTGGCCCAAAGATTTGACTAGCAGTCAAACTATCCGCTGTGATATTGCCATCAACATCCAGGTCATCAAGAGTGCCAACTGTGGTTATGTTTGGTTGTGCTGCGGTTAAGATTGTTCCACTGACCACAGAAAAATTGCCATGGTATGCTCGAACATTGCCCATGATCACATTGCCTGACAGGTCTGGCAATGATATACTGGCTATTGCCGCATTGGCCGCAGTAACATTGGCTTGTAATGATTGTATACTATTGTGTTGTACAACATCATTGGCAATCAAATTGGTGATTGCCACGGCTTGACTAGACGCATTGCTAGTCAAGGTAGATAAGGTAGTGGCCTGAGCAGCAGCATTAGCGGTCCAGGCCACTGTTACCGCAGCAATAGCAGCATTTGCCGCTTCTACATTTGCTCGCAGTGCAGCAATCTGCACATTGGCAATGGTAAGATTGGCTGCGGCTATTTGTGCATTGGCAGCACTCAAATTGGCATTGAGAGAGGCAATTTGTTGTGCTTGAGTTACGCTGTTGGCTGTGAGGGTGGTCAACAGCGTGGCCTGCACAATTGCATTGGCTGTGGTAACTGAGTCAAGAGTGGTAATGGCCACATTGGCTGCGGCAATGTTTGCCTGCAGAGCAGCAATGGCAGCGTTGGCGGCAGTGAGTCCACTGCTGGCATTCAAGGATGCAATAGCAGCATTGGCAGCAGACACATTTGCATTTAGAGAATTAATTGCAACAGCCTGTGTGGCAGCATTACTGGTATGAATAGCATAATGGCTGTCAATGGTTGAATTGGCAGCAGTGATGTTGGCCCGTAATTCATTGATCTGAATAGTCTGTGCATTGTTGGTAGTCAACAAACTGTCCAACTTGGCAGATTGGATACTGTTGGCACCTTGCAGAGCAATGATAGCTAGATTCTGTGAAGCTGCATTGGCATATAGACTTATTATGTCAGCATTGGCCACAGTGATGGCAGCATTGGCCGCTGCCACGCGATTGGTGTTAATCAGTATTGCTGCATTTGCAGCAGTGAGGTTGGCTCGTAGTGCATTTACAGCAGAGTTCAGTGGTGTTAGATTTACCACTGTATTCATACTGCTACCATCGCCAAAGGTGATGGTGTCTATTGTTACATTGCCGCCTAGCACAAAGTTGCCATTTACAGCCAAGCCACCGTCAATGATCAGGCTGCCTAAAATGGTTTGATTACCGCCAACTGTGAGGTTGGCCACGTTGCCCCAACTGTTGCCAGTTAATTGAACATTGCCCAATGTGCCACCAGTGATGGCAATGTTGGCAATGCTGGTAAGATTTCCAATTGCACTGTCTGTGTATGCATTTGCGGCAGCAGTGTTGCTAGTTATGTATTGCTTTAATTCTGTGACATTGCCCAGCGTGGCCACGCCTGCCACATCCAGCCAAGTGAGCGTTACATTGCCTTGTCGGCCAGCCACGGAATACACCAGATTATTGGCAGCAGTGATTACATTACCAGCCCAGATGTTTGCAAAGTTTTTGTTCGTTTTGTCAAACGCAACACGCAGATCGTCGCCATCACCTGCACCCGCGCTTGAACCAATATCTATTATTAACTGATCAGACATCATCCACCCTCATATTTGATATTTATGAAGGTGTAGGTATAAAGGAATTTGGCGCTAGACGCTGAAACTGCTGCCGCAACCGCAGGTTGTTTGTGCGTTTGGGTTCTTGATTTTGAACTCACTGCCCATGAGATCTTCGGTGTAATCTACTTCTGCGCCCTGTAAATACTGACTGCTCATGCTGTCAACCAGTAGGTGTAGGCCATCAAATTCTAGATCAAAGTCATCTTCGTTGACCATTTCGTCGAATGTAAATCCGTAACTGAAGCCCGAACAACCTCCACCTTGCACAAATATGCGTAGTTTTAGATCTGGATTGTTCTCTTCTGCCAGCAGATCTTTGATTTTGGCAATGGCACTTGGTTTTACATCAATCATAATAGATTCCTTTTGTCGCCTATACTGGTATTTAATCTTGGATTCCAATGATCAGCGTGTTCTGGCACCAAACCTTTTACACTTATGGGTTTGCAAACCGTGACCAGTTCACGATTTTTTGCAGCCCAATATTCCAGATGTGGAGTCAGATAGGTATCAGGATGTATGGCACCTGCAGGACATTCTGGTTCACATACTCCGCAGTCTATGCACTGATCAGGATCTATAATCAAAAAATCAGGGCCTTCTAAGAAGCAGTCTACTGGGCACACAGAAACGCAGTCCTGGTACTTACAGCGTATGCAGGCGCCATCCACAATATATGTCATGTTACCTTACTCCGCCGTAGATCCTGCGGTTGATAGTTTCCCAGTTGATCATGCGCCAGGTATTTTTGAGATATCTAGCTTTGTCTGCTTGATAATCTAAAACCCAGGCATGCTCCCACCAGTCAATCAGCAGTGCTATGTCTTTTTTGATCTGATGATTTTTAATTGTCTTGATTTCGCCGCTGCGACTCATGTATACCCAACCAGATCCTTGTATGGCCATGGCTTCTTTTTCAACTGCTTGTTGGAATCGAGCAAAATTGCTGTGCTTGCGATTGATTAGATCTAGGCTAGCGCCATGTGGTTTGTTCCCAGATGTGGGTTTTTGAAACTGTGTGAAATATATGTTGTGAAGATATGCACCTGCTTCATTGAAGTCACTGTCGCCTTCGTTGGAGTTGTATCTATCAACATAGGTCTTGTACAGTTTGCCATAGTGGTAGTCAAGAGCATCTTCACTCAGCACAGGGGCTAGATCAGTGCGCTTGTAAGGCAAGTCAGCCTGTTCTAAATCTTTTTTTTCCTTGCTTTCAACCAAGGCAATCAACTGTCGTAAGGTGCTCATACGACTATTTATTGCGATATGTAATGCGTCCTTTGGTGAGATCATATGGGCTCATTTCGATTTCAACTTCGTCGCCCATCAATACCTTGATATTGTTTTGGCGCAGCCTGCCACCTAAATATGCTGTTATTTTGTGTTCGCTGTCATTCAAAATAACTCTGAATGTAGCGTTTGGTAATACTTCGTCCACAATTCCTTGAACTGTTACGAATCCGTCGTTCTTGGCCACTGAGTGGTAGTCTCCTATAAAGTGAATATTTATTTGGTGTAGTAATTTAGCCTCTGCGCATCTTGCTGATGTCTTTGGCGGCCTCTGTGTTGAACACAGGAACCAAGTTACTCTTGTGCATGGCTGCAATGCCAACTATCTTGTCACCTGTGTACACCTTGGGTGGAGCCTTGGTGGCAACACCAGCACCACTGTCCAGGCTGGGCAGTCTAGGAGCGTCGGCACCACGATGAGTCGCACGAGGAGGCACATAAGCGGGTGCAGCCAAGGCACGAGTACGCCGCTTGGTCTCTATCTCAAGACCCCACTTGGCCTGCAGATCTTTCCAGGACTGATCCAAGTCACGAGCCTTGCGAGCCTCGTCAGCGTTGCGGAATTTTACCTTGCCTTTTTTCTTACCAGTCATGCTGAGAGCGGGATGTGCGAGATGCATGGTCATGATCAGGGCCCTTTACGCCATTGTTGTTTTGCTATTTTAAGCTCTTTCCAGAATATTGTCAAGAACTTGATTGTGGGTGTGGCAAAAAAGCCACAAACTAGCCCGTAAAGAAACCACTCTGATGCCAGCAAAAACTCACTCATGCCAGCCACTCGTAGCGATTGTCCTCATGATTCCAGTGGCGAGTGTCATACAGATTTAGAATAAATTCGTAGCCCAGCACAGCCATGGCCAAAAAAACACCTGCATGAGATTGGTGCGTGGTCAGACGGAATTCCATACCAATTACGGCTGTGGTGGCATTGGCCTGCAGTTCCAGTGCCTTGAATTCGGCTACCTTGTAGTCTTTTGTAAACAGAATATGCCACCTATCGCTCCAGGGGTTGCGAATATTGAAATGTAATGAAATCATGATTTGGCGTTGCGCTTGGCAGCTTGCTGTTGGCGAAATGCAGCCACATCTACAGTGGCTGAGTTCAGCACCTGAGCATAGTTCAGAGCCTGTTGTTCGGTCATGATGATGGAAGCTTCATATTTGACATAGCCTCGCGTAAGCAGGTGCCAAATGTGACGCCAGCGGGTTTGACTCCACCAGTTGGTTTTTTGGGTGGTGTATGTGGTGACTGTGATTCCTGTTTCATCTGCTTCAACGCAGACCTGATGCTCACAATCGGAACTACAGCAGTCACAGGGAACAACATAGAATTTACAATCTCCGAAGTCTTTGTGTAGTAGAATGCCTTCAGCTGGCTTTTGAGATTTCATGAGTGATTTCTCCGTTGACATGGGGTTGTGCGCTAAAAACCTTGTCCTGCAGAATAAAAATTTTGTCAGGAAATCTTGCCATAATGGCACGTTTGACATCTTCCACTGAGGTACCTTGTGCTAAAAATTGATTGTTTTCTTTGTCATAGGCCAACAGAGCATTGTGTTCAGGCACACTCTGCAGATCAACCATCCTGATACGCCGATCTGCCTCTTGGTAAACTTTACCCATAGCTTCCTGTGATTCGATCCTGGCCAAGGTGACCTTTACCACCCAAAACAGCACATATAATGCCACTAGCCAAGCAATGATGTCATACATGATTTCTCCAAGCTATGTAGTAATTAGCGTTCTAGGTCCAAAGACTGCTCCGAATCTTGATCAAACGGATCATCATGGCTTCATCTTCTTTTTCATACTGCTGTTCTATTTTGTAAGACAGATCAAGAGATTTTTTGCCCAGCTTGCGAGTTTCGGGATTTTTGCTATCAACACCAATCCAGCGCATGCCTTCGCCTTCTTCTTGACGGCGTAGTTCGCAATATTCACTCCATCCACTGGCATCATGCGGATCAGGACGCCGAGGATAAACTTCAGTCCACCACCGGTACAAAGCCAGGATTTCTGCTGCATTCTTGGCCTGGCGAGTGGGTTCGCCGTAGCCTTTGTCACCAGGATTCAAGCCGTAGTCTTCCTTGGCAGTGATGCTCATTTGCCATGCAAGATTGTCCAGTCCTGCTTGTGGACAGCGCCAGGTGCGCACACGCCACCATCCCACGGCCCACCAAGGCATATTGTACTTGGGTCTTTCTTCAGGACTCCAGGCCAGGTGCCACCAGGCCAGTTCTAATTCAACAAACTCTACCAGTTCATTGAACAAACAAGGGAGAAAGCGATTCCCAACATCGCACCAGTCGCCAGGCTTAATATCGCGACGGTGAGCAGTGAGCGCATGGGTTCTAGTGACCCAGCGATTATTAACGTAGTACTTGATGGCATACAGTTGATCCGTGGGCCACATGACAATGGTTTGCAGCTTGTCCAGACCTTCTTCGGCCAACCACCAACGAACAGGATAAGCAGCCTTGGCACGAGTTTCCCATTCGTTCCATTCTTCGCTGGTGCCCGCTTTGAGCTTGGTTGTACCGCGCAGCCAGTCTGCGAATTTTGAGCAAGTCCAATATTTGTTACGCATAGTGATTCTATTTTATACTAATTGAGGCAATATCGTCAACCGGGGCTATGTTATTAATCAAGGTTAGATCTGTGGCTGTCAGCGTAATTGGTGTTATATTTATGGCTGTGCCTGTGTTGCACACATAAGGTCCGCTATGGGCCATGTTTTGGCCTAGATCTACCACCATGTTTTCTCCTGCAAAAGAAAAGTCTCTTCCACTTTGCATGATTTGTACATCTCGTCGCAGGTCTTTGAGTTCTGATTCGGCCCAATCCAGTCTTTTTAACAACATGGCAAATGGTCCAGGTTCTTCTTTGTCAGTTCTGGCCAAACTGCTGAGCAGTGCCAATCTATGAAATGCACTTTGCACAGCCACACTGTCGCTGGTGATTACATCATCAAAGATGGCTGCCAGCTCTGCTATCTGTTGTTCGGTAAGTTTCATGTGTATTTTAGTATATACCACACTTTTATTTGTTCGTCATAGAAATTCAAGCATATCACCTCAAATTGTTTCATGACCACTTGAGCGTAAACAGTGTGGCTTCACTTTCGTCACCAAACATGAGTCCACAGCCTTTTTCTTCACCTACAGCACTAGGATTGCTAACAATATAAACCTGATACGCACCATACTCTTCTTTGAGCCAGGTCCAAAAATCATCGTCGCAGTGATGCTGACGATGATACTCGTTTAATTTTTCCCAGTAGGGTTCAATTGGTATAGTAATCATTGCTCTAGCCATCTCAAACTGAACAGAGTGGCATCTCCTTTGTTTTTGAATGCAAACTTGCTATCACCATTTTGCCCTGTGAGTTTGCCAACCCAGGTATCGTCTTGAAACACTTTGGCACACCAGGCTCTTGCGTTATGATAATTTCTTATCTCAAACAACGACGGCTCCAACACAACCACAGTCCATCCTTGCTTGACATAATAGCGCATGCGTTTCTTCACAGCTATCTATTCCATCGCAGTAAAAACAATGTTAAATCTGCTTGGTCACGGAACCAAAATCTAGCATTGTTTGCATACCAGCGTTGTCCAGAAGTCCATATGCCGTCCTTGGCTGTGGGTCCAAATGTACTAACCATCCATGACATCATGTGCGGCCACTCTTTACCAGCTTCCAGTGGCGCGGCTGTGTAATACCTCTGGTCGCCGTACACTGTGCCTTCGTCTACATCGATACTGAAATTTGCTTGTGCTTGTACATGCATTACAGTTCTTTCATGCTGATCATACTGGCCCACATCTGTGCATTATTGTCAAACATGAACACAATTTCCTTCTGTGTAGTGTCCAGGCGCCAGGTATAATCGCGGCCAATCACAAGCTCATGCTCTTTGAGGAATCTACTGATCCTAATTCCTCGTTGGCTTTCAACCTGTTGTTCGTTTTTCCAGGCCAATCTAACCTGTTCCATACTAGCACCATTTGAGAATAAAGGCCATTAGGTCTTTTTCGTTTTTGAAATTCCACATGTCAAAACTCATGCGCACCCCGCATTGATGTTTCATGCTCCATAACATTATAGCATCGGCCTCCTTTTCTGTCAAGGTGCTGTCAGGAAAAGGAGGGCTATCAGGCTCGATGCCCAAAAGACGAATGTAGTATCGTCCTTTGTCGGTCTGGTGTTGATATCTTTGTGGTATTCTTACATCCATTTTAATATAAAAACCTCTGCGTCTCTTTTATAATTTGGTTGTTGCTCCATCATGCGCTTCCAGGACACAAACACCTGGGTCCAATGGGTGGGAAAAGGCATGAACTCGTCTTTGATCATGTCTTATTGCGCTCGTGCATGGTTATGCCATTCAGGTGATCCAGTTCATGTTGATAGCAAACGGCCACAAGATCTTCAAGTTCTTCTTCCGTCCATTCTCCGTGGATGTCTTGATATCGTGCCCAAATTTTGCGCGGCCTTCGAGTAGACACATATTCGTCTGGAAAACTTAGGCAGCCCTCCTGGCACTCAAACAGTTGATCTACAGTGGCATCGTGTGCTTCTGGATTAAAGCAGGTACGCACGAAACCATCAACATTCATCACGAACATTCGGCGACTCATGCCCACCTGCGGCGCCGCAAGACCTATACCATTTTCCTTGTTCAAGAATTCATGCATCATTGTGGCCAAACGCATGAGCGGTCTGGCATCTTCGAATGTCACAGGCTTTGCAACATTCTTGAGTACACGATGTGTGAGGCGAAGCTTGTTTGGAATCAAGATACCCATTTAAGTGAAAATAGAACAGCGTCTTTTTTGTGTTTGAATTTGAAATGATATAATGGTTTTTTAGAAACAATATTGGCTGTATCCAGCGTCCAATATTTGTAACCAATGTTATTCACAGCCCATTGGCCTGCTAGGCTGGCAATTTCGGGATCAATAAGTGTAATTATAGTCATGCTATGATTATACACATTCTCATGGATTATGTCAACTCCAACGCAGAATGAACCAATCAGCTTGGTTGGCCTGCTTGAAAATAAAAATGGTATGGCCCAGACTGGTGTCACATTCACCCCAGCCGCCGTCCCAGCAGTCATAGCACCATTTTATCATTGTATCTCGTTGTTCGCGTGTGATACGCCCTGCGTTGATATACCATTGGTCATTTAGGTGTGTTAGTTTCATCTAGGCACAGTGCCTCTAGTGTTTTGTAATGTTCATAGGCTTGACGCAGTGCATCATATTTTTCTAACAGTTTTGGGTCAGGAACCAGTATACTCAGCCGCTGTTGTATTTTTGCTAAACTTTGTGCCAGCTCTTGCCCGTTAATCATTACCCGGCCGCCAAATTCAGCATCACCATGCACTTGCAAGGCTCCCTGGTTAGTTATATTTACATGATTGGAACTCGATCCATTCCATGCCATGTTGGTAAATGCATAAGAGATTGGTCCAATTGAGTGTGTGTACGCAGTACCAGATAATAGTCCTGATCCTATAATTACATTGCCGCTGGGTTTGATTGAAATTGACATACATTTACTTTAGCATAAATATAATAAAGGAGTCAACAGCTATGGCTATACAAGTGTCCATTAAGGTTACCAAAACTGACAACAAGGATTGGGTATTTGCTCGCAGTGAGCCTGCGGCAATACTGCGCGCCATGGAACAAGCCAAGGCTTGGTCATGCAGTGAATGGAACATGCCCAGCAATCAAGAAGCTATCCTAGTCAGGTCCTTTGAAAACATGATCGAAGCCAACAAGTTTATCATAAAACAGATTGATACCGATTTTCCAAACTACGAAGCTGTACGAGATTTATTTGCAGAATATGAAAACAGAGATGAGCAGATTTCTACCAAAGAAATTTAGCAAAGCAAGCGGTTAAGTGGTAGCTGTACAAATGACACCAGGATCCTAATCCAGTTGGGACAATAGTCAACCAACAACCAACAGAGGACCTAATTTTCGCCGGGTACAAAGGACAAGCTCTCTATGACTTAACCGGCTGACACTAGGACGCGGAGGCTTACAAGGCCAGTATCAAAGTTGCGGGATACACAATCTTCTTTTGGAAGAGGCGTAAACCACGATGCTACTCTCATCTCCCTCTTGCTTTCCAAGGACACCAGCCAACGCTGGCACCCTATTGCTTTCCCTGCTTTGATTTCATTGACCACGGTTTTAGGCCGGGTATTTTACTTTCTCCACAGGTTCCACAACTCTTTACAGAATACCCTCTTTCTTGAGGATATTTTCTACCTCGTCAGTGAGTTCAATCTCGGTTACAACATTAAGATGCAGAACTTCGTCGTTGAGGCTTTGTTTTTGCTTCTTCAACTCGCGCATGATGCCACGAATACTGTCCATTTGCACAGCTTGCAGCACACCACTGCTCACAGTGTTGTCGTAGCCATACAGTCTGTGTTCCTCGCGACGATTGCGGATTTTTTCCAGCTGTCCAGTGATGATGGCTAAATCTTTCATCTGAGCCTGCTCACTGACCAAGGTGTCCAACTGAGCCAACCGTTTGTCAATGTAGGCCAAATGGCTTAACTTGTTGCCAATACCACATTGGAAGTTGGCAATGCCCATTGTAGCACGAATGCTGTACAGTGCCATGAGTAGATCACTGCGTCGCACATCCGCAGCCATGAGTGAGTCATTGGCTGCCTGTAGAGTGGCCACAGGATCAACAAATTCGCTGATCTCTATCACGGGCTTGACTGTTATGTTTTTCAACAGGTCATTTATGTTAACCTGAATAGCATTTGCCTTGCGTAATGAAATTTTCACCGCCATTTTTGATACTCCTATAGTTTAGAACCTGTAGCCAAATTGCAGCCAGGTCATGTCTTGTTCAATGTCTTTGCGCAACCAATCCTTGCGCACACCAATGGTAAATTCTTTGGTAATGTTGTAGCCCACTGCCACACGAGTCATGCGAATATCAGCAGCGTCTGTATTGGTGCCAGTGGCCATAGTGTAGTCAATTTTGGCAAACACAGGCACAGTTCGAGCACGAAGAACAACACCAGGTTCCAGTGAAACATAATCCATGCGGTTTCTTGTGCTGGGCATGATGGTGCCAGTAGCAGCACGGATATAGGGAATCACACTAGAATTGATTGGCATGCGCTGTGCCAGGCCTAGTTCATACTGATTACTCAAGCCCAGACTGGTAGTATTGCGATTTTGAATCGTGATAAAGTCAGCCACCAAACCTTTGTCATTGACATCGTTGGCTACTCTGAGACTGTAGCTGTTGGCACTGGTGCCCGCAGTTGGACCATTCAAATTGTCTGTCACACCTACACCCAGACCCACTTGTGGACCTGCCACTGCTGCACTGGTGATAACTAGGCCTGCAAGCATGGCCGAAATAATTGAACGCATGTAATCCCTCCTTGAATAATCAATTATATATCAAAACCCACAGTGGGGTCAAACTTTTTCGCCCTTTGCTCGTAACCATGATAACCACGAGGATTGCATATAACACGGCAATCACCAATCATGTAGTCTGATGGATCATGCATGTGGCCATGAGTCCAAAATTTGATCTGTGGATGATCCAAAATAAAGTCTTCAAGACTACTGGCATAACCGCCATTCATTTCACGCTCGTGACGATAGTGCTCATGCACACTCTGGAAGCTGGGCGCATGATGCGTACACACCACGATTTTCTTGTCGCGATTGCGCTGGCACATGGTACGGAAGTACTGCACAGTCTTCCCGTATTCATCCTGAGTGTCTTCAGGATTTAACTTGCGATACACATCACGAGCACGATCGTGATAGGTGATGGCGCGATAATCGTTCATGCCGTTCTTCAGCACCATGTGTGTCATGGGATCTCCCTTGTTGCACGAAGTCCACAAGGTAGCACCCAAGAACAGCACACCATCAATCTCCAGATGTTGCTGTTCCAGCACTGCCACATTGTCAGGCACTTCGGCGATCAGCTCATGCCAGGTCTTGTGGTACTTGCCATGATAGTGCTCATGATTGCCCATGACATAGATGCATTGGCGGTACTTGGTCACTTCTTCGTTGAAGAAACGGGCCGCACGATCCAGGCGCTTGCCGTTGACACTTTCGCCCAACAGATTTACGGGGTCATACCGGTACTTGCGCAGGGTGCGGCTTTCGCAAGCGTCGCCAGACAGGATTAACACATCGCCACCAGGCAGCTCTAGGTCGCCGAACTCCAGGTGGAGATCACTGATCACATTTACACGCATGTTACTTCCTTGGGATTATAGAGGATTATAGTTGATTATAGCTGTTTTTTGCGTTATGGTCAACTACCAGCCAGCCCAACTTTTCCAGATCACGCTCGATAGCAGGCACTATGACGCTCTCGGGCACAAAGTCTGGATTGATCAACTGCACACCCGAACAGTACCAATTGTCAAAGATGTCCTCACGAATTTCAGCCACCATGTTAGCAGCATATCGCCAGGAACATCCCCAGGTTACATTTTTCAATATGGCCCATACATCATATGGCCCAAATTGGTTGTTGCACATGGCAGCATAGAGATTTTGAGCATACACCTGGTCGTGGCGGATACGGTCTATCATCCACCATGTTCCTTTAACATCGCGCTCTAGATTGAACACGGGGTTAAAAACTTCGTATGGCATATGAGTATTTACGCAGGTCAAAAGAAAAGGCGTCAAAACGCCTTTTCTGCACAAGCATATATTACGAAATAAAATATAACTTGTTCGTCCGTCAGCCTAGTAATTAGACGGTGATGCCCAGTGCCTGTGCCCGGTAGGCCAACGCTACCATTTTACGGCTTGCGTTGCCATGGCGATATTCAGTAACAGCCACGCCATTGCCAGCCTTGCGAGTGTTTGCATAGATGGCATAGCCACGCTTGCGAATGTCGCTGATGGTAGCAGTTGGGTTTTTGACACCAAAACGCTTGCTGATTTGTGCTGCGCTGAGTGTTTCGCCTTCACGGACCAGTGCGTTGAAAACACGGCCGGTCTTGGTGTCTAG
>Ga0194115_10001963_pt1 | contig 25359 bp, 25 predicted proteins | sample TA2MahsurfametaG_3_FD_148656 | JGI IMG/M metagenome (GOLD analysis project Ga0194115, IMG submission 148656) | Freshwater microbial communities from Lake Tanganyika, Tanzania - TA2015002 Mahale S4 surface | ecosystem: Environmental > Aquatic > Freshwater > Lake | place: Tanzania: Lake... | reverse complement strand
TTCTTCTGGTACAGACGGCTCAAGTGGAACATCTGCAAGTAGCGGTTCTTCAGGAACATCTGCAACATCGGGTTCTTCTGGTAGCAGTGGAACATCAGCCAGTTCAGGTTCTTCTGGTACATCAGCGAGTTCAGGTTCTTCAGGCACATCCGCAACATCAGGAAGTTCGGGTTCTTCTGGTACATCTGCAACATCGGGTTCTTCTGGTACATCTGCAAGTAGTGGTTCTTCTGGTACAGACGGCTCAAGTGGTACATCAGCGAGTTCAGGTTCTTCTGGTACATCGGGTTCTTCTGGAACATCAGCGAGTTCAGGTTCTTCAGGCACATCCGCAACATCAGGAAGTTCTGGTAGCAGTGGTACATCCGCAACATCAGGTTCTTCTGGTACAAGTGCCAGTTCGGGTTCTTCAGGTACATCAGCGAGTTCAGGTTCTTCAGGCACATCCGCAACATCAGGAAGTTCTGGTAGCAGTGGTACATCCGCAACATCGGGTTCTTCTGGTAGTAGTGGAACAAATGGGATTTCATGTCTTAGTTTCACGATATTAGCACCCGCAGCCTCACCACCCGCAGGCCCTTATCCTTATTCCTACAAAAATTGTTCGGGCGTAACTATAAATGCAACAATAAACGATGGTGACTCTGTAACATTTTGTGCGGAAAGCGGTTCGGTAGTAGACACAGGGGGGGCATTAACAATAACAAGTAATGGACTTTGTGTAGGCACGAGCGGCACCTCAGGTTCGAGTGGAACATCAGCCAGTTCGGGTTCTTCAGGAACATCTGCAACATCGGGTTCTTCTGGTAGCAGTGGAACATCAGCGAGTTCAGGTTCTTCTGGTACAAGTGCCAGTTCAGGTTCTTCTGGAACATCAGCGAGTTCAGGTTCTTCAGGCACATCCGCAACATCAGGAAGTTCTGGTAGCAGTGGTACATCCGCAACATCGGGTTCTTCTGGTAGTAGTGGAAGTTCTGGTTCTTCTGGAACATCAGCGAGTTCAGGTTCTTCTGGTACATCGGGTTCTTCTGGAAGTTCTGGTAGCAGTGGTACATCCGCAACATCGGGTTCTTCTGGTAGCAGTGGAAGTTCTGGTTCTTCTGGAACATCAGCGAGTTCAGGTTCTTCTGGTACATCGGGTTCTTCTGGAACATCAGCGAGTTCAGGTTCTTCAGGCACATCCGCAACATCAGGAAGTTCAGGTAGCAGTGGTACATCCGCAACATCGGGTTCTTCTGGTACATCTGGTTCTTCAGGAAGTTCAGGTTCTTCAGGAAGCAGTGGTACATCCGCAACATCAGGTTCTTCTGGTAGCAGTGGTACATCCGCAACATCGGGTTCTTCTGGTACAAGTGCCAGTTCAGGTTCTTCAGGTACATCGGGTTCTTCTGGAACATCAGCGAGTTCAGGTTCTTCAGGTACATCTGGTTCTTCAGGAAGTTCAGGTTCTTCAGGAAATACTTCAGAATTTTCAGGAACAAGTAGCACCTCAATTACTCTACCATTGACTTAAAAAGTGCTTTCTGATGCCCAGTTATTCTAACATAACCATAACGACAAACACGGGTCTGGCATACAAGCAGAATGATTTCGTTCAATTAAGCAACACATCATCGAATTATATCATAGGCCGTGTTGTTTCCTATAATTCAGGAACAGGTGTAATGGTTGTTACTCCCTTATTTTTTGAGGGGAGTGGCACATTTACAAGCTGGGAAGTAAATCTTACAGGTGCTTTTGGTACATCGGGTACAACTGGTACGAGTGGTGCATCCGCTTCTTCAGGCAGTTCGGGAACAAGCGGCAGCTCTGGAACATCTGGTTCAAGCGGAACGAGTGGAAATAGTTCAAACACAAGTGGAACATCTGGCTCAAATGGTGCGAGTGGCTCATCAGGAGCAAACGGGTCATCAGGAAATTCATCAGTATCAGGTTCAAGTGGTACATCGGGAAGCTCTGGAACAAGCGGTTCAAGTGGAAGTGCTGGAGCGTCAGGACAAAGTAATACGGCTGGTTCCAACGGAACTTCAGGTTCTTCTGGAACAAGTGGCTCGTCAGGGACGAGTGGTTCAAATGGTACAAGCGGTGCATCAGGAAGTTCTGCAAGTTCAGGAAGCAATGGAACAGGAGGGGCAAGTGGTACTTCTGGTGCTAATGGCACATCAGGTAGCTCTGGAACCACTGGTACAAATGGAACTTCTGGCTCATCAGGGAGTTCAGGTATATCGGGAACAAGCGGTAGCTCTGGAACATCTGGTTCAAGCGGAACTGGAGGGACTTCAGGAGGGTCGGGTACATCAGGTTCTTCAGGTACAAGTGGCACTTCAGGTTCAACTGGTACTTCTGGAAGCTCTGGAGCTTCAGGTAGCAACGGCACTTCTGGTTCAAGCGGAACTGGGGGGACATCTGGAAGCTCTGGTGCGGCAGGTAGTAATGGTACTTCTGGTTCAAATGCAACATCGGGAACTTCAGGTAGTTCTGGAAATAGCGGTTTATCGGGTGGCTCTGGAGTATCAGGAACTTCAGGTAGCTCTGGAACATCAGGTTCAAACGGTACATCAGGCAGCTCTGGTACTTCGGGTGTATCTGGAACAAGTGGCAGCTCTGGAACAAGCGGCAGCTCTGGAACAAGTGGTAGCTCTGGTAGTTCTGGAACATCAGGCACATCAGGTTCAAGCGGTTCGTCAGGAACAAGCGGCTCGAATGGTACTTCAGGAGCGAGTGGTGGTTCTGGCACATCTGGTAGTTCTGGAACAAGCGGCTCATCAGGAACTACGGGTACTTCAGGGTCAAGTGGTGGTTCTGGCACATCTGGTAGCTCTGGAACAAGCGGCTCATCAGGAAGTACGGGGACTTCAGGAAGCTCTGGGGCATCCAGAACAAGCGGCTCATCAGGAACTTCAGGTAGCTCTGGTACATCAGGAAGTTCAGGGTCAAGTGGAACATCAGGGGTTGCGGGTGGAAAAGGCGCATCAGGAACATCGGGTTCATCAGGGGCGGCAGGTGGAACAGGTAGCTCTGGTACATCGGGGTCAAGTGGTGGTGCATCTTGTACTTCTCCATATGAGCCACTTGCGAGTGGAAATGTGTGTGATTGTACAGGTAGTCATACGCTAACAGGAACTGCGTGTTCGGCTATATTTGGCGGTGCGAATAATACTATATGTGCTTTCACTGGAACGACAATCTCATTTGCAACTATCGGTGGAGGATGTGAAAATAGAATAAGAAGCTGCTCTGATTACGCAGGTCAGAAAATGAATTTTATTGGAGGCGGTGCGGAAAACCTGATTTTATCAAGTTGCGGTACAGGTGCTAATACAAGAGAATTATGCCACGCTTTTATTGGGGGTGGATGTGCTAACACTATTAGCAGTTATTCTTCAGGAGGTAAATCCGCAAAAGGATGTTTATTATTTATTGGTGGGGGAAGTAATAATATCATTGAAAGAAATCCAACTAAATCGGCAATTTTCGGGGGTTCGCTTAATTGTCTGACCTCATCAACTTCTTGTGCAATAGTATTAGGAAATGCTCAACTTGCTCCAACGGCGAGTGGCTATACCTGTGTTGACCAAATATCAAAGACAAGTGGAAAATTTAGCATAAGACACGCCGACCCTACCAAAAAACATACGCATAATCTTGTACATAGTTTTGTAGAATCGCCAACGGCAGGAGATAATATTTACAGATATGAAGTAGCAACACAAAACTGCGAGGCCATAGTATCACTACCCGATTACTACAAGTTTTTGAATTGTAATGACCAAGTGTGGATTACACCTAAAAATCATTTGGGCGTTGCATACGGAAATGTAAACACCCAGCAGACAGAAATTAATATAAAATCAAATTGTGATGGCTCTTACTATGTGCTTTTAATTGGAACTCGTAAAGACGATGCTGCAAAAAAAGCGTGGAGAGGAGTAGAAACAGAGAGAATAATTTGTAGAAGTAAATCTTAATATGCCCTTTAGTAATATAACGATAACAACTCAAACTGGTCTTGATTATAAAGTCAATGATTTTATTACGCTCACCTATGATGCCAATACAATCATATATGGGCGAGTTGTATCGTACAATACTAATTCGGGTTCACTGGTTTTAACACCGCTTTCTTTTAGCGGTGCAAACGGCTCATATGCCTCTTGGAATGTTCAGCTATCAGGTCAACACGGCTCATCAGGAACCTCTGCTACCGCAGGTACATCTGGTTCATCAGGTTCAACTGGTACAAGTGGTAGCTCTGGCACATCTGGTTCGAGCGGTTCAGCAGGAACATCTACGGGAACAAGTGGTGCTTCAGGCACATCAGGTAGCTCTGCAACATCAGGCACATCTGCTACATCGGGGTCAAGCGGTACTTCTGGTGTCAGTACAAATGCAACCGCAGGTACTTCTGGTTCATCTGGTGTAAGTAATAGCTCTGGCTCATCAGGAACATCTGCAACGGCAGGTTCTTCTGGAACTTCTGGTTCAACAGGAGCGGCAGGAGGTAGTGGTTTAAGCAGTACGTCTGGTTCATCTGGCACAAGCGGAACAAGTGGAGCTACTCCAACTCAAGGAACAAGTGGCTCGTCAGGGACGAGTGGTTCAAATGGTACATCAGGGTCAAGTGGAGCAACTGCAAGTGGAGGTGGAAGTGGCACATCAGGAAGTTCAGGTTCAAATGGTACATCAGGGTCGAGCGGAGCAACTGCAAGTGCAGGTGGAAAAGGTTCAAGTGGAAGCTCTGGGGTAAGTGGCACATCGGGTTCTAATGGTGCTGCGGGAGGTTCAGGAGCAAGTGGTGTTTCAGGAACAAACGGGTCATCAGGTACTTCTGGTTCAAGTGGAAATAGTGGCAACTCTGGTGTAAGTAATATAGCAGGTACAAGTGGTGTTAGTGGTACATCAGGTTCATCAGGAGCGGCACAATCAAGTGGAAGTTCAGGAACATCTGGTTCAAGCGGCACTGGAGGAACATCGGGTTCTTCAGGAGCGGGAAAATCAAGTGGAGGGTCGGGAACATCTGGTTCAACAGGGACAAATGGTACTTCGGGTTCTAATGGTGCAAATGGAAATTCAGGAGGGTCGGGAACATCAGGTTCAAGTGGAAGCTCTGGAGCAAGTGGTACATCAGGTTCTAATGGTGCAACTGGAGCATCAGGAGGGTCGGGAACATCAGGTTCTTCAGGAACATCAGGTTCTTCGGGTGGAACGCCAAGTGCAGGTGGTTCAGGGGGGTCAGGAACATCAGGTTCTTCAGGAACATCAGGTTCTTCGGGTGGAACGCCAAGTGCAGGTGGTTCAGGGGGGTCAGGAACATCAGGTTCTTCAGGAACATCAGGTTCAAGTGGGGCAACAGGAGCCGCAGGTGGTTCAGGAGGGTCGGGAACATCAGGTTCTTCAGGAACATCGGGTTCTTCAGGTGCAGGACAATCATCAGGGGGGTCAGGAACATCAGGTTCTAACGGAGCAAACGGGGCGACAGGGGCTGGTGGAACATCAGGGGCAAGTGGGGCAAACGGAGGTTCTGGTGGAACAGGTTCTTCAGGAACTTCAGGTACAAGTAGTAGCTTACCCAGTACAAATATGGTGGTGTGTGGCACTAACAACACATCTATTGTTAACTGCTGCTCTGTTGGTACAGTCGGTGCTTCTTGTACTTCGTTGGTTCATTACTGCGCAGGAGCTAACAAATCTGTGATATGCTGTTCAAATCACTCGATGATAACTGCATCTTGTTATGCTCGAATATGCTGCGCAGGGCCAGATAATGGTTCATTTATAGCAAATTCGGACGGAGCGAAAATTATATCGGGAAATGCAGGAGGGTGTCGGTTAGAAGGAAATGTTATCATAAACACAACCACTGCAAATGGAGGCGGGGCTGCAATATGTTCAGGCACTTGTTATTCTTCAATAATTAACAATAATGGTACTACTTCATTTTATGGGGCTACTTGTTTTACTAATTTTACCAGTTCTGAATATGGTGGCCCATCAAGTACTTGTTACAATGTAACACTTGGACTCGATAGTTGTAACGGAGCTAATAATACTACATCTGTGTATGGTATCTCTAAAAATGGGGGAAGTTTTAACATCCAACATCCTGACCCCACTAAATCAAATAAAAATCTTATTCATTCCTTTGTAGAAAGCCCAACGGCAGGGGATAATATCTATAAATACAGGATTACTTCTCAAGGATGTATAGCTTCTTTAGATTTGCCTTCATACTACAAGTTTTTGAATTGTAATGACCACATTCATATTTCTCCTATTAACCACTACGGAAAAGGATATGGGGTGATGGATGCAGGACAAACTAAAATTGATTTTACAACAGATACAGACGGAGAATATGATGTAATTTTGATAGGTACTCGTAAGGATAAAGCCGTGCAAAACAACTGGAAAGGAGTTGAAAGATTAAAATACATTGATTAAAAACTAAAATATGTTAGTAGCCACAATTAACCCAGCCGCAAAAAAAGTCGTACAAAGTACGCCGTTTGCCAGTACAGAGCTTACTGCCAATCAAATGATTGTAAAATGCTCACAACTTGTTATTGGAGGTGCGGCTGGAAGCAATTCTGACCAAACTCGATTCGAAGCAAAATTTGGAAATGTAGAATACCAAAAAAATCCAGACGGAACAAATGGTAATGCAATTTTCAATACGCTATTGATTCATTCAACTACATTTACGCAGCAAGAGTTAGCTAACTGGGGTACGGATGATACAATTATCTTTACTTTGATTGCGCAACAACTTGGTTTTTCTATTGTAAAAACTGAAGATGTACCAACCTTGAACTTTACTAATTAATGCCTTTCTCCAACATATCTTTAACTACTAATACGGGTCTTGGCTACGCCGCAGGAGATTTCGTGCAAATAAGCAATAACGCTAATGACTATGTAATTGCTAAAGTTGTATCGTATAATTCAGGTAGTGGAGCTATGGTAGTTACCCCGACAACATTTGTCGGAAGTGGAACATATACAAGTTGGAGTTTGAATTTGACAGGTTCAAACGGTACGGCAGGTACAAGTGGAACATCTGCAACGAGTGGTGGTGCAGGAACAAGTCAAACATCTGGCAGCTCTGGTTCTTCTGGTATAAATGGAACATCTGGTTCAAACGGAACGGCTGCTACATCAGGAAGCTCTGGAACTTCTGGTTCTAATGCCTCATCAGGAACTTCGGGAACAAGTGGTAGCTCTGGCTCCTCTGGAACATCAGGAACGGCAGCTACATCGGGTTCTTCAGGTACAAGCGGTACATCTGGTTCTACGGGAACGGCAGGAGGAAACGGCTCAAGTGGAAATAGTGGACAATCAAATACATCAGGTTCTTCTGGCACGAATGGAACTTCGGGTTCTTCAGGAGCAAATGGAAGCTCTACCAATTCAGCTACATCTGGTTCAAATGGAACAAGCGGAACAAACGGCTCAAGTGGAGCTTCAGGGACATCTACTAATAATGCCACATCTGGCTCAAGTGGAGTTTCAGGAACAAATGGCTCAAGTGGAATTTCAGGAACATCAACGGCAAGTCAGATAAGTGGAACTTCAGGAACATCAGGTAGTAGCGGCTCGTCAGGTCAATCAGGTCAATCAAACACATCAGGTAGTAGTGGCTCATCAGGTACTACAGGTACTTCAGGTTCGAGTGGTGGCTCTGGTGTGTCGGGAACATCTGGTAGTTCTGGTACTACGGGTACGGCGGGAACAAGTGGTTCTTCTGGAAACTCTGGGGCATCTACAGGTTCAGGAACATCAGGTTCAAGCGGTACATCAGGTTCAAATGGAGGAAATGGAGCGAGTGGGACATCTACTGGTTCAGGAACATCTGGAAGCTCTGGTGTGAGTGGAGGAAGTGGCGCATCAGGAGGTAGTGGAGTATCTGGAGGTTCAGGAACATCAGGTTCTTCAGGTGTATCAGGTATTTCAGGAACATCTGGAAGCTCTGGAGGTTCAGGAGTATCTGGGGGTTCTGGAAAATCAGGTTCTTCAGGAACATCTGGTTCAAGCGGTGCAAGTGGTGTTTCTACGGGTTCGCAAGTGTCAGGAACATCGGGTTCTTCAGGCACATCTGGTTCAAGCGGTGCAAGTGGTGTTTCTACGGGTTCACAAGTGTCAGGCACATCGGGTTCTTCAGGAACATCTGGTTCAAGCGGTGCAAGTGGTGTAAGCGGAGCCAGTAGCACATCAGGTTCTTCTGGGAGTTCTGGTACTTCTGGTTCAAACGGTGTAAGTGGTACATCTACAGGGTCGGGAACATCGGGTTCAAGCGGCGTAAGTGGTGTAAGTGGCGCAAATGGTGGTACTGGTTCAAGCGGAACATCTGGAACAAGTGGTGTGAATGGCGGCAGTGGAGCAGCAGGGACTTCAGGTTCTTCGGGTACACAATCCATACCTGCAATGTTGTATTGCTCAACATATTGTTCTATTTTACCTTCTTGCGGAGGAAATACTATTAGTTCTGGTTTCTTCAATGTGATTACAAATGGATGTAATATTTCTATGTCGGGAATGTCAGGCGGTTATGCAGAGATGAATACTAACATAGGAGGATGTTGTGTGTGTTTTGGCGGCCAGAGCCAAGAAGAGAACCAATTGGCATTTAACACCGATATAGTTGGGAAAAAAAATATTCATTTCGATTCAAATAATAGCATACTATGTAACACTTCTATAGGAAGTGCCTGTATGGAATTTCATTCCAAAAATAATTTTGCATTAAGTAGTTGTTGTGGTTATATGAGTGGCAAGGGTAATGTTATGATTGCCTCCTGCAACTCAAGCATTTCCGATGCATATTCTGCTGTTGTCGGGTTGCAAAGCTGCACTACGAGTGCAGATTGTACTTCTTTTTTAGACGTTTTAAGTAAAGTGGTGGGAAGTTTTACGATTCCACATCCAAACCCTGCCAAGAAAAATACACATACATTATCACATAATTTTGTAGAAGCTCCCACAGAAGGGGAAAATATTTACAGGTATCAGGTATCTACAATAAATTGTCAGGCAACTATCGAACTTCCATCCTACTATAAATTCTTAAATAAGAATACGATTACAAAAGTATCGCCTGTAGATACATTTGGAACGGGATATGCAGTTTTGGATAGTGCTATGGATTGCGTTACATTTACATCGAATTGCGAAGGCAATTACAACATCTTATTAATCGGTACGAGAAAAGACCCCGATGCAATAAAGAGTTGGTGTGGTGTTGAACCTTATAGAGATAGTAATAATTGTAGTACTGGACGAGAAGTATAAAGTGAAATTAAATGAATATCATATTATCCATAAGTGGCGGTATGGGAAAATCCATATTTGCAACCGCCGTATGCAAGGCCATTAAAAAAAAATATCCCGATTCTTTACTTATTGTAGTTACAGGATACCCAGATGTTTTCTTGAATCTGCCTTATGTAGATATGTCCTTTAATCACGGACAAGAAACATACTTTTTTGAAAAATACATACAGAACAGAGAAGTTATAATATTTGCAAATGAGCCGTATTTAGTTACAGAACATATAAAACTAAAAGAGCATATTATAGAAAGCTGGTGTCGATTGTGCGATGTTCCATATAATGGAGAAACCCCCGAAGTTTATATCAACGAAAGAGAATTTATTTACTACTCAAACAAGTATGTAAGTGAAAAACCAATTATGGTCATCCAAACAAATGGAGGTGGTCAACAAGACCATAAATATAGCTGGGCAAGAGATATGCCTTCATTTGTAGCCAAAGCAGTTATAGAACAATATAACAACCGATACACTATTTATCACATCAAAAGAGATGACCAAATTAGTTATGAGCATACTATACCCGTACAAGACAACTACAAATCTATAGCCGTTCTTATTGCAAGAAGCCAAAAAAGATTATTTATAGATAGCTTTTGTCAACACCTTGCTGCCGCATTACAGAAAAAATCAAGCGTCCTTTGGATAGTAAATTCCCCTAAAATATTCGGGTATGATATGCACGATAACATATTATCCAATCCAGAAACAAAAAAACCTGACCTTCGTAACGCCTTTTTAACAAAATATAATATCGGAGGCACATTCCACGAATTTCCTTACGATACAGAAAGGCAGATATTTAACATCGATAACATACTTGCCTCAATAGACGCTCAATAATCACTTTGAGAAAATACCATAAGGGCTAATTAAGTAGTCAACGATTCCGTTTCTTAAATGATTGAAAGCATTTTCAGGTGTTTCTACTATCGGCTCATTGTGAACATTAAAAGATGTATTCACTAATATACCCGCTCCATTTACTTCTTTATAGCTTTTAAGAATTTGATAAAAAAGAGGATTGCTATTGGCAGTAACAATCTGAATACGAGCAGTTTTATCTTTTGGATGTACAACCGTTGGTATCTTATCCTTCCACTCATCTTTTGTATCAACAAGCAAAGTCATAAACTCTGCGGTGTATTTAGATTTATTCAAGTGAAAAATTCTATCTACATCCTCATCTAAAATCGCAGGAGCAAAAGGCATATAGTCATTACGCTCCAACTTGCCATTCAAAATGTCATAAGTTTCTGGGTGTGTTGGGTCGCAAATGATACTGCGATTTCCCAAAGCTCTTGGGCCGTGTTCACTTCTACCCTGATATAATCCTAAAATCTTTTTATCGGACAGAAGTTTGCATACTACCTGTAAATTAAAGTCCTGACGGACAAAATCTTGTGCGGCATTATTAAACTCTTGTTCTGAATATTCGTTACCCAAAAACACATCTTTAAGGCGATAAGGTTGTAATTGAGGGTAAATTTTCTTCAAAGCTCCCAAGCAACAACCAAAAGCCCCTCCTTCATCTCCCATAGGGGGTAAAATATAAATCTCATCGAATAAATCAAGCTCGTTAATTCTCTTATTCAGCTTTACATTTGCAAAAATACCTCCACTTAAAGCCAACTTTTTGGTGTGTGGTACTCTTTTGTGTAGGTTACTAATAAGTTGGATTACCTTTTCTTCAAAAATTAATTGTCCAGTATAGGCAATATCTTCAATAGCTCCTTTGAATTTCCAGTACTTTGAGCCAATTACCTCATAGAACTTTGTAAACAAATCTAAATATACACCTCCTGCTTCAATGTGATGATTATCGGCATCCGTTTGACAATTCTCAATTTTTATGACCTCGCTCCAAGCTGCATATAAATCTTGCCATATCCTTCCGTGTCCAGATAATCCAACTACCTTTCCTTCGTCCTTTAATCTTTTAAAACCCACAAACTCCGTTATGGCAGCGTAAAAGTGTCCCAGCGACTTTCTTTTGGTTGTAATTCCATCCAAGTATTCTAATCTACCTCTTGTACCTAAATAAGTTCTTGAGCTATGTCCATTCTCACCCCCACTGGCATCTGCGCAAAATACAAGGGTATCCTCTTGAAAACCTGATGTATAATAAGAAAGTATTGCGTGAGCTTCGTGGTGGTCGATGTAAATATATTTTTCTTCGGGTATCTCATAAAGAAAAGCTGCTCTGAATATCTCCACCGCCGTCTTATATGGAGAAAAGGAAGTGAAGTAATCCATTTCCTCGAATTTTACCCCATAACGCTCTTGTAAACACCGCATACTATTAATAGGGTATCTCTCAAAATTATTTTCAAAATCGGTGTGGGGCTTGATTCTGGTTAATCTTTCTTCTTCAATAACCGCTACTACCTCTCCGTTCTTTACAAAACAAGTTGCGCAAGAATGCGCACCTGATGTAAACCCTAAAATTTTAGATTCCTTCATTTTCTCTGATTGAATTGATTAATTTATCTGATTTAATAAGTTTATGACACTCGAAATGACGAGGGGTATCTTCGTGTCTTGGACACCACATCCAATTTCCTTTGTTAAATCTGAATTTAAGGTCGTGCCAACATCCGTTACAAATAGATTCATCTGTTATCCTAATAGTATTGATATTGAATTCGTGTTCTTTATTCGTGAAATTAGAAATCATATACACTCGCTTTCGCAAAGCCCAAGCTAACCAAGAAAGGCCACTCGATAAACCGATATAGAAATCCGAGTGATAGATATAGTTCATCGTATTATCAAAAGATTTATCCGTCATTTCAGTCAAGTTTCTAAAATCGGATGTCTTTTGATACATCATTTCAGATTCTTTTGAAATCTCAATAACCTTATATCCATTTTCAACAAGGAAATCAATAACCTCTTGCCAGTAGTACCATAGTTTTAGTTGAGAAGTAGAGTACATAGACACACAAACATACTTTTCAGCAATCGGCCTTTCTTTCGGCGTGAAATCAATATCGGGCTGAATTTCTGTATAAGGTAGTTTAAGTATATTAGTTGCGCTTTGCTGAAGTGGAATTAGTATTGGGTTTACAGGTTCTCTTTCTTTATCCCAGTACCAACCAATTTCAATCATAGCTGCTAAATTCTTCACGGTTACACCCCTTTCTACAAACTCTAAATCGGGGTATGTTTTTTCAAACAAAAAATTCTTAAAAGTAGATACCAGCACCTTACATTCATAGTGCTTTGCAAACTCTCTACAATACGGCATCCAAGCAATAGTATCTCCAAGAGCTTTGCTTTCAAAAGAAATAAAAACCCTTTTACCTTTAATCTGGTCAAGAAAGTTAATCTGCTTAATTGTTCTTCCCTCAAATCTCACATATACCGCTACATCTGAAAAATACTTTCTTGTTAGTTGCGCCCAGTGGCCAACCTTCATTTTAAGTTTGTAAATCTCTTTATCGGTTTCTCTATCTACAAACGATACATCGTATTCACGATTTTTACCTTCATCGTCAATTATTTGAAAATAAAGCCCTTTGATGTGGTGTATATTGTACTTTATCATAGTTTCTCTGTAGTGTTTTAATAGATTTCATCTCTTGCTATTGTTTTGGTGTTTTCATTTCTTATAATATATCCAACTTCCATTTAATACTTCGACTTTTCCTAAAAGCTCATCAACGGCTTTAATGACACCACTCCACCCCCAATCGTAGTCGTGTCCAGCCAATATCCCTCCTTTTTTTACTTTAGGCAGATATGCCTGAATATCTTTTTTTACATCTTCGTATTCGTGTGAGCCATCAATAAAGCAAAAATCTAATGTTTCATCTGTATATTTTGAAACTACATCTTGAGAATTCCCTTTAATGAGGTTCAATATATTCAAATCTAAAATTGGTTTTAAGTTCTGCATAGCTTCTTCGTACAAACCTACTACCACCCCGTGTTCTTTAGAACCCTCAAATGTATCAATAGCATCGTATTCAATCTTTTTACCCGAATTAAAGATTTCTACACCCATATATGCGGTGCTACCACCTTTCCATACACCTATTTCTACAAATTTTGCTCCATCTTCTGCTTTTCTAATTGCTAAATCGAATACTCTTTCGTAGTTAAACCAGTTTTGTATTTGCTTATAGAAGTGATTCATTTTACAAATGTTATAGACATTCTTGTACTTTTCTCTTATCGTATCGGAATCAAAATTATGAAATTGGCTGACCGCATAATACATATTAGATAGTGTCTTACAAGTATGTATCCAGTCATATTGGTTTCGAAGCTGCGTCATTTTATTTAGAATATCATCATACGATGAAATAATTTCGTTAACCCGTGTAATAACCTCGTTAGTGCTTAATTCATTTAGCTTGAATAGTCCATAAATCTCTTTTGAACCTCTGTAAGTTGCCGCCATTGGTACACAACAACTTGCTGCTTCAAGCAAAGTCAGGTTCGGATGACCCGCCTCAAGCATACTGGGGTGTAAAAAGATAGTGTGGTCTTGATAAATCTCTAAAAGCTCGTTTTCAGTAGGGTTACGAGCAATCAAGTTTAGTTTTGGGTATTCAGCTATATCCTTATGAATATCGAAAAAACGCTGATTGGCATCTGTACCTACAATAGTAATCGGTAAATCAAGTGCTTTAGCAGTTTCTATACCATATCTAAACCCTTTTCTGTCGTATCCGTAGTCCCCTGCCAGTCCATTATTAGCAACCATAAGTAGCTTATGCTTAACCTTGCTTCTATTACTCGGAGTAAAGAATGAAGTATTAACGGCGTGGCTTAAATAAAATAGTTTATCTGTATCATCAAAGTAATCAACCAGATACTCTGCGTGAGTAATAGCAAAAATTGACTTTTTCATTGCTTCGAGATTATGTCTGAAGCAATAGCTATCCTTTCCGTAATGCTCTGTGTGATGGTCGTGCAACGAAAAAACATACGGAATACCTTTTCTGTCAAGCTCAAGAGCTAAATTACCCAAATGGCAGTGTACAAAGTCATACTCTTGCCATATCCCATCGAGTTCGTTAAGGTGCTTAATATCTACTTCGTGTCCGAGCTTCTCCAAAGCAATCTTATATTCTCTCACAATCTTTTCTACTGCACCCCACCCCATTTCTCCAACAGGGCGAACAGGTATCATTCCTGTAGTTACTTGACATATTTTCATATACTAATATTTAGTCCAACCATTTAACCAATAAGCATCTCCATAGCTAATGCATATTTCCTCATCTTTCTTAATATCCCTTCTTGTTATGATTCCAACACCGACATCACAACTAAACCAATAGACATTATTATTATCATCGTGATTGTAAACCGATATGTATCCCAAAGCAATAACATAGTTATCGGTATTCACAGGAAAAGAAAACACAATCTTTTTCAAATGATAAGGAGTTTCTTCCCAGTTGCTTTTCCAACAACTACTTACAGGTGAAAGCTCAAGCATCGTATTAGCAGGTATATCATTCTTTGCATATACACCCATACCCTTAATACCGCCGTGCTTTATGTATATCTCTGGACTAATAAAGTACATTACTTGAATTTTTTGAATTCCTTATCAATTAAAGAGTACCCGTCCAACTGCGTTGTAATTCTTTTATTCAGAATTCCCATTTTGTAAGGGGAGTGCCTGAAAATCAGATTAAAGAACATATCACTCGCATCCCATTTTTCAGTCCTAAATCGTTCTTTTAACCATTTTTTTGTAAACTTCGGGAACATAATACATTGTAAACCAATAATGTGATTTGTTACAAACAATAAATCTTGGTTAGGTATGTCTTGAGTTTTTGGCGATTGTAATCCTCCATATACTTTCTTATCTAAAACAACTTGTATGACCTTATCACCAAAACTAAAGTACCCGATATTGTTTTCCTCGCAAATGTTAGCGGCATCAAATACTTTATTACAGAAATCTTGAATAGGAACTTCAATAATACAATCCCCCTCACAAACTATTAAGAAATCGCAATCGTCAAACTCGCTCAAAACTGCGTTCTTAAATGCTTCGAAGCATCCGTAATGAGGAGGTGTTAAAGCCGTTCCTAATCTCTGTATTTCTTCTTCAGAAAAAAGTTCCATAGAAACACACTGCGGCCTCTGGCAGTTGAATTTAGGGGGCAAATCCTTGTACGGCTCGTTTTGATGTAGGATATATTCAATCCCGTGCGCCGTTACTTGTTGTAACTGCTCTCTGCTTTTCTGCTCCCTTTCATCATTTACGCTTGTCTGAATGTGTACGAGCTTGATTTTTGGGCGTTTATTCAATTTTTTATAATATCCCGTATGCTTGTATTTTTCCAGTGTTTTGTGGCTTATTAAATAAGATTCTTCTTTGTACATATTGCCGCCATCAAAAAATTGAATTAATATCTCTATTGGCTTTCCTGTAAAAGAAAACTCTTTTCTATACTCTCTGCTTTTGCTTATTTGAAAACTTCCGTTAAAAAACTCTGCTCCATCCTCATTCATAATTATTCTTACAATCCTATCATCAATATTGTAAGTATAGAAATAGAACATAAAGTTGTTTTCTTCCTTCTGAATGGGAAGAATAGAGTAGTACTCACTATTTGAAGCAACACCAAGTCCACTATTTTTAAGAATGGTTTGCTCGTTGTTATGCTGAATTACTATATCACTTATTCGAGGATTCAGCTTTTTAATCATATAGTCCTCTAAAAAGTTTTGCGCACCAATCTTTTCGCAGTCGGCATTATATTCATTAGCCGTTCTAACATCGGTAAAGGTGTTCAAAAAGAAATCCACATCAAAAGTCATTCCGTTGGTTTGGATACCCTTACCAAAAGGAGTATTATTAGTTCCTAAAAAGGCGGTATTGTTTTCAGAAACCTTTTGAAAGGACTCATCTACAACCGCAATATCTTTTTCGTGCAGAATTACATCGTAAGTTGTATAGAAATACCTTTTGTAGCCCAGTTGTTTGGCTAATTTTGATGCAGTAAATAGGTTTATTAAAACGGTCAGCGATTGATTGCTATGCTTTAGCCCGTTTATGTTCATATCTGCGTGATACTCGTTTGTGTGTCTGTAAAATCGTGTATAGTATGAGTGATGGCAAAGTGGATTATAAGCATCGAAAATATAATAATCTACCATTCGCTGAATGTCCGCATCTACTGGGTAGTGCGAAATCAACATAATTTTTCTGCCCAAAGGTTTCAAACTCTCAATCGTATCTTTTGTAATCTGAACTCTGCTTTTTAGATTAGGATAAGTTCCTAAAACAATAACTTCTTCTGTAATTAATTCTTTTTTTGGTTTAAGTATTTCTATTATTTTATTTGCGTCTTTTTGTAAATCACCAGATAGGTAATTCATATTTTCTATTCCGTGATACCTGTTAAGATATACATCAAGATTGTACATCAATTTAGGTAACTCTGGATATTCAAGTGATTCCTTAATAACTATGGGATTTAATTCTTTATTTCCTCTATCTCCTTTTGAGGGGAAAAGAAACATATCGGCAGCTTTCATAAAATCTTCTGTGTCCGACCTTTCTCCCCAAATCATAATATTTTTTAATCTCTCATTTTCCTGCCGCCATTCCATCAGGGGTTTCCAATAGCTTTCAAAATTATCAGCTTGATTTCCTAAAAAGTGGAACTTAATTTTGTATTCAGCTAATTTATCACAAAGCTCGAAAGCGTATTTCTGATTTTTTCTCGGCGTAAATAATCCAACAATAAGTATATGCTTATGGTCGCTTTCTAAACCAAGTTTTTTTCGAGTATTAGCTTTATCTTGTTGTTTTATATCTACTGGATATTCAATAATCTCGTAAGGTATTGGTAGGTGGGTATATTTAAGTGCATTATAAGGGCTTACAAACACAAACTTATCAGGCATAAACCTCTTTTTTGAAGGGTTGAAGCTGCTATCGTGAGTTGTTTCAATAATCGTGTAGGTTCTTTCGGTTCGGTAAACCATATTAGCCATCTCATCACTCATAAACATCTCTGGAAATTCTTCCATAGATATTACATCGGGATTGAATTCATTGATTATGGATTGTAATTCCTGTGGTTTGTTTTCACCCAAGCTCTTGAACTTGTCGCTACCCACAATATCAATGATTCGATTACGCTGAACCACGAATTTCCAAGCGACAAATGCGTGTTCAACAACCATAATATCAAACTCATCCTTTATTAAGGAAATCTTGTTAGCCGTAACCTGACCGCTTCCTCCCGTACTCAAATGAGGACAAATAACAAGCATTTTTTTATTTTGCATACTATATTAAAGATTTGACACTTTCTAAAACTTGTTCTACGCTTGGATGACACTCAAAAGTTGGCTTATTCTCCAAACACTTAATTAAAGGAGCAACTCCCTGAATGTTTCCCCATTCTTTAATACCATACTTGGCATTTGAACCACACTCTAAAGCACAACCACCTCTTACATAAGAATATTTGTAATCTTGCCGTCCTCCACTTCTATAAGGTATTCTGAATTCGGGTTTGATTGAAGAACCCAAATGAACAATCGGAGTGTCAGTAGTTCCTGCCAGATGCAGAAGCCCACTATCCATCGTAATAAAACATCTTGCTCTGGTAATTAAATTCCAACAATCACTGATATTTGTTTTATTCATCAGATTTAACCCTTTTTCAATAAAAAAATTAAAAACGGGCTTTTCAACATTAAAAAATCCAGTTTCACTCGAATCTTTACCGATAGAAATAACATTTAATCCGATGTCATTCAACATTTTCGTCAAAGTCATCCAATTTATTGAGGGCCAAGTTCTAACAGGCCAAGTGCTTACTGGATGAATTAACACATACTCTTTTGGTATTTCAATATTGAAGTCGTGTGTAGGCCGATAGAAGCATTCTAATTCATCTTTAGCCAACATAAAACCCAAGTGAATAGCGTGAAACTGACGAATATCACACATATTGTGTTTATACTCTATACCATACTGATTTTTCTTACCTACATTGTAGAATGAATTGTGCATCAAGTAAGTTTCGTTGAAGTAATTCAAATCAACAGAAGTTACTTTGAAGCTCTCATCTACATAAGGGTTCATTTTGAAAATCTCTGGTATTCTCGAAAGAATAGTTACTTTCCTTTCGTAGTAATCGTGCAGTTTCTTTATTGTAGGTGTAGCGCATATAAGGTCGCCCAGACCATTGCAATCACCCAAGTTTAAGCAGATAGGTTTCATTTGTTATATCCAAAGTATTGAAAGAACCAATTATATCTATTGTAAATCCAATCACATATTTGAGGGCCAAGAATTCTCATAGCATCTGATTGTAGAAGCTCTAACCTGTTTCTGATAATATGGTCGCCAAATCCATCATTAGGCGCATCATCCTCATCTGTTATTTGTGGAATGTAATCGAAATTGTGAGAGAAAAATGGAACTTCAAGATATTGATAAATCTTACTCATTTCAACATCAGGTCGTAAACAGAAATCCTCATACTTGATAAAAAGTATTTTATTTGCGTTTCCCATTTGTAAAATAGATTCTAATCTTTCTATTGAAATACCAATCGGAGGTGTAGAAGCCCAAGTGTCAATTCTTTTAGCGGTCGTATTATTTCTCATCTCTCTCCAAATAATCATCCTTTCTTTATCAGGGTTTTTTCTAAATGCTTTTTCCATACTTGTAAAAACATCACGCAAATCCCTTATCATACAGATAATCTTTGGTTGGTATGGCATAAATTGTTCAAGCCATTCAATATAAAATCCCCAACCTCTGCCTTTATCTAAATAATATTTTTTATCAGTTACTGCATTAGCAAATCCGTGTATTCCTTCATTACAATAAGCAATAAACCCCTTTTTCATCAACTCTGGATATTTAGAATGCTTGAATTCTGTCATTTCAGAGTAGTTTACCTTTGCACCATACAACAACTCCATAAGTCCACTTGTAGGAGTAACATAAAAATCAGGGTTTTGCCCGATAATATTTTGCAAAAGGGTAGAACCTGCTCTGGGTAAACTGGACTGAAAGAATATTTTAGCCATATCAGTAGTTTATGTAGTATCCGTATTCGTGAGTACCCATTAGCAGTTTCATATGAGGATAACGCTGCATAAAGAGTTCGTGGGTAAGGTCGGGCTGAAGATGTGTTTCGTGCGTGTTGTCGAACTCTGCTCCTTGTTCGTATAGATATGGAACACCAACAAGACACTTTTTACCGTTCTTTTGAATTTTAGAAAGAAACTTTTGAGCTTGTTCAACGCTCATATGCTCAATTATATCGCCTAAAATGATGTAGTCATACTCATCGATGTCAAAGTTCAGTATGTCGGCTACAAATAGGTTATTATACTTGTTTTTCAGGTCAAACATCTCCACATACTTTGGAAATATCTCTATCCCATCAATTAGGTGAAAGTGATTTTTAAGCAAGTTAGAGTAAGTGCCGCACCCTGCCCCTGCATCCAGTATAGATGCGGTAGCAGGAATATGCTCTAAAAAGTGTTGTCTAATCTCGTTTTTGTATAGTCCAGTGCTATAAGGCATATTAGTATGATTTATATGATTTTTCTTCTACGATTTCAGAGCCGTATTGTGTGTTGATTTCACGCTTTACCCTTGCTCTTTCATCATTTTTGATGTAAACCTGCCTTGCCCAATACACGAACTTCTCGCCAAAGTCCTTATTGGCTTCGTGTGTGCGTTTAGCGTCCTCAATACCCCATAGAGTTTGATTGATTTCGTACAACTTTTTGTAAAGAATTTTATTCTGAAAATCAGTGTCTAAATTGAGGGCAATTTTGCACAAAAAATCATACTCTTTTTTGATGTTTATTAGCTTGTTTTCATCAAGTATTTTATTTTGCTTAATTTCGAGTATGGAAACCTTGTCAAAAAGCTCCCCGACAGATACAGGTATATTAATCATTTGAAGTAATTTCTCTGGTCGTAAAAGTAAAGTAAAAGCAAGACAAAAAAAAGATTTTTTGATAAAAAAAATAAGTTTAATTTTAACCCGAAAGTGAAAGTAAATTGGAAAAGATTTTTTTTAATTGTAGTATGCCTCGTTCTGGAAGCACCTTGCTTCAAAATATACTGGGAAACAACCCAGACATATATGCAACACCTACAAGTGGAGTTATAGAATTACTCAAAGAAGCTCGTAAAATATACTCAAGCTCACCTCAATTTAAGGCGCAAGATGAAAATCAGATGAAATCAGCATTTCTGATGTTTTGTAGATACGGCATTGAGGGTTATTTTGATGGATTGACCGATAGAAAGTATGCAATAGACAAGTCCAGAGGATGGGGTATCAGTTATGGTTTTCTCAAAGCGTTCTACCCCAACCCCAAAATAATCTGTATGGTCAGGGATTTGAGGGAAATAGTGGCTTCGATGGAGAAAAACTATCTGAAGTACCCCGAAAAAACCGAATTCCAGTTAGAAGAACAGATAAATGCCGTCAATGTGGGGCAAAGAATTACCCACTGGATGAAAACATTACCCCTGAACACCCTATTTAGGTTACAAGAAGTGATTCACAGGGGCTGGGATAAAAATATGCTTTTCATAAGGTTTGAAGATTTGACTGAAAACCCTGACAAAGAGTTACGAAAAGTGTATAAATTCTTGGAGCTGCCCTATTTCAAGCACGATTTTGATAACATTCAGCAAGTAACTTTTGAGGATGACAAGTTTCACGGGAGGTATGGCGACCATAAGATACAAAAGTCAATAAGCCCAGTACCCTCGAAAGCTGAAAGATATTTAGGTGAGTTCATTTGCAATCAACTGTATGAGAAGAACAAGTGGTATTTTGAATATTTCAACTATAAAAAGTAGTTTATGAAGCTATCGGTCAAAATAAGATACAATACAAACTATCCGCAAAAGCACGATAAGAAATGGAGGGTTTTAGTGGATGAAAATCAGCATTTTGTTGATGAAGTAGTAATGAACTGCAAATCATTCACTACGGAGGATATTGTAAAGTCGGATACTGGAGAGGAAGTTCTCGAATTTCACATTTCTTGCAACCCTAAAAATGTGTCTTTTGTAACTCGTAAAGGGAAATTAAAAGCAGTAATCAAATGATAATACTATTCTTCGGCCAACCCGCTTCTGGAAAAACCACTCTTGCCGACAATCTTTGCCAAAATGAGCTTATGGGTTGCCTATGCGGTTCAACTATTGTACAAATTGATGGAGATAAATGGAGGGAAATAACAAAAAACAAAGATTTCTCAAAAGAAGGTAGAATAAACAACCTGAAAGGTGCTTTCAATATGGCATTGTACCTCGAAAAAGAAGGGTTTACCCCAGTTTTGAGCTTTGTAACTCCGTACCAAGAACTCCGTAAATACCTACGGAATAACGCCAAAGAACTGGTAGAGATACATTTGAAATATAGCGGGGATAGGGGAAGAAATATGAACTTTGCCAATGACTTCGAAGAACCTCTGGATGGTGAGTGTAGTTTATGTTTTGATACATCATTGCAATCTGTGGTTGAGTGTATTATCGAAATTAAGGAATTATTAAAAAAATACTATGAGCTGGACTAAAAAAATTCACGCAAGTAGCAGTATGCCCCCTAAAAATGGCAGATATGCACTATTTATTGGCAGGTGGCAACCCCTTCACGAAGGTCATAAGGCATTGTTCGACAATCTTTTATCGGATGGAAGGAATGTGTGTATAGCCATTCGAGATATTGAGTCAGATGAGAAAAACCCTTTTGCCCCAAATGATGTAAAAAAGAACATTGAGATAGAATACTCTGAATTTATTGAAAAAGGCAGAGTAAAAGTAATTATCATTCCTGATATATCCTCTGTAGAGTTTGGCAGAGGGGTCGGATATGATATTATTGAGCATATTCCACCCCCTGAAATCGCTGATATTTCAGCTACTAAAATCAGGGAGCAAATGAAAAAAGACGGGAAGCTATGATAGTTGAAAAGAAAAGGCATATTGCCAAGACAATTAGCTACCGATTAGTAAGCTCTGGAATCGGGTTTATTATAATGTATTTTGCTACTGGTAGCATAAAATATGGGGCTGCATTTTCCGTAGCCGAGCTTCTTTACAAGCCAATTCAGTACTATCTACACGAAAGGGTATGGTATAAGTACATTAAATATGGCTTAAAAGAAGAAAAATAAACAAAAAAAAATTAACTTTACCCTTATTGCCATAATTTAGTGGCATAAAGGGATGCTATGCCCGAACAACAAACAAACAATAATTTCGGTATGGGTACAGATGTTGCTCAAAAGTTGACGCACATTGAAGATAAAGTCAATGATTTATCTACCGAAGTCAAAGAAATGCGTGAGCTAATCAATAAGATATATGTTTCTGTAACAGGCGATGAAGAATTCGGACATAAAGGATTAGTAAAGCGAGTTGAAAGTTTAGAACTTACAAAAAAGAAGTGGGAAAATAAAGTGAATTGGATGTATGGGTATGCTTTAGGTATTGGAAGTTTATTGGCATTAGGATTCGAACTCGTAAAAACATTTTTCAAATGAAAATTAATACTAAACAAGCAATTTTAATAGGGCTTCCTATCGCAGTAGGGTTAGTGCTTATCATTAGACATTTTACCAAAAAACCTAAACCACAAGAAGATATTATACCTATACCTGATATTTTTCAAGGTGGTGGCTCTGGTGGTTCAGGTGGTGGCTCTGGTTCAACTCGTAATGATAATTTTCCTCTTAAAAAAGGAAGTCGTGGTAATAATGTGAAAAGATTACAAGATGCTTTACTGAAACTAAACCCTAATGCACTTCCTAAATATGGTGTAGATGGTGATTTTGGAAACGAAACAGAGGCGGCACTGATGATGCAAATGGCAGGTAAAACAACTTGTACCCGTGAGGAGCTAACGCAACTTGAGTTAAAGGCGGCCCAAGCATCAGGAAATTGGCGACCACCTATGGCATTACCGACAGAACAACAAACAAATGACCCATTTAGACCATCTTGGTTATACGGAAATCTTTAGATAATGCCATTGACATTAGAACAAATATCAGAGTATTTACGCAAGGCGGCGGAACAAGCAGGTCAGGTTAAGCAAGAAGCATCCGATAAAAAGATAGGCGAAAAAGTTTTGGATGAAATAGCTGCTCAATCTGAAGCAATTCAATCTGGTATTAATAAGCTATTGGGAAATATAGGGATTGTAACACAAAATCAACTTGACGAAATAGACGAAAAATTAAGATTACAAAAGGAAAAACTATTATCTGAAGAAAGCAAAAAAACTAAACGAAACTTAATTACTTATTCCGTATTAGGTATAGCTACGATAGGTTTATTGTGGTTTCTAACCAAAAAGAAATGATATGAACACGAACAACAAATCAATGATAAAGGCGGCTCTAATGTTTGGCGGAGGTTTTCTGCTTTTTATCATCGTTAAAAACTACAAGCATAAAAAAAGTACACCGAAATCTTTCGATGCTGCTACCGAAAAAAAGGAATCAAAACCTTACACACCTTCAGAGCAAGAATTACAAAACGCTGAAATAGTTGCTACTGCTTATTCAAGTGCTATGCAAAACAACGAGCCATCATCCAGATTGTCAGAGCTGAACAGAGAGCTGACTAAAGAATTTGGTATGCGTTGTTATATGGACAAGTCAGGTAAACTTGTTGTGTGTGATGTAAGTGGGAATATTATTACTACGAAATAGTGGCAGTATTTAATGTAGAAATATTATACGATAGCCCTGCATTATTAGTTGAAGTTCAAGATACGGGTGTTCCTGCGGTCACTTATTCTCAAGTAAGAAATTCGCTGGGCCAGTATATTTATTTAGTTGAAGCATTTTATATGTATAGTTCTAATCTATCACAACTTATAGGATTAGTCAATTACAATAGATATGATTCAGATGGAAATAAGTTTGTAACCAATATTGCGACAACGGTTGACCCTTATCAAGACAATACTTCAATAGTTGTTGACTTATCTGATTACAATACCGATATTGTGTTTAATGGTAATTCGAGCTTTTCAACAACTATCTTACCGAATGCAGATGTGAAACTGACGATGTACACAAAAAGAATTAATAATTCTTTTGGTAAAAATTTACAAGAATTCTTGTATGGAGAAATAATCTCAAACAACCCGAACTTCTTCGATAATTATGGAAATCTCGCTTCAATTATAGCCCTGAATGAATATTTATCTACCCGACCTAACCCACCTGCTACCGATGGTATGTTTGGAGGTAATTTAGTATTAGGACAAGGTATAAGTTGGAATAAACCTCAAGAGGGTTTATATCGAAGAAACGAAGTTCCAGTAAAAGGAGAACAAGGTTTTGAAGAAAAGCAAGAAGTAAAACCAGATATTATAAATCAAGACAACGATAAAGTACCTATTGTTATGTTATCAATAGCGGCTTTGTCAGTTGCGGTATTATTGATTAAAAATGATTGATGAAACAACACCCAAATTTTGCACAGGTTGATGTTTCTTTACGAATAAAGAATAAAAGGAACTACGCACAGACGGTGAATGTTATGGGCAACCCATACAATTTGCTTGATACTGCGAATGCACAAACTGAATATCGTTGGAATATAACGGGTTTTGTTTTTACAACAGAAGATACTACGACTCTTGAATGGAAGGCAACTGGCCAAGCAACCTTTAATCTTTATACTTCTATACTTGGCGCACAAACTATTGATTCGTTAATCATATCTCTGAATGGTTTAGGTATTGGATACTTTTATACATATGTAGATGCAGGTCAAACATACATATCTACCAATAATGATAACTATGTATTTAATGATTTGAGTATTATTGGCGGTGGTGCAACAACTACGACTACAACAACTACTACCACTACGGCTGCACCTACTACTACGACTACGACTACTACGACAACGGCTGCACCTACTACCACTACAACGACTTCGACCACAACCGAAGCTCCGACTACGACTACTACGACTTCCACAACTACGGAAGCCCCAACTACCACTACAACGACTTCGACCACAACCGAA
>Ga0194115_10001962_pt1 | contig 25374 bp, 24 predicted proteins | sample TA2MahsurfametaG_3_FD_148656 | JGI IMG/M metagenome (GOLD analysis project Ga0194115, IMG submission 148656) | Freshwater microbial communities from Lake Tanganyika, Tanzania - TA2015002 Mahale S4 surface | ecosystem: Environmental > Aquatic > Freshwater > Lake | place: Tanzania: Lake... | reverse complement strand
ACGCCTCTCTACTACCTGAACAACTTCAATTCCTACGTAGATGGGTTGGTCACCATCTTCAATGTTCTCGTGGTAAATGACTGGCATTCCATTGCGCAGGTTTTTCTTCATGCCAATCGGTGTTCAAGTCCATACATTGTGTATCCATTCTTCGTGGCCACTATCTGCTGTGCCGTGTTTATCATGGTGAATGTCATTACGGCATTCTTTGTGGAATGTAAGTCAGATACTATCTCGTTTCGGGACCGACACGAGTGGCAACCTCTAACAGATTCTTTTGATCAAAGCGTTTGTACATGATGAGGAGAATTATCCTAGAACAGGTGACTTCAGTATCAAGAAAGGGAAAAGTGGTTCTGCGAAACATTTCGCCGCTTCGCGTGGCTTACGTGAACTGTCAGAGCCTGTCGATGACGAACCCTATACAGCTACTGAAGAGGTAGCATCCAAGAGTGAAAGCACTGTCTTTGCATTCGATATCTACGAACGCGAAGGCTTCGATCAAATCATGCGAACGGTTACTGGAGGCGCCACGACAGAAGAACAGGACACATTTGCCAGGAGCATGTGTGATTATCTGGAGATTTTTGAAAACCTCACTCAGGGTCGCGAAAAGGTAGGATACATGATTTGCTGTCAACAGAGCATGAATCGTTTCGGGAATCGACGCTTCCAGGGTTCAGCGAATGACTATATCAGCCCGGATATCCTGCACAAAGTCGTGGGCGATATGCATTCGGAACTTTTAGCCTTGACATCTCGAAGGCGATTCGGGGATCGGTGCCTAGTACGGGGATTCTCCCATAGATCTGATCCCTCCTTACGCCTTGAGATTACCGCCTCTTTGCTACGTCACCAACCAGCTGTATCGCTGCTTGTATCCCGTGTCCGGTCGGTAAATGACAACGACACATGAAAAGCTCATTTGGAGTACTCATTGTTTCAGTATTGTAAATATGTTTGTAAACTTTGTCTTTCCCGTGCGTTTACTCGATTAGTCCTTTCGCTCGTCGTTGATCCGCTACTACGCTATCCATCCATTCCGCTCTACTGCGTCCTTGTACCAGTCATCAGGTCTTTGCAATGACATGACGACGAATGGGTTTGTTTTCTTTTCTGTTTTGAGAAATGTCGGTGTCGTATGGCCCGATAAGACGATACTCTCATCGTCGAAGTTCTCATACAGACGTCTTAGGGATGCATAAAGATCTTCTATGGATGAGTTTGGGAAATCCGTTCGTCCGACACTTCCACGGAATAATAAATCTCCCCCAATAATGACAGATCCCCCTCGGTTGTCCGTATTGGAGGAAGAAGCAGGGGTTTTTTGCGGTCTTGAATCGACGAATGATACATGTCCCGGTGCATGACCAGGTGTATGGACTACCAGAAATTCAATATTTTTCCCAACTCGAATCATTTGTCCATCTTGTAATGGATTGGTCGGTTGTGGAAGATCATATGGAATTGTCAAACCAAATTTTGGACCATAAATTGGTGCATCGATATAATTCTTCATATCCAATGGATGGAGACTTAATGTCGCATTCGGCCAGGTTTGTATACAATCCTTTACTCCAGCAATATGGTCGACATGACCATGCGTCAGAAGAATTTTCTTTACCTCCGTATCTTGAAGATATTCACCCAATCTATCAAATTCAGTTGTTGTATATGTCGATGGATCGATAATGATTGATTCCTTTGTTTCATCACATATCAAGGCAAATGTATTACATGCTAATGGTCCACATACCATCGTTGCTAAGGAATATCCACGTCCCTGGATCGGTATTCGTGATGATATCCGTCTCATTCTATTCCGTTCTTCTTTTCGGAGGGAGAGGGGGGGGGAGAGATGGGGGGGGGCGACTTTTAGAGTCTAGTAAGCGGAAGTAAAACAAGGTACAATCTGCCTTTCGTCAAGAAGTGTCCTGTTGTGAGAAAAACGAAGGATTTTATGCACTGCTAGAAATCGAAGTAATCAGATCTCGTCAGTCCCGAGTCTGGAGTCTCGAGTCGCAAAAATTGGCTCTGTAGTCAACTTGGTCAAAAAGTTGACCTCGTACCATAGGCCCACGGGAATCGAGCACCTTTTTCTTGAAAAAAGTCTCTAGGAATGCTCACAGTCAGTTTGTTTTTCGACTAGTTTTCCTTTATTGGAGATCTATATCTGAATATTGTCGTTGATCGCACTGATAAACTACCTTTAGTCTCCTTCCTATCTTGGGTCTTTCTCTCCCAAAGACTTCTTGCAACCAAAAGATCCTTGGCTTGTGCCAAACCCAAGTTCCTAATTTTGGATGGGTAGCAATAAATGTGAATTCACCCCATCGCCCAACATGTTTTCGTTCAATCTTCTTGCATATCGGCATCGGTTGCTCGACTTGCTGCCAGTCGTGTCGCGGCAGTCTTCCTTCGTGCAGCAATCCGTTGTTTAGCAGAATCGATGACATTCCTCATAACTTCTTCTCTTGTGGCGACACTAGGTGCTAACAATTCAATCGATTTTTCAATCTCAACTCTTGCCTGTTTCTTCTTCTCAACCTTAGCATCTTCCATCCGATGATCAAAGAAACGTTGTTCTCTAGCCTTTTGAATTTCTTCGACACGTTTCATTGCCAGGATTGTTTTACCCATTAAATCACGATCATACTTCACTGGACGATTACGTCTCTTTTCAAAATCAAATGTACTATCGACAGCCATTTCCTTCCCCCGTGTTTTACGGTAGGCCTTCGTCCATGCGACCTTTCTTGGATTTCTTTTCTTATTGAAATTTCGATGACATTTTGAACTACAAAAACGAAACTGTTTCGAATCATTCCTCACAAAGACCATACCATGTCCTGGATAGCATGGTGATGAACAGAAGTAACACTTTTCAATCCGCATGTTGTTTCGAAGTTTGTAGGTCTAGAACCTGTTTGACTCAGTGTATGCAGCTTGTCTCGACACAGCCAGGAAGTTCAGCAAACGCGTCGTCGAAGACCACTTTTCAGCAGCCAAACGGCCTTGGAAGGTCTCTGCCGAACATGGCCCCCGGTTTGGAGGGAGGAAGAATTGGGTGGACCGGGAGATTCATCGGGAAAGGGACAGACTGCCGGACTACTTGGATCGTTTCGGTCGACCAAGGTGACACGAAAAAACACAGAGAATGATCCAACCTCTTCCGTGTCATACCTTCATCGTTGAGATCCATTTCCGACATCTCTCTCCTATTACGTTGGAACTTTTGAACAATCCGATACTCGATACTATTCGTGGATGTCCCGATGGCGAAGCGATAGCTATCGACAGAATTTAGTTTTTTGGAACCATGAAGACTGGGTTGCTTTCCTTGAATATCCATGATTCGTTGACTTTTGATGGATCGGAATTGTGTCTTCACCCTGACCTTTTGGTCGTTCCGGGGGATGTCATGGTATCTTCACATCCAATTTCTACATCAAGGAAGATTGAAGAAAGCAAGGGGTCCTCTGGAGGAGGAGCTACGACGGCCTCTGTGAATACGACGTCAGCGTCTTCTACCTCCGGTTTGTCAGTCGGTGATATGATTGAAATTCGAGTTTGGGATCCACTCCCCAAAGAGCATGCAATTTTGAAAAGTCCTGGATCCTCACCAGCTCCAGTCTTTCGAAAAAGTAGGATATCCCCTCCAGGGACGGTAGGATCGAAAACTACTACTACCGTTCAAGGGGATTTTCTTCCATCCATTTCGAATTCGCCGACTGGATCTGGAATTTTCTCCTTATCGACGGACCCGGCAGGAAGATCCTCCAACACTGGCAGCAATACAACACTGCTTCGTCCACGTGCAGATTCTCTTGCCTACTCGGTGGGGGATACATCAGAGGGTGATAGTGACAATCTTACTTCATCCAGAACGTACTTGACGAGTTCGAACAGTGGTCCAGGAGGGCCCAGACCTGTAGATTCAGATCGAAGGGATAGAACAAGTCTAGCGATTCCAAGTCTAGGGAGTGGGAAAAGTTTGACCAGTGTAGGGAATCGTGACCTAGCGGGTACGATTGCAATTCCAGGCTTACCTGTATCGGTTGGTGGAGACAATGATTCCTTGAGTATCGATCATGTCCCCCCAAAGACAGTCGCGGTCCCACCGTCGGCCCTCCCCCCCGTCTTTCCAAGATCGAGAGCGGGGACTGCGGAAATGCCCGGGATCGTACCGAGCGGGAAAGGTGGGATACCACTATCTAGACCACCGATAATACAACGAAGGGCGACTGCTGGAAGTGCCATTCACGGAACGAATCAACATCATTCACCGAAGAAAGTCCATGCACATACCCGAAGCATCTCCGACGTGACGATGGATACAGAGAATCTTGATGGGATGGAAGGAGTTCATGGTCATGTGGGTAGTCATGATGAGGACGATCATGGAGGATTCATTGGTGGGGATGAATGGTCTAAGGTTAGCACCACGCACAAGCTTCGACTATCCTTTGTCCTACTCGTCACGGACAAAACACTGACATCCCTCAAGGGCAATACGAGAACGCAGGTATCGATGCTTCGGCAGGTGGCAGACTTGTACTCACTCTCCAGTTATGACACGGTTACGGTACACAAAATTGAACCTCGTGATCACAACGAAGTCCTAAAGGCAGTCAGCGCCGACTTTGTAGTGATGACAATCAAGGATCAATTCATTAGCCGTGGTGATATGCACCTTTTCCAGTTGGGGTTACAGAATAGCTGGATCTATGAGGGTCAGAGACTTACCGAAAATACACGTCTCATTAAGGCTCACGCCCTGGAGATTCGACATGGAAATGACGCAGCCAAATCTGGGATCATCACAGACAAGACGATGATCACATTCCGTAGTCGCTCGGCGAGGATCATCTGGCTGGTTCAACTCTCAAGTGAAATGTGGGACTATGCTCCGCCATATGATCACAAGGGTGATCCACAAAGTATTTGTGAAATCTATTTCGACAAATGGGTGCGATTCCTGTATAAGCTCTTCGCCAAGTGGAAAGCACTGGAAGTGACACATTCCCTGACGATTGTCTTCTTTAGTCGGACTTTTCTAGGAAATGGACAATCGTCTCCATTGCGTTGCAAGGATGTCTACGGTCGGAGTTATGTGGTAAGTGCTTCCCAAATCATGGTTTTGTCCTTTTTGATTGATCTGTCTTCGTGGACACAACTATATATGCTGACTATGGCCTATTGAAGGATCATTACAAGCCCGTAATAGAGAACGAGACACGCACCGAGTGGGAATCGTTGATTGCTCGCATCAAAGAAGAGTTCGTGAAGTATCCTTTAGAGGTTGGATGGAACCTGACCGATCGAAGACCGTCCAACGCGAGCCAGGGTAACGTCCTTGAGGCTGTGAATGTGGTTCTTAACATTCAACAGTTTCATTTCTTGGACCGTGATCTATACCGCACGGGCAATTCAATAGTGGTAGTTTCTCCAGGTTGTGGCGTATTCGAAGTTGACAAAGGCCTGGCCGGTATTACTTACCAGCGGATGATGGACAATGGAATTGGAAGTGATATGCTCAGTTTGGGTCTTCCGCCGTTGCATATAGCGCCGTTCTTTCTATACAATGTAAGTCATACTTCTTTCCGCAACCTACCTTTCGTTCAAACTTTTCTCACGGTCAATGCGTCTTTGACTAGAATGAATTCCGAAACGTTGAATCGCAAGGTGTCGACAACAGCGAAACCTACTATGAAGTGCCACACTGGATGCATCTATCATTCGTAAGCTATGATCGTGAGGAAAATGAGCTTGGGAATCAAGTTGCCCAAGAAGACATGGTCTCTCCCGTAGTGAAGCAAGAAGGACTCGGCTCTTTCGAGTTGGGACCGAACGGTTTTCTTCGTCCCAAAGGCGACGCAAATGGCCTACAGACTGGCTCTCCAAGACTAGAACCCAAGTCACCGTCTAGTTTTTCGGCTCTGGGGAACCGGGCAGCTACTCCAACGGGAAGGGCCAGGGCACAGCAGGAGCGAAAGCTCATCAGTGGACGGGACTTTCGAGATATCCTAGAGGCATGTCGTCCACGAATTTATGGAATGAATTTACCATCTGCTCTTGCCTCATTGCTGAAACAGCAAGAGGAAGGGCGAGAGCCTGTTGTCGATCAGAAACACCCCATGTTACTTGAGGAAGACATGGACGTTCCACCCCGTGAGTGGGGTACTGTCCATTTCAATCAGTTTCCGTTTAAATCGAGATCGAAAGTCCCCCACGATAGCAAACAACCACGTCGATCCCTCGGCCATGCGACTCATGAAAAGACTGAAGACAGTGAGAACGCTTCGAATGGTTCCAGTTTTTTAAGTCACATTTCGAGTGTCCTTGGGATGTCGTATGAGAAAGCCATGTGGGACCAGTACGATCCAAGCATCTCTCGATTGTCGTCCTTTCAAATCCAGCGATCGCCGTCGCTAGAGTTCGAAAAAACAAAAACAAAACTGGTCTCCGAGGGAGATTCTGGAGGAGATGGTGCCGTGTCCTGGACCGGGAATCCATACGGTGGAGAAAGTAGTATTGCTCCTGGTGGCAGATCGACCCGCGGTGAATCCGAGGACAAGGCCATACAGAAGAGATCATTGAGCCACGCCGAAAAGTTACGAGCCTTAATGGACGCACATGATGAGAGTGTGTGGGCCCCACCTAGTGCTAGGTTGACAGCTGTCGGCGATATAGCCGCTAGTCGTCCGGAACCCATAATGACTGCTCAGTCTGAGTTGGCCCCGGTATCGAAGAAAACAAGCCAGAATGCTCCAGGTGGTCTTGAGGCCGCTTTGACGCTTTTTAGTAGTACCCCCACTGCGGAGAAAGAATCCCAATCCACAACTCTTCTCACTCGTCGTTCTAGCGCGGGGTATCTTACGAGTCAAGGGAGAAGCTTCACCAACATCGATAGAAATGTGGCGCAGTCGCCTGGATTCCCTACAATAACTCAGCTTCATGATCGAATCCCCCGGGGCCCCCCTCCCCTATTACTACCATCGGCTGCTACTAGTCAAGCACGAAATATGACAAATACCAATGAGACACGAACCATCTTGCCTTTTGATCGTTCCACAACCACCGCTGGACCAAGTAGTCGCCATGTTTCCGCAGCGCATCCGCATCAAACTAGCCGAGAAGGTTTTGGTTCCGTATCATTATACACCGGCAACGGTAGCTATCAGAACTCTAGGGTACGTGTTTCCTTGTCCGGTATTTGGAGGATTTTTGGACGGTCATCGAGCTCACTCGAATCGAGTTGTAAATGTTGAATTGATAGAGTGGAATACCCCCTATTGATACCCGAAGGAATATCATTCGCCCTCTCGCAAGCAGCCCGCCATCAGTCGGAATTCGGCAAAACCCTCGTGGTTTTCTGAACACTACAATCGGAGGCGATGCTTCATCACGAGCTCTCGGAGTGAGCCCACCCGGCGACGAGATTCTTCGACAAGGCTTCGCGCGTCCATTGGGAGTCGATACGCCCGTCACTAGCTCACAGATAAAGGCGAATCGACCGGTAAGCCCATCGACGACGAGTCGGCCTATCAATCGCGCGAAGAAACGGAATGATACCGGTTCGAGCAAATACTCCATGCGACAGCAGAAAGCGTGCAATCCCTTTCGCCAGAGTGATGAAGATGAAGTTCTGGCGAAGAAATCTCACAACAGGCGACGATGGAGTCATGTGTTTCCAGCAGGAGAAATCGAATTCAAACGGCACTCGGGGCCGATCTGGAATAGCCTCACGGCACCAGCAATTTTGCCATTGTCTGTTGACTATATTCCTTCCCCACAGGAACTACGTGAATTTCAGTTCAATCCATACACGGTCACGTTGGGAGGTATCGAGAACAAGCACTACTCGACCCACAATGAGCTGCTACTAGAAATGGTCAGGCAACGTGTTGCACAAGATTTCCAAATTGTCACCGATGCTGCGGTCAAGGAGAGTGAGAGACGGTCGGAAACTCAGCGATTAGGTACGTACCGGTACCCAGTTCTCAACATGTTGTAGTTGAGCATGGGAAAAATCTTAACTTTGCATTTCTTAGCGGGACGAAACAGTGTCAAAACGGGTCGTGTTCCTCTTCCTACGACAAAGCACGAGACAACCGGGATAATCAAACACTACCTCTCTATGGGCCATCGGTACGTACAGACTTTGATCTCCCGGCAAAATGGTACACCACGAGCTGACACTTCGGATAAAGAATCCAGGTACTCAGCTACGATCCCAGCACCGACACAATCCAGATCGTAGCTTACACTGAGAAAAGCGCACAGAATAACCCTGTGAACGTCTACAGTTACACTTACATGGTGTATTCCAGAATTTCTGAGGTGAGTACGTTGATGTCGACCGTTGCAGGGACTTGCCGAATAGCTTCCTATTCACACAACTTGTTTGGAGCGACAGGGGTATGCGCGGTCATTTCAGACATTCAAGAAATATACCGATCCATACAAATGGAACAGAGTTGACAACCTCATCTGTGGTGAGGAGGAGCGGCAGCTTGAGGTAGGTATGCGATTTCGGCAGGTGATGTTCGGCTTGGTACCTGCGTCTTTCCGAGACTATGACGCGGAGCTGGACTACGTTTCAAAGTTTAGACGACTCCTTGAATACCTTGGAAAGTTACGTGAGAAAAGCGTGCAGGAGTCACCGCTCGATGTCAAGATCGTTACAAGCAAGGACTCGGCGGAGACGGAGGATATATTTCAAGTTCAGCGCCCCTCAGAAGATTCGATGATCAAGCTAATAGTTCCTTTGAGGCGCTTGAAGCGCGATCCTTTTGAATGGATGGAGATTGCCATAGGGTCAACCTTTGAAACAAGGAGCTCGTATAGAATCATGTTTAACTGGCTTGTTGCGAGTTCCGCCAAAGTTGAAACGCAGGTACAGCTTTTCCTGAGACGGTGTTCGCAGTTCGGACTTCAGGCCATGAGCTTCCCGCAGACGACCATATCACGAGACTTGTTTTTGCATTCGGTACGTATGTATTCTGATGCATCTGTATTCGTCGACGCGGCGACTCTCACATTCTCGTTTTTCCAGTTCGCTGTACCCACTATTCTCACCATGAGAAACAAGGAAACAAGCGATCGAATGTTGGAAGAGCTACGAAAGATGGAGTTCATCTATGATGGCACTCGATTCACCAATCCACAAATTCTTGATGGCATTGAACATGGCGATGAATTCGACTTTCCGAGATCTAACAGCGGGAAAGTAGTCCGAAGTATTCCCAGTCGACAGTACGTCCATAGGTCGGGAGCCTTGTTCATAAGGAACATCCGAGATCGTCAGGGTTGGTCTCTCCTGGTGGTAATCGAGAACTACAGACCAGCGACCGACGACCATAATCGCCGCTCGACAGCCCTCGAACTGCTTCGTAATGTTGCTCGTGCAGTCGATATTCTATCCGCTAGGCAATCTCCAGCCGTTGGATAGTGACACATGATTATCACACGTTGCCACTTTCAATCCTAGGGTCATTTCTATGATTTCCTTTGAGTTAATCGATGTGAAGAAGGGTCTACTACGTCGAGCGCGGTTTGCCATGATGTTTCGCAAGAAAACAAAGTCCGTGCGGTTGCAAAGATGTTACTCACAGCGGCCATGCGAGGAGGGAACGACGACTCGCGTCTTCGGAGACCTTTGCCATCGCGACCGCGACGGGAGAATGCGGTAGAATGCATACAGGCTCATCGAAAACGCTTGATAGGCCTATGCTTTAGAGTCAGTCATTGTCTATACCCAAAAATTACCCTAGCTGCAATGAGATCATAAAGGTCCCCATCTCCCACTCTGACAAACAGCATCGGGAATGAAATCACCGTTGGTTTCTCCCTGATATGATACATCGTCCCCATATAGCACCACTCGTTGTCAGATCAACTTTCCTCATCGAGGTAGGCCTTGATATCTTTTTCAAGTTGCTTGGCTGCCGCCAAGGCACCTTCAATACAGGATATCGATTGTTCCATCGATACTCGGGCAATCCAGTTTGGTTGATGCCTTCCCTGTTCACGCTGAAATTCTTGCTCAACGAAGACTACCTCACGAACATCTCATTTGCTCCGTTGCCTTTCTTTGTAGTTATTCTTTGTCTTGTATTCTAGACAGCCTGCAAAATCCATCCTCCTCGCTCACAACGTAGCCTTCCTGCATCGCACGAATCGTTTCGAAACACTCTTGCCTAATACTCCTGAACTCTTCTCTATCATACCAGATACGCGATCTGGTCGCCCGCAACATGCTGCTACGATTCGGAACTCTATGGACCTTGATACGAGGGCGAAACGATACCTTCTTTGTTGCCCCCGATATTACTTCATCATTCGTGCCATGGACCTCTACCGAGTTCTCACTGTGGACACTTGAAGAGGTAGCGATAGAATCTAAAGAGTGATGTGATGCCCCCAGACTACCACAGGCGGCTGTTATGAGAGAGTGTTGAGATATCGAAAGCTTGTTCAAGGAGTAATCCGACGTGAGGATGCTATCCTTGGCAGAGTCCGCAATCGATAGGTCACCATCATCCGCGGAGTTCAGTAGTACGTCGAGTGTATAGTCGGAACCGTCTGGATTCCAACACTCCGAGGAATTCTGACCTTGAGTTGCCTTTTCATTTCCCCGTTTGACAGAAATTCGAGAGAAATCTCTGACGTAGTCGAAGCTTCATCGTCGCTTTCAAGATTCGACGGCAATTCGAACTGGCGAGGCCTCAGACAAAGTGATACTTCCTCCGGTATAGAGATTTCCAGTATGGTGCCTCGTGAATTATGATTGACGGGCATGATAGAATCACAATCGTTGAAACGAAGCGTGAAACAACCCAGGAGAAAGAGTGGTGTTTCCATGGCCCTCCCCATACCAAGACCGACCAAGAGGGCAGATCACAATCGAGTTCACTGGCGGTATCGAAAAAGGGTAGGAATGCCAATCCACAAGCAGGTATTTAAACGTACCGCGGAGATGCAGGTGTGAAGTGCAACGTGGGTCTTTGCCATGTACCAGTACGTGCTGCTACATGTACTATATCCGTGCGCGCAATGGTAAGAGGATCTGTGGCGCGAGGCGCTAGGGACCATCAGTGGCGGGATACTCTTTGGGCCTTTTGTTCACTAATAAGTATTGCTACAACCATAGAACGACCAACCGCATAAGTGTTCTTATATAATTTTCGTCTAGAGTCACTGTCAATGTCCCAGGATAGCCAGAGCGGCAATGCAATGGACGCTTTCAAACACGTACCCATAAAGTCTGGCTATCGCCCCTGTTTCTTTGCGCTTCCTCTCGATGTTGACAGGGAATCACTGCTTTTGCTACCCTACTACTGAACTATATGGATTTCTTCTCGATTTGTGATCAAGTATGATTACGTTATTGGAGATGATTCTTTGGGTGGCAAGCGCTTAACTCTTCCCTACGATTGCTCGGTAGTTCCTTGAGCTCACCATCGTGTAACCAGGAGTCGTCAAAGCAAGCGTTCATTGCTGCCAAATTTTCTTCCTTCACGATAGCACGATATACTATACCATAGAGATCCTCGTTTTCCTGGTCGTTTGATGAAACAGAGCTGATCCATCGGTCGCTGAATGTTTCATCTAAGAACGACTCGCTTCTGAAGCATAAAACCTGCATCTCATCGATCGCGGCAATATTTATGGCATCATAAATAGCATCAACCGTAACATGTGCATATTCCTCAGCTAAGCGATCGGGACTGGCCTCCCCGATACACTCTTGAAATTTTTGTTCCAACAAAACAGCTCGTCTTGCACGCCACCGCAACTCATTGCGTCGGTCCGAAACTTCCTTGACTTTATGTTCAATGCCTCTCAACGTGTATTCGATGTCATCAATCCGATTTGGATGCATCCGATGTAGATGGGCAGTATGCAAGCATTCTGCACGAAAGGCAGTAAAATCGGGTGCCTTGTACCAACAATCTGCAAGCTCTTGTTCGGAAAAATCTTCGAGCCCTGGTATCGCATGGAGACTGTTTTTTTCTGAAAACGCAACGCCAGTACGTTCACAGTTCCCTATTGGACTTTCTTCATGTATCAGAGGACTGTCAAGCATGAGATTGAGATTATCGTGCCTAGCGCTTTGGTTGTTGACGAGTACTATTGGCTCAAATTGTTCGTATCTGCATGGCGATTGAGACGATCTTGCTGGTACATTTTCTTGCTCGTCCACTTTGTCAAGAGGTGGCATCCTTGATCGGATGTTCGTTCCTTGCGATCCTTTTGTTCCTGAAGATGATTAGATGATTAGATGAGATAGCGATGAATATGTATGCCACTAGCAGATCCGATGGTCCTCTCGGTCGGGTTTTCTTGCGTGTCGCCGTTCACTCTCGAAGATTTGCCGTTGACAATGGAATGGGCGGGCCTGCTCGCGTATCAAACTGCGTCGAATGGCACAACGGTCGCCATACCGCCGGGCGGTCTGAGAGTAGGTACTGCGCACTATAGAAATGAGGACCCGGATATACAGAACCCGTCCCGCCTGACCGCCGTCGGAAACATCCAGGTTCGTCGAGAATGGGACTGCGCTAGTGGCCAAGGAAACGAGACCCAGTGGATGCATCATGCTGCATTTTCGATAAGTCAGAAGGAAGGAAAGATGCTAGCATGATAACATTAAACCCTATTAATCAAAGAACTCTAAGATGAATCCCCGCAGAGCCACGAATCGTCGAACCCTTCGGGCTCGGCTGCACGGTTCAGATTTTGAACGCCATATTTGTTCGCTGAGCAGGAGTTCCCCGAAGAACTCGATAATGATCTGATCCAGTTGTCGTTAAACGAGTCTTGCGGGGATAGTCCAGGGCAATATTCACTGTCAGTGCCGAAATTATATGTGGCCGCAGCGTTGATTGCGCGATCAAGTGCATGCTTTGCTACCGCCACGTAGGCCTGAGCAACTCGAGTGTCATCTTTGATCCCCATCGTCCTTTGATAGGCCTGTTCTGCCAAAACTGCACCTCGCGCAGCAGATCGAAGGCAGTCCCGATGTCTGCATGCATCCGCCGTGCTAGACTCGGCACCCAAAGCAGTATACTTGATGTCGTCTAGTTTCCTTGGGTCTGTTTTCAACAGGTAAACGCTCGTGTAGATATCGCGCCTAAAGGCCGAATAGTCACTCAAAGTATACCAGCACTCAACCTTTTCTTGATTGGAATACTCATCACGAGAACGTATCGTCACGATTTGTGGTTCATGGTCGTCCAAGAAACGAGCCTTCCGTCGTGGACAATCCCTCAAAACTGATCCGCTTGATGGGTCTGGGGATTGACTGCGAGCACACTGGCTCCCTAAACTATCGTCTCGTCTTCTTGGAACTCCATTGCGCCACAAGTTATTCTCTTTGTCCTCGAGATGATGGTTAAGAGGTGGCATCGTAATTCCGAGAAATGATCAAATTCAAACAATTGAGCTGCCAGCAGTTCGACGAAGTCGTCTATCCCAATTCGAAAAATCTCGCGGAGTGGTTCGTGATCCGTCGTCGGTCGACAATTTACACGAGACGCTCGATAAACACATGCATATCTGTCATGCAACGGAAGCGCCTGCGCACTCGTTCGAAATAGTCAAGATTTTTTGGTCCCGCCAATTTTGGTTCGTGCCGAAGAAACATACGTAACGTAAATATATTACGTACGTTATGGTATGATTGTAACTATATTTTCACACACATACCTATAGACCGTACCCATGACATCACTTTGCTTTCACATTTCACACTACAGTACTTCATAGCACTGTCATATCTAGCGTTACTATACAATCAACTTCTTATCACATGATATGCAAGACTATGGAAGCCTTATTTTCTTATGAAAAACACCGCTGTTTGGGGGCACTGCTCGACATACATATTGACTGAATGCGCACAAGACAACCTGGACAGGTACTGTTTACGCCCAGATCCGTATCTTCGGATGGTTACCTCGCGAACCAGAGTCTCTTCCCGAAGAAAACTCTCACAAGGAGAGCGACTGCCTTTATGGCTGGCTTTCATCCCAAATCACTCGGTCTTGCCTTGCCGCTGCCGTCCAGGTATGAGGATGCCGTACTTCTAGTAGACTGAAGGGTGTCCACTTTCACGCCATGCCAATAACCTGGAGATTCAACCGCGGCATTTCGAAACGGACGAGACTCCGTTGCATGGATGGCCATCCCCCAACCCGTCCAATGAACAACAGAAGCCTGTCAACGACACGAGAGTCATCTCACCGAGATTGCTACGTGATTTCCACCGACATCTTTTGCGTCATGAATTTCTTGCTGTAAGTACTCGCGGGCTTCCTGGGCATCTCCACTTGCTCTAGCCAGTGCGATCATTCGACTTTCTCGACTCTTGGATGCGCTCAAAAGAGCGAGGTATTCCGCGTCGAAAACACCTTCTTCCTTCTGGAGTTGATCATGATAAAGTACCGTTCTCCGGACCTCGTCTTTCCTTTGTTTCTTTTCCATCGCTCCTTTCCGCGTTCGTGACTCAAGACCGCGGGAACAAAAGTCACTGGACTCCCCATCGAGGAGGTTGGAGTCACCATGCATCATCATTCGAACAGTAGTCCTGCAGTGGTCTTTGATTTCGACTTGTTCATCTTCAGTCATCCAGTACTGATTCCGTGTCTCTTCATCCATATCGTTGCAATGAAGGGTTTGCTTAATCATCACCTTACTGGAAAAGGTAATCTTCTTGCGGCTGGAAGTTTCCCTTGTAGGTGAACAAGTCTCCTTTCGAGGCGAAAACTCTGTCGAAGCAAATGGATATTCGCATTCTGAAGCCTTTACAGCCAACACCATCTTACGGTCGTGCAATGGTGTGGGTGGAACCCTTGCTTCAGAGATGGGTGAGTGCGGCTTTACCATGATACTGGTGTGCAAGTTATGGCTGGACTTTCTCTGACAGCGAGACTGTGTCGAAGCTGGCAAGTCGAAGAAAACTGCTGGCCTTTACACGGTGTCACACTTCTCAGAATTCGTGAAGAACGAAATTTATTTTCGCTGTCGAGTAAAGAGAAACGGCAATTTAAGGTGTTGATTCGAGAAGGCCCAAAATAATACATATGGCATCGGGTCATCAAAATGGTCTTTTCAGTGGGGATTCAGTAGTTTTCAAAACTTTGTCGCCGTTGCAGTCATTCTCGAAACTCGGCGAAAAAAACGATATTCGGGTTCGCAAGGCATAATTCTTTGAAACGAATTAGGGTTCACTGCGAACCGCAGAGCTATCATACCGCAGCGGAATCCAGTGGAGCGATCAGTAGCGTACATATGTATGACTCGGCAAATGACAGTGACTGTGACAATGACGTATGTACGTATATATGTACGTAGGTATGTACGTGTGAAAGGATGTATGGCGTTGTAGTACAGTATCATAACTGTAATCCGGATTTCGGTCGCATCATGCATACATACCACATGTACATATTCGCAGTCACTGTCACCGTCAAAGACTATCATAGCAACCTCTCCCACATACGTCGTCGCATCCATAGCGTCAGCTGTGCACTGACGTATTTCATTCTATGCAAAATCTCCTGCCGAAAATGTGGTCGACTTCGTTTCTTCGTCGTCTCTCCATGTCGTCTGTGAATGGGAAGGAGTAGCTCCAAGATTCCGCCAACGCACAAGCAATTCCTTGTGGTCGTTCCATCGTTGGTGTGCCAGTTCCATAGTTTGTGATCTCGCAACAATGAAATTCACTGTCGTCTATGCCCTCGGCTTGGCGGGCCATGCGGCGGCCTTTGCGCCTCTGCAGAGCAGACGAAGAGCTACCATTCTTTCTGCCGAATCTTATGATTACGTCGTGGGAATCCTTGGAGATTTGCACATCGATCCTAGAAAGATGGAGGATTACTACACAGGACGAGATCAATGGAAGAAGATCCTCGACAAAGCTGCGGCAGATGGAGCTAAGACAGCATTGGTTTCCCTCGGAGATCTTGGAGAATCAAAAAGTGTCCGCCCCGAAGAAACCAACGAATTATTTGCCGGTACTACTGAGTGCCACGAGATGGCCGCTGAGTTCCTTCGTGGTTTTGATGTTCCGTACGAAGTTGTCGGTGGAAATCACGATCTCGAAGGAATTGATGAGTTCGACACGGATGAGGCCAACTTGGCAATGTTCCTTGAGAAACACGGTAAGGATGCTCCCAATTTCATGCGAGAAATCGGCGATAAGACCCTCTTGGTTGGCATGACCTCCACCGTCTTCCGTGAAGCCAAGTACACTTCGCACGAGGTCACCATTGACCAAGAACAGATTGACTGGTTCGAACAAGTCGCGAAGGATCATCCTTCCTCGGAAGGATGGAAAATCTTTGTCTTTACGCATGCCCCTCCCAATGGATCCGGTCTTCGAGTTCTCCAAGAAAACCACGTTGTCAATGGATGCTGCTGGCTCAACCACAGCAATGAAGCGCAGTGCCGAAAGTTCATTGAGTTGTGCCGTGAACACCGCAGCATCAAGGGGTGGTTCTCTGGTCATTTCCACCTTGGACAAGACTACCAAGACAGTATCACCTTCCCTACCATCAAGCCCGAGGATGGACCGTACCCTAACCGTGGATCTTGCGTCTTTGCGCAGACCGCAGTCATGCGCTCGGGATCTTCGCGTGATGGACGCCAGCAATCGCGTCTTCTCCGTGGAAACAAGGATGGCTTTGAAATTTGCACCGTTGACCACAAGAACGGAGGTGAAATTCGACTGGACGCTACCATTACCTATACGGATAGCAACCACGAAGTTGGTGTGTACGCTCACGGAGATATCCAAGACAGTGATGAAGCTCTTTTCAAGGTATACAACCCTAGCGCTGGAGACGAACTCCACAAGCCGGATCCTAACTTCGTCGAGGTTGGGACTGAATGGATTATGGACAAGCCCATCGACACGGAAACGAAGGCATGGTGGCGAATGGCCTGTGGAAGAGTCCTTGGTATGCTCAATGGCATGTTGATTGAATATGACAAATCTACCCTTGCTCCCTTGGGTCTAGTCGTAGCGAGCGATGAGTTGATCGGGAAGAGACTTGCCATCATTGACTCGGGTCCAGATTCCGGGTACTGTAGTGTGGTTGACATGGACACTGAAGGCATGGAAGGAGCTGACTGTGGCGAGGCTGAAATTCAAGAGCAGGCTGTTCTTCTACTTGATGATGAAGACGAAAGTGTGGTCGTCATCCAACCAAACGAAGATGGATCGTACTGGCGAAAGATTGTTCGCAACAAGATGATCCGAATGAAGGAGGCACGACGAGAAAAAGCGGCCAAGTCGCTTGCTGCCATGCTTGGGCAGAAGGCACCTAGTATCGTAAGTACCTACGGGCCGTACACCTCCACCGCTGGTATGGCGTTGAAGGCCAAGGGTGGCAGTAGTCTCCGTCGAAAGTAGATGATGAGAGATCACTGAACTGTAGCAACAGTTGCTAGCATCATGGTACTTGATTCATAGACATGAAATAAAGCCGAAAGTTTCTGCAGTGCCAGTAAAATCGTAGCCCGGGACTAAAACGATGGCGGGAATGGCTTGGCAGCCAGCGATCTTTGTTTGTGTAGTTGCCATGCAAAATCATCACGTTCATCGAGGCCGAACCTGTAGACCATTAATCTGGAGCTGTCTCTGAATTGCCCGTGTAGAACTTATCAGTGATCCATTCTGGCCACGTTCAGAACGACTTGATTCTCGTCTCCGTTACGACGTGCCTGAGCATTGTATCGAGTAAGCCTTGCGTTACCGTGAAAAATGAATGACAATCCAAAGCGCGATGTTGAGCCTTCTTCAGCTGAAGCCACTGTCGCTAGTCCTTCAGATACGCCGAGTCTGAAACGATCAGCCGAGACGACTGACCGACAACAAAATCGGTCAAACAAAGGCAGACCGGTCAAACGAAACAAAAAAGGAGGCGAGGACAACAATAAGAAACGAAGGCGAGAGGGCTTCGATGAAAATCGCGACGATCGAGATCTGCCCGCCAACCCAGGATCCTACGCGAACGAAGAGCAGCGAAAAATTCTTCACCTAGACAATCTGGATGAAAATAGAATCAAATACCCCGAGGATGCGAAGACTGTGAAACGAAAAGTCGCATTACTTCTCGCATTTATTGGAAAGGACTATTTCGGTTTTCAAGTGAATCCAGGCAGAAAAACGATCCAGGGCGAGATTGAGTTGGCCCTTTATCGTTCTGGGATGCTTTCGGAGATCAACTTTGGGAACCCTTTCAAGTATGGATGGAGTAACAGTGCGCGGACTGATAAAGGCGTACACGCTTGTGCGCAAGTGTGTTCTCTGAAGGTCGAAGTGCTCGAGTCTGATATCGACGATTCCTTTAGGGACGCTCGAGAGCGCTTACAGCAGCGACTACCAGCAGATATTCAGGTATTGGATATGTTGCGAACTACACGCACCTTCTGCGCAAAGACCACTCGTGATCGTGTACGTTATCAGTACATGATCCCATCATTTCTCTTGCACCCCGACTATCGCCAGCTGTTGGTGGACAATGATATCCCTTTGGAAGGAAGACGAGACACAGCACGAACGCCACTGTTACCAGAAGAAATAGAGAAGCTGCGTAGCAAGCTTTTGCCTTACCGATCTACAGATGAGCAACGGAAACTTCTTCAAACAGCGCTGGAAAAGTACTTGGGTACGAAGCCATTCCACAATTTCACCAAAGGCCTAAGTCCAGGAGAGCCTCAGGCAATGCGATACATCGAAAGCTTCACCGTCCTAGACCCATTAGTCATGCAAGGTATGGAATGGATCCCCACTCAAGTGGTAGGACAGTCCTTTCTGCTGCATCAGATCCGAAAGATGATTAGTATGGCAGTCGATGTCACTCGTGGAGTCATCTCGTTGGGCGTAATGGACAGGGCCCTCACGAAGGAAGAGGTCGTGGTAGTTGCGTTGGCTCCCGCTCAGGGGCTCTTCCTTGAATTAAGTTTTTTTGACGGGTACAATAGACGGAAGGCTACGCAGAATCCAGAACTACCTGATTTGGATTTTCTCAATGATGGCGGCCGTAGTCGATGGGAAGAGTTTCGTGACAAGGTCAGGGCCCACATTGCCGACGAAGAAATCGCGGATGGAAATTTCCTATACTATCTCTACCAGCAGGAATGTTTGTTCGATTACAGACACACACAAACCGAAAAGGAGTACGCTTCAGATGAGAATGAATGCGAAACTTAGTGAAGAATGCAGAAGGCCACTATGGCATGTTATGTCTTCTTGATTTCGGCGTGGAAAGAGTAGCATCACTATAGCATCGTCGATGGGATGCAAGCCAACGCATCATCCTTAGGACACTCCACGCTTGTTTGCATGTCCACAGCAATGCCACTCTTATTGATATCGTTGTGTTTCGGGGTCTCATATCTAGCAACAGTGACAGCAAGCCCCCCATTCCTATCGCTTAGCTCACGAACCGTCTGGATGATGCCCTTTCCAAATGTTTGTTCTCCCACCACCTGTGCCCTTCCGTTTTCCTTGAGCGCTGCAGTGAAGACTTCCGCTGCAGAAGCTGTATTGTGATCTACCAGGATAAGAAGTGGTGTTTCTAAATCGAGGCCTGCAGCAAAGGTTTCTTGGGAGTCAACAATTCCTTTGTTGCTGACAACAAAAACAACTGGCTTGTTCGCGTCCAAGAAAAGACTAGCAGTATCGGTGCCTCCCGGCAATAAACCTCCAGGATTGCTACGAAGATCGAATACAATCTTCTTGGCACCCTTTTTCTGTAGTCCCTCATATTTCTCCTTCACGAGCTCTGCTGTCGTTCCTGAAAAACTCTTTATTCGGATTACGCCGACATTTCCCTTTCCCATGTAGCTTCTCACACTGCTAACCTTAATGGGCTCACGAGTGATGATAAAGTCCTTAGTTTCACCACTACGAGATATGGTAACACCCACTCGACTCCCAACGGGGCCACGTAGTTTGAGTGCAACATCGTCAGGCGTAGAAGTCAAGTCGAATTTGAATCCATCACCCTCCAAAAACAGGTCATTGGGCAACAAACCCGCCTTTTGAGCTGGTGAGTCCGGCTCTACATCACTGACCATGACCCTTCCATCTTTATCCGTAGCGATTTCTACCCCTACACCTGCCAGTGTCCCCGTAGCACTATCTACCATAGATTGGTACTTTGCAGGCGACAAGTACCTTGTGTACTTGTCTCCTAGCTTCGATAGCATTTCAGCCACCGACTCCTGAGCTTCTCCCATGTTCTTGTACTTTTTCTTGAGATAAGTCTCTCGAAGCTCAAACCAATCTTGACCATTGAATGTCCGATCCAAGAAGGTCGAATCGACAGTCCTCCAGGCTTCTGCAACAAACTTCTGTTCAGGAGTCAAAGACCCATACGACGAGGCGCTGGCGGGAAGAGGGAGAGAACTAGCAGCAGTAATCATAATCATCACCGCAGCTCCCCATGTTGAAAACGAATGCTTCAATGACGATGCCGGTGTCGAATCTTGTTGTGCCTGCGTTCGATCCTGGGCTAGCTGGAGGGCAGATGGTACACGGGGATATAGAAATGTGGGAGAGGAGGTGGAAAAGCCCTTCGCCCTACCAACGAAGAGCGCCAACCACAGAATTCGAGACTTCATTTTCGGCAGAGGAACTGGCCTCGTCGTGATGTTGGACTGTTGTCTTCAAAGTGAAACTGGTTTCTACTTTGTCGTCATGGAGGTGTTTTTTTTTCGGAGGAAACAAACGAAGCATCAAGATCTAGGCACGGCACCGTCACCGGAGCATCAAGCCACGTACTTCGACTGCGGTCGGATCAGTCATCGTTCGATACCCACAGATCCGGGTCATGGCGCTGTCGTGTCATCATGCGTAGGCAATAAAGAAGTCGCCGTGGTGTCACAAAAATACATGTAACAGTAACCGGTATCGCGGGATGTGGTGATGATGCGCTACCCCGGCTTAAACTGCACTATTGACCAGAATCCTAAGTCTTCCCCGACATGATAATGTCAAGTACAGTGTATGCAGGAGAGGAGGCGTTGCAGTGTGAAGATTCAACAAGGGCATGTGTGTCCCGATGTTAGAGTTCATCGGCATGGTCATAGTCTTCAAAAGTCCGATCGGTGCACCGAATCGAAATTCTAGAGCCTACGTGTATCCAATTCATCATGGATTGGACTGATGACATTACGATCGACGGAAAGTCTAGCGAAGTGGACTATGTGAATGGAAGCCTATCAGTAGCCCAGATTTTGGCATATGAAAAAGTCAAGAACAACGACACATTCCAAATCTACCCGATTCCGCACCAGAGAACAAGCTGGTACCTTCGGATTTCGATCGATCTTCTGCTCAATTATTTTGGGCACCGGTGAAATTGAGGAAGAAGATTCCTTCGGACATCATTCATTTGGAACGAATCATTTATGGTGGTTTAGCTGAATTGGAGGGGGGTAGGAGTACCTCGCGTGGTTGACCGGGGGGGGAACTCAACCACACACTGGAGAATCGGTGGACAATCCCAACCGCACAATTCACTATAATACGGAACACCTCAGATGATTTGATCAAGAACGAATGGGTAATTGTCGCGACCCCCGATCCCTCGATGGGAAGTGACGCTATAGCACAATTGTCCATTCTTGGTTCCTCGATGAAGAATATGGAAGACATTCCATTCTTCGTACTGACGAGCACTATCAGCACCAGACTCCTAGCGGCTATTGCCGTCAACTGTTGTTCCTGTGGAAAGGAAAGAATAGATTTTTTAGAAGGCAGCTTGACTAGACAACGGTCGCAAGTTCTATGAAGCGTGTGGAACAAAATATCGGCATGATCTGGCGCTACGATGCCGAAGCAAAGGTCCTTTCTTTCTTGCATCGCACCAAGTTGAAAGGAGATCTTGACAGATTTACAAAGCAGCTCAAGAAGAATACAACGCCCCATACTCATTGCAGTGTTCAAATTGAGGCAGCACCAAGGCGAAATCCAAGGTACAGGACCGGTGACAGCAGAAGGATTCTCATGTTTTGACTTAGCCTGGGTCCCTGCTGGCAGTATGGACCCCACATGGTATGATCGAGATTGTTTTTCTTCGAGCGCCTATTGTTCGTCACTTCACGGTGGGAGAAGGGGATGAGAAAACCAACTCCTCCAAGGCCGGGACCGAGGTTCGCAGCGTACTGTCTAGTGTGATTGATTAATACGGTGGAAACACTCTCGAGCAGTCTCGGACCCAAAGAACTTGCTGGCGTGTGGGACGTACCTGCCGGAGATAGGTTCCAGAAAGATTTTTCGGATTTGCCATAACCGTCCCCATCATGCTCTGGGATATAGATATTTTGATGCCAGTTGCATGTAGTTAGTACCATGTCCGCCCCAGTTCTAGATACAGATGCTGTACTCCGGTGAAAGAAAGCGGGGACTATCGCTAACTCTCTAGCTAGCAGCTTGGGGATGCTGTTCACAATCCACATGATGTTCACTGGGATCCCACTATAATGTGGCCCATAGACGGATTGAGAACCGTGATCCTCTCCACGAGCAAATCAAATGTAATCGCGCATATTGCTTCAAGGAGCGCGATCATATGATGACTCGCGCGCCAAACAACGTGAGTATCACATCCGTTGAATCGTTCCTCAGTTTATTGATTCGAGCCTGCATGCTTCCCACCAGGTATTCATATATAATCAACCAACCGATACGTTTATTCCGATTTGAAAAGTTCTCCGTATGATACTATGGGGCATCCCCCCCGGGGGAGAGAAACTCCGCAAATGGACGCGTGCTTGTTGTTGTCGATCGAAAATCAAGCCAGATGAACCCCACTCTGGGCACGAAATAACAGTAAAAGCATCTGCCATTCTGTGAAGACAAAAGTGCCGAAGCAGAAACACAGCACTAGCCAAATCGTCTACTTGAGAAGCCTTTTGAGAATCGTTGGCTTGATTGACATGAAAATTGGGGAAAGAATGAGAGACGAGAAGACGACAGTTGCCACTATGGACAATACTGAGAATCTGGGTGATGAGACTCTACCGCACCGAGCCGTCGTTCCAATTCCTTTTTTGGTTCTATCACTGGTAACATCTTGCTTTTTGTCGTATGGAATGGGTTTACTCGCTCGTAGTTTCATCCTGGAAAAAACTCTATCATCGATCATGGAAGGCCGGACGATTCCAAGCTCCTACACTACTACTAGTAGACAGGCAGAACATCTGCCCACTCCGACTGTCACGGGTAAAGTCGTTCCACCGACCATATATTCGACTATGAACTTTGATACAAGATCGTCGGTCATTTCTTCACAATGGTTGAAGAATAATTTTGACGAAAAACAAGTCGACGACGAGATGAGAACACCCCTCAATGTGAAACTGACACCCGTCGACAATGAGACAGACTACGTCTACGACGCCGACGATGAAGAGCATCTACCAGCTGGGCAACATCTACTGATTGACATCAATAACGTCAATGGTAGCTTTCTGAATTCAGAAAAGCAGCTTGCTACTGCTATGCTGGATATGGTCGATACCAGTGGCCTTACTCTCCTGTCGTATCATTGCCATGGACTGGTACCATCTGGTGTGACGTGTGTCGGGGTGCTTCTAGAGAGTCATGTTTCGTTTCATACCTGGCCAGAGGAAGGTGTCATCACCTTAGACCTTTTCACTTGTGGTTCTACCTCGCTATTGAATCATCTTCAGTTGATCCAGAATTTGTTCGCAGTTCCTCGTCGGGATGTCGGAGCTGACGCTGAACCTCCTCAGATCTTGTGGGCATACAAACGTCGAGGATTCAACGAACAGTCAAACAGGGTTGGCTCAAGAGATACTTTCGCTTATCCACTCGGAATCCATGGAATTGAAAGCAAGCAAGAGGTACGGGACTTGACTTATTGGCGCTCTATCCTCACTGTTGCATTTGCGACCGGACTATATTCTTACATGACCGCTCTTGCTTTTCATGACAGATTGCAACAATTATGACAGAAACCGGAAAGCGCGGTTGGGTTTACGACATCGAAAGATCGTCTTTGGGTACACAATACGCGGACGTCCCGTCTCGGTACTTCTATTTGGATGGAGTTTTGAAGGCAAGTACGGATGATGGGGCAGTGTCTGATGAAAGTTTTGTCCACCCAGCAATGCTAGCACACCCCAACCCCAAGAATGTATTGATTTTGGGAAGTACGACTGGTGCATCTGTCAAGGAGGTGTTGAAGCATAATACGGTGAATTCAGTATCCTTGCTCGGGGTGGATGAGGGGATGCTCAAATTTGCTAAGGAAAGCTTACAAGCATGGAATGACTGTTCGGATATTCTTGGTGTTGGGAATAGTTGTTTGGATGATCCGCGCGTGACGCCAATCTATACGGACCCGAATCTTTGGTTTCATGCACCTGATCATGATAGGGCCAACTTTGACGTTGTCTTGGTCGACATGTTGTAAGTGGAAGACAAAGTTTTGTTTGCCAGGCCGTATTTTGTATCAAGGGAAACCTCATCTGTCTCTGAATGTATTCCGCAGTGAACTAGACGAAGAAGTGGTCCGCGGTATTCTTGACAAAGGCCAAGATTTCTTTTCAGGCCTGAAAAAGCAGCTCAACCGTGATGCTGTCGTGGCTTTCCGGGTTGGTGGTGTATTCCGTTCCGTAGATTCCAAAGTCACAGCATCGGCCAAGACTATGGTATCCCGCAGACTTGACACGGAAATCCGTGAAACTCTAGAAAGGGAGGAGATTTTTTTCAGCCAAAAGGAATACAAGGAGACGTTTGCAGGTGCATCAACTACTCGAAGCTTTGTTGTGGCATTCACAAATGAAGATACTGCCAATAATTGGAATCGAAATGAAGCACAGGTAAATCGAATGATTCGAGAACGTTTCCACAAAACAGCCAGTGGGTTATCATTACTCGTATCCTTTGATGGAACGACTATGGTCGACTACAGCAAGTTCCAACAAGATCATCGAGACTGCTCCAGCCACCCAAATCCCAACTGGTGCGACATTCAGAGGAAACTGAGAGCGTCAAAGATTAGCCCCGCGCACCTAATCGGTGAGCCTAATGATGATCTTGAGGCGTCACATGTAGCCGCGACATGTGGTGAGAACTCTAGCATCAACCAGATTAGCCTCGACTTGTCGACGGATGTACCCAACGTACCCAATATGGTAGCACATGAAGCCTCTTGAATGGGTTTCTAGAGTCACCCAGTTGAATTACTGGGTGTACGGATGAATACCTCTTGATGTCAACATAGAATCATTTTTTGGTGGGGAATACAACAACTGCTTCGAAGTTGCCGAATGAAACCCTTAGTGATGTATTTGATCTCGTTTCTAGTCACGCTGGCGGAATTC
>Ga0194115_10001956_pt1 | contig 25430 bp, 11 predicted proteins | sample TA2MahsurfametaG_3_FD_148656 | JGI IMG/M metagenome (GOLD analysis project Ga0194115, IMG submission 148656) | Freshwater microbial communities from Lake Tanganyika, Tanzania - TA2015002 Mahale S4 surface | ecosystem: Environmental > Aquatic > Freshwater > Lake | place: Tanzania: Lake... | reverse complement strand
TTTCATAACATAATAATATCGTAAACATAAATATATTTGAATAATAATTTCATAACATAATAATTTCATAACATAATAATATCGTAAACATAAATATATTTGAATAATAATTTCATAACATAATAATATCGTAAACATAAATATATTTGAATAATAATTTCATAACATAATAATTTCATAACATAATAATATCGTAAACATAAATATATTTGAATAATAATTTCATAACATAATAATTTCATAACATAATAATATCGTAAACATAAATATATTTGAATAATAATATTTGAATAATAATAATAATTTCATAACATAATAATATTTGAATAATAATAATATTTGAATAATAATAATAATTTCATAACATAATAATATTTGAATAATAATAATATTTGAATAATAATAATATTTGAATAATAATAATATTTGAATAATAATAATATTTGAATAATAATAATATTTGAATAATAATAATTTCATAACATAATAATATTGTAAACATAATAATATTTGAATAATAATAATATTATAAACATAATAATATTTGAATAATAATAATATTGTAAACATAATAATATTTGAATAATAATAATATTATAAACATAAATATATTGAATAATAATAATATTATAAACATAATAATATTTGAATAATAATAATATTGTAAACATAATAAATAAACATAATAAATAAACATAATAAATAAATATAACCTCAAATAAACGATTTAAGTGAATAATAAATATAAATATATTTGAATATATTATATTATTTATAATAAAAAAAATAATATAAACATATCATATTTTAATAAATTTAATGTTTTCATTATAATATTATTATAATTATTATAATAATTATTAATTTTTATGATTACTAAAATTATCATTTTATTATAACCATTATTTATAATAAATATTATAAACATCACATAAATACTTTGATTTACATTTAATATTAATATCTATATTATTTATTTGTTTTTACTAAATTAATTTTAATAACTCAATTAAAGCATATAATAATACTGAATTTTATGTTTATTCTGTATATAATAACTTATCTTCAAATACAATGAAATCATTAATATCTTATAAATTATATTATTATTTAATATCATTACTAAAAATTATAGCATACTATAACTTAGGTAATATATTTTTATTATATATACATTTACCTATTAAAATAATATTCATAATATTTTTTAATATATATAAAAAAAAATATTTATATTTAATTCATTCATATATATTAGCATTAGCATTTATTATCATTTATTAATTAACATATTGTAATTATTAAATTAAATCTAAAATATCAATGTTATTTAATTAATTTATTTTATCATATAAATTTTATAAATATTCATCATTTTATTCAATTTAATATAAACGTACTAATAATCTACCATATTTATCAAAACCATTACATTATATCAACATTATTTTATCATTTTAATCACATATTAATTAAATATATTTTTTATTATCTTTATCTTTATTATAAGGGTTTTATTGAATATTTATATTATTATTAACTACTTATTTGAATAAATAATCTCTTTATTAAATAGCTTCATCATGTTATTCTTCGAATCTTATTTCTTTTGTATCAATATCATTTAATCTACAATTGAATTTTTAAATAGTATTATTTATAATTAAACAAATATGAACTGTATCACCATCATAAATATGTGTTATTTTACCTAAATAATATCCTTTAATATTAAATTTATTAATTTGGTTTTCTTTTATAGATTTTAATTGTTATAGCATATTTTATATATAAAAATAAAAAAATAAAAAATAAATCATTAAATATTAGAATTACTATGTTTCAATAATCTTTTTTAAAATAACTTTGATTATTAAATATTTAATGTTAATGAATAATGTTTTTTATATTAATTTTTATTATCATCTTATCCATTATATTATGTTAATTTATCAACTTATTAAAATAAATTTTCCCAATTAAATTATTTTTATTACATATATTTTTTATTATAAATAAAAATATAATGATATAATTAATTAATTCTAAATAATATTATATATTTAAACATCTTAATAAAACAAATAAAAACAATATAAACGTATATTGTTCAACAAATGAATTATAAATATATATTAAATTATCTAAAATAAAAGCATAAATATAATTAATATAATAATTAACAAATGAATATTAATAACAAACACCTGTTAAAATAATTAATGATATAAACTAATAATATTTAAATATATTGACATAATAAAATATATTTATATTAAAAATATATTAATATGATAAACATTATAATATATATAAAAATGTATTAAATACTTATAATATTATAAATACATTATAATAACATAATTTAGCTTAAATAATTGATAATGTAATAATAAAAAATGATAATAAATGTATAATTATATATAAATTTTATGGTTAAACTAATTTATATTAATACTTAAAATAATAATAATTAACAATAAAATAGAAATAATAAATTATGTTATAATTATATGAAATAGTTAAATAATTATAATAAATAAACTTACTTCATTTAGATATTAAATTATCAAATATAATGTATTATTAAGATAACTGTATATTAATAGATATAGATTAATCTATTTTATATAAAAATTAAGATATATAAAAAGGTTATTTAATAGGTACTAAAAATTACATGTCACCATAAATAACAAATATTAATAATTAACAAATAAATTTTAATTGTGATATTTGGTCATTATGTGTTTGTTTATATTAAATTTATTATGATACAAATGATATATAAGATATATAAAAAAATGTATATTAAAACAAAGGTTTTCAATAAATATTTTATAATATATTTAAATTATAAACATAAGATGTTTAATATAATATGTAATTAATATATGAATGTATAAAAAAAATATAATGAATAATCATTTTATTTATGATAATGTGTTAATAATATTCTTATAGAAATAATTCTATTATTATTAATTACGTTATAATAATTCTTTAATATAATTTATATTATTATTATTAACATTATCAATATTATTAACATTATCAATATTATTAACATTATCAATATTATTAACATTATCAATATTATTAACATTATCAATATTATTAACATTATTATTATTAACATTATTATTAACACATTATCAATATTATTAACATTATCATTATTATTAACATTATTATTAACACATTATCAATATTATTAACATTATCAATATTATTAACATTATCAATATTATTAACATTATCAATATTATTAACATTATCAATATTATTAACATTATCAATATTATTAACATTATCAATATTATTAACATTATCAATATTATTAACATTATTATTATTAACATTATTATTATTAACATTATTATTAACACATTATCAATATTATTAACATTATCATTATTATTAACATTATTATTAACACATTATCAATATTATTAACATTATCAATATTATTAACATTATTATTAACACATTATCAATATTATTAACATTATCAATATTATTAACATTATCAATATTATTAACATTATTATTATTATTAATCAATAAACTTTATTATGATTAAACATATTTATTCCATTTTTTTGTATCAAAATGAATTTCAATAACATTATTAAATTATAACTTTCTTTTATCATTTTTTAAAAAGTGTACATAAATACCATCTTAATATCTAAAAATATAATACCATTCACTTTCACAATATTAAAATACTGTAAAATCAAATTCTGTTATTAATTTATACAATATATGTTTACAAAATTATTTATTATTTTAATAACTTTTACATTCACATACAAATTAATTAATAACAAAATCTATTTTATATTTATCTATATCAATTTAATTATTTAATTTATGATGAACTTTTTATTCATACTATTTTTTATCTATATAACTATCATATTTAAATTAAATAATATTATTATGATTTTATTGAACGTTTTATTCAATTAAATTATCTTTATTTATATGATACACTATATTTTAAAAATGATATATAATATAAAAATTATGATAATATACTAATTTATTTAATATATGATCACATAATTAAGATTTATTATTCAATTTATATTATATACATGTACATTTATAATCATTATTTTCAATATAAACACTATTATTTGAAAAAGTATAATTTAAATATAATTATTATTAATAAAATTAGTCTTTATTATATTTTTACATTGTTTTTAATAAATATATATATAAGAATAATATTAACATAAAAAAAAATCATATTCTTATATAAAAAATGAATTTAAATTTTATATTGTATATAATTTTTATATCTATAATTTGTATTATATTAATAAATGTAATAACATTTTTATAATTAAATTTAATAGTGTAATCAATATTAATTGTAATACTATCATATTGTTATTTTAAATTCAATATAAATGAAAAGATTCTCAATATAATTGAATATATTTTAAATAAATTAAATTAAAATGATTATAATTTATTTAATAATTATTAACATATTGATGTTTATCCAAATAAATTATGATAATATATATTTTTTTTATTAATTTATATAAAAATAAGATGAGTGTTAATAAATTCAAATATTTTTAATAACAAACGACATTATAAGATAGATTATTAGAATCATAAGAAAAATTATAAAAAAATGATAATCTATTACCATTTATAATTTAACCACATTAAAATTGTAATATTTAAAAATAATTAGATAAAGTTAAATATTTAATACAAAAAGATTTATTAATGTAAAATGTAGTTTAACGAATAAAAGATAAATTATAATTAAATGATCCAAAAATATCATTATATTTCTTTATTGATAAAAAAATAATTGATTTAAATTAAAATACTTATTATATTTACTAAAAATATAAAAATGAAGATGGTTTTTTATATATATATTATAGTATTTAAGAATCATTTGGTTGATTGTATTCATTCAATATCATTTAAATAATTTATTGTATTATTCATTACTTAAGATAAATTTACATTACTTTTACAATACATTGGTATTTATTATTCAATATTATTTGATTATTATTCAATATTATTATCTTATTATTATTCAATATTATTTGATTATTATTCAATATTATTTGATTATTATTCAATATTATTTGATTATTATTCAATATTATTTGATTAACATGATTATTATTCAATATTATTTGATTAACATGATTATTATTATGATTATTATTCAATATTATTATATTATTCAATATTATTATATTATTCGATATTATCATTGTTATCATAAATAACTGTTTTAGATATAAAATCACCAATATTATTTACTTAAAAATTAGCATGTTATTATATTTAAGAATCATTTACTTTATTTTTTTTAACACTCTTAGGTTTAATTATATTTTATTATTTATCATTTTATTATGTGTATTTATAAATAATATATATAACAATTAATATAATAATAAAAATAATTATATACCATTTATATTTACATAACATATTAATAAAATTAAATGATTTAATAGTATTATCATTTATAATATTTTATTAATGTAATTTACTTAATTCAATCTTTAATTATGAATTATTATTATCATCTTATTGTTATATATTTGAACATGGTTAAATATCAAATTATTATGGGTATTAATATTACATATGTATTTTTATATATAAAAAAAATTTAATATTATCATAATATAAATAATATATTATTTATAAACACATATTGATTTTATTTTAATATTTATATTATATTATGTTATTTATATTGTGATTATTAATCATATAAATAGTATTAATTATTATTATTTGTTTATTATTTCATTTATTGAATTTATTATGTTGTAAAATCTTTATAGTTATAATATAATTTTTATGTTAATTATTATATTTTAATTATTTATTTCATTATAACTTAAAAATTATTATAATAATATATATATACAATATTAGTTTTTATAATATCAAATAATTATTAAATAGTTAAGAATTATTATAAATTATTAATATTACAAACTATTTTATGATGTTATAATAATTATATTGGTTAAATATCTTATATTGTTAATAGATATTCATTTTCATTTATATTATTTTAAATTATATTTGTTTATAATATTATATCATTACATGTAATATTGTTATCAATATATATTGGTTATTTATTATAATATTGTAATTAAATTAATTATTTATCATATAATAGTATTTAATCTTATATATTAAATTTATAATATTAAATTGTATTATTTTATTTATAATTACTCAAATAATCATATGATATTATAATAATTATTATTAATAATATTAGTATTATAAATAATAATATCTTTTCATTATTTGTCATTTCTATAAATATCTTAAACATCTTTTATTTTACATAACATATTTTATAAATTTTATTTAATATTCTAATCATTTGATTAATTAATACATTATTTAATTTTTTATTAAAATAGTTAATATAGTGTTATTTTATCATCTTATAATAATATTAATCTATCAATTGTTTTGAAATCAACAGTATTCATAATATCATTTTATATTAAAATACTAAAACCTTTATTATTCATTTCTTATAATATTAATTGTAATATATATGAATTTGTATTATCATAAGCATTATTTTATAACTTACTTTTAATTTAATTAACATATAATATAATTTAATCTTTTTATATTTATTTATATAACCAATTAACACAATCATCTTATTATTTTTGAATTAACATTTAATTTAAAAAATATATAACTGTTTATATTGATATTAATGGTGTTATATCATCAATAGTTGATAGTTTTTAATATATTTAATTTATACATTAATGAAGTATTTAAACTTATTTATTATATTAATTTTAATCATTTTTATATTTATTGTCAAATAATATAACTATTTCTTTAATATCTAAATCAAATTTAACTAAATCATTTTAAATAATACCATTTTCAATAGAAGCATAATATAATTAAGCTAATAAACCAGTTAAATTCATTTAACCAGAATATAATTATTATAATAATTAACCAGCATATTAATCTTATAATAATATTGAATTTTATTAATCAACATAATATTATAATTATATGATTAATTACGTTTTACTTATTATTTATTTATCACCTTTTGTTATTAAAATAATTTATGGGTATAAAATTCTACATATTATATGATTAAATATATTAGTTTATTAAAATTTAATATTTTCAATTATTGTTTTATATATTAATTAACATAATAGATAAATTATTTATTATACTTCAGTTGATTAAATTATTATGAGATTTGTTATTTATTATAATGTTTATTATGATAAAATTGTTAATGTTTATATATTATATATCAAATAAATATCATAAATATAGTATTTTTTTAATATATCAGTTTGTTATTTAAATAAAATATCATAAAATAATGTTTATTATTAATATAATGTTATTTATGGTTTTATATACATAAAATAATATATTACAATAATAATTATTATTAATAATAAAATGTATTCAATCATTGTATTTTTTTAATACATATAAAGTATTTTATAATTATTATATGAATTTATCTTTTATTATATAATTACCTTTAAAATCAACATGATAAATATAATTATGTTATTTTATTAACTATATTAATAATTTATATGTATAATAATTATATAATATTTTATTATTTAAATAATAATAATTATATTTAAATTTCTTTGTTTTATCTTTATTTGTATATATAACATATAAAATTTAATCATATTTATTATTATATTTTTATTCATTTATAATTAATTTATTATTAGATAATTTAATTTTATAACCATTTTTATTAAAATTCTTTGTTAATGTTAATTTATTTATTTATTAAATTTTTAATAAATTTAATAATTCTATCATATATTTAGGTATATTTATGAACTATTTATTTAATATATTATTTTATATTTATATTTAACGTATTTATAATATTTAATTATAATTAAATTATTATTATTATAATAAATTAATATTAATATCATTTGTATATAAAATAGTATTGTTTTAAAATAACAACTATGTTTATAACATATTTAATATAGTTTATTATTCAATATCTTATGTATCATTTAATAAATTAGATATTGATATTTTTATATTGTTATTTAATAATTCAATATTATCTAATATTATAGTATTATATGTAAATTAATAATTATTAATAAATTAAGTTAAATTATTTAATATTTATTAAACTTATTATGTTTATATTTCAATAAATTCATTATATAATGAAGGTAAATAATAATTTAATAATTATAATTATTAATTATCTAATGATATATATATTAAATCTAAATTTATTTATACTTAATTAATATAAATACAATTATCATAATCATCTTAATTAGTAAAAATATCTATATTATTTTTATCAATATTATCATCAATAACAATATTGAATTTAAATTAACTCAAATGTTTTAATTAGTATTATTTAACATTCATTTAATCTTTTTATTAATATAAAAAAATGTATAAAATATTATTAATATTTATAATTATTATTATAATATTTAACATAATATAATATAAATAATAACAAAATATTATTAAAAATAATATTGTTATTGATTATTTTGTTATCAATAACAACAATGAAGATAAATTAATAGAATATGTAAACAATGTTATATTATATGAATTATTTTTAACTAAATAGTAATATAATATAATAAAATAATATTAACCAATAATGTAAATACCATAATAATTTATTAAATATTAAAAATATTTTGAATATGAATAGTTATAAAACATGATATAATAAAAAAAAGATATTGAATATTTATTTTATTGTAAATATAATAATAAATCAATAAAAAAATTAGTATATACAATATATAATGATGATTCATAATAAGAACATAAATAATTATTTAACCCATTTTTAGTATAAATATTATAAAATATATTTGAAATTGAAACATATTATTAATATAATTATATATGTATAATAAATTGTTTATTAAATAATGTATAATGTTAATAATCAATATATATTTACTAAACATTGTTTTATATATATAGTTCAACATAATAATGTTGTATTTAATGATATTTTATTATAAATTTACTCTTTATTTGATAATTAATTTATAAAATTTTATACTATATTATAATCATAATATATTTATTTTGATATTTATTAAGATTAATTTAATTATTTAACTTTTTATAGTGTTTTAATACTTATGTTGTCAAATAAATCATATGATGATATTAATTAATATATACTATTATTATTTATTATATTCTAATATTATTACCATAATTCTTTAACATTTCTTTTTGTATTATGATTAAATATTGTTATAAACTATTCATATTATAAATTAATAAATTATTATAATGATTATATATTATATTTTTATATTAACTTATTTATTATTAATTATTTAATTTATTTAACTTAATTTGTTTTTAAATAATATAGTATTTTTTAACATATCATTTCATTTTAATATTATTAATTTTTATTATAATTAGTGTTATAAACAAAAATAGCATCATGTTATTATATTTTGTAATCACATTCTGTTATTTAATTAGCTTATTATGATGATTAAATAACTGTTTATATTATAGGTATTATATCACCTGATAATATTATTGATACTTATGAATTAATATTTAATTTATTTTTTTATACATACTCATAATTATAACCTGATATTTATTTAATTATTGAATTATTTATTTTAATAGGTTATATATAAATTAATGGTATTAATTTACCTTTTTTTTATATATTCCATTCAATATTAGTTATATATGTAATATTATTATTATCAATATTATTTATTTTGAAAGCAAATGAATAATCTGGGTTAGATTTACTATAACGTTTATAATTATTTTATGTTGTTATAACAATACCATCTATAATATATTGAATATTTTATTTAATTTCATTATAATAACAAACTAATTATTATATATCTTAATATGTTGTTAATATATAATCTGTTGTTTAAAATTAATATTGTTTTAACTATTATAATTATTAAACTAAATTACATTAATTCAAATTATCATCTGTTATTAATTCATATGTTATGAAATCAACATTATTTAATATTTCAATATCAATTTCATTAATTTATTATTTATTAAATAAACCACTTATTAATTAACGTGATGTTTAAATATTATGTTTGTTTATATATGATTTATTTAAAACCAATTCACCTCTAATATAACAATTATTTAAATCTATTTTATTGTTTTTAAATGATAAATATTATAAAAATTATGTTATATCATTACCATATTAACCATTACCTCTTTTAAATATTCTTATTTAATCATCTTATTTAATTAAAATACATGATATACCATCATATTTAGGTTAAATTATTATTTCATTTTAATATTTTTTAATAAAACTATCTATATTATGAACTTTATTATATACTTTTTTATTTAATGATAACATACTATATTTAAATTTATATTATTATTACTTATTTGATATTTATAACAATAAATCATTATTATCAATATATTTATGTTATAATAATAAATCATTTAAATAATCATATTAATCATTACTTATTAATATATCTTATTCATTTGTATAATAATGATTAGATAATATATATAAATATAATAAATATTTTACTTTGTTTTCATTATTTAAATGATATTAACAAAATTATTTAAAATCACATTATTTAAAATATTATTAAATATATTACATATATGTTTTAATAAATAACTATTATAATTTAATATTTATAACATAAAAAATCATATTTTTTTTTTATATATATTTATACATATAAAAAAATGAATAATATTAATATACATGAACTATTATAATAACATAATTTATTAGAATATTAAAAATATTTTAATATTAATATAAATCATTAATAACCATATTTATTTTAAACATTAAATGTTTATAGAACTAAATTATATGAATGTTTATAAAATGAATATAAAAATGATGATATAAATATTATATTTTATGAAAACATTGATTGTAAAATATAATAAAAAGCTAAATAAATGTTAATTAAATATTACATAACAAGTTAAAACAATTAATAATTATATTACTAATTAATATAATTAACATGTAAAATCAGATAAAACATAACAATTAAATAACAATAACATATTATAAACATGATAGAATAATTATTTGTATTAATTGAATAAATATTTGATATATATTATTAATGTGTTTTATATTTTGATATTAAATAAATTGTATTCAAAATAGATTTATAAATGATACATTATATTATTGATATTGATAAATATGTTAATAACTAAACTGTTTTATATACTAATATCGATTAAATAAAATAGAATATTATAAATAAAATTGATAATAATTATACATATATTAAATAAATATTACCTATAATACCTGTTAAAATAACATTATTTGGTTATTTATCATATCATGTATTAAATAAATAAATTGATAATAATTTATTATATGATTGTTATATTAAACGTATTTAACATTTAATTGAATAATTTAGTTAAAATATAGTTGATTTATAATATTAAATTAAATAATGTATTAATAATTAATTTAATATTTAAGTATTATTTTAAAATGTAAATAATATAATAGATTAATTAACATAATAATAATAATATGAAATAATATGATAAAATTATATTTTTTTTATTGTTTATAAAAAACAAATGAGTTAATATAAAAATGAAATTATTTTAAATATATAAGATGAATTATCATAAAGATGTAAATAATGTAAAATTAAATTTATTTAAAAAATTATATCATAATATATGTGTTAAAATATTGATATAGATTAAATAAAAAATGATTAATAATAATAGTGTTCATTATAAATGTATTAATTATTAAACAAATATGTTTAAAATAAATAAAATGTATATGAATTTATTATTTAAATGTTTTAAGAATTAGATTAATTTTAGTTATAAAACAATGTAATTAATTTAGATGATATTATTGAAAAATTCTTTATTAATTTAAATAAATAAAATTAATAATATAGTTAATTTGTTATTGAATTTATTAATATAATAACATAAAATAAAGGTAAACTATTTTTATAAAAATGTTAAAATAATGACTGTAATGGTATTTCAAATATTACATATAATCTATTCATATCATAATTAAATAAATTATCATAAAACTAAGAATATTAAAAAATAAATGATGTTTATAATTTATACTTTCAATTTTGGGATTTTAAATAATCATAAATATATTCATATTATGGTTATTTACATTATTTATGTAATATATAAATAACTGTTAAAAATAATTAGTTTTATATGAATAATGGTAATAAAATAAAATCATTAATATACCCTATTAATACAAGATTAGCAACAACATTTTAAGTTTCAAAGAATAATGGTGATCATTGGACAGCAGGTTCAACACATTTTATATATATAAATAGTTAAAATATTGAATAATATAAAAGTTTTTTAGTTAAATATTTCTAAACATTAATAATTGATATATAATAAAATACTAAATTAGATAATTTATAATGTTTAAATAAATTAAAATCATAATATAATTCATTAGATAACAATATATTTGATAAACAATATTATGATAAATATAGAGAATAATCTTAATATTAATATTTTAAAAACACTATAATATAATAAGCATCTGTTAATTTATTTGAAAAAAGAAGAGGTGAAATATTAAATTGTATTATGTAATCAAATAATATAAATATATAAAATGAAACATAAGATATTGAAATTATAAAAAAAATATATAATAATTTATTTCCTTCTAAAGAATTTGTATTAATATATATTGATTCATTTAATTCATAATATTAAAATTGTTAATTCGTAACTAAAGCAAATCATAAATATTCGTGTACATAAGGTGATATATTTTAATAAGATTTATTAACAATATCATAATAGTTTAAATAATAGTTATAAAAATAAAATATATAAAGTATTTGTTTATTTGATACAATTTTTCCATTTTAAATTTAATAGAATAATGGTTATGAGTGTGGTATTATTAGTATGTAATATATTAAAACAATGAATAAAAATAAATACATTGATAAATTATTTTAATTAGATTAACCTATATTTAATATATTATTGAGTAATTAAAAAATGATATCATTAAATAAATTAAGACACATTAGATCTTAACATATTAATGAAAATTTAATACAATAGAATATTTAATCAAATGAAATGATTAAAAACACAATAGAATATAAACATCAATCAAATTAAAGATTTGATTGAATATAAAATATGATTTTTTTTGTTATAAAATTATTGTTATTTATATTAATTAGATTATATGTAATAATGATGAAATGAAATAAATATAGCAAAACTTAAAATGGAATAATAAAAAACCACTTCATTTTAGTAACCAAAATTCGTTAATAATAAAGATAACACTTTTAATATCTTTATTAAATAATTTGATTAATATAGATCAAAATCATATGATTTTATTGTTTAAGAAATTAATACAAAGTTTAATGAATTTAAAAATAATATTCAAATTGAATATATAATTAAACATATTAGTTTAAGTACATTTGATAAATAATTTAATTTTAATTCATTCGATATATTAAATATTTGTGTTATATTAAGTAATATGATTAATGAAAATTTAATTACATTTACTTAATTATAATAAATATTATTTGATATAATGAATGATATAATTAAAAAATAAACTTAAATATATTAAATAAAATAATATTTAATAGATAATTAAGATAAATCAGATTTATAATTTAATTTAACTTAAATTATTAAATAAATAATTAATTACACATTTAATAGAACATATGTTATTTTAGATATTGTAAATAAAATTTAAAATAATATCTATTAAGTAGATATTTAAAATATCTTAGATAACATCGATAAAACATATATTGATATAATTTATTAAGTTATTTAAACTATTTTATATGATAAAAAATAAAATATTTAAGCTTCATAGTATGATATATAATGTTATTTCAAATTTTTATATGAATAATAAATAAAGAAGTATATATAATTACTTAATTCAGATAACAATGTTATATCAATGAAATTAAATGATGATGATGTTGAATATAAATATAAAAATTAAGTAACAGTTGAAGATAATATTTACAACTAAATTAATTATAAATTTAATTCAATTAAACATGAATAAGATAAAATTAAACATAGAAATATTTAATCTTATAATATTTTAGTTTAAAATTTAAAAGATAATAATTAATATATTGTACATAAATTTTAAAGAAAATATGTATACGTTTTATTAAATTAAATTATTTAATAATTAGATTTATAATAAGTAAATAATTATAAATAATTAAAAGAATAAAATGATGATTTTTATAAATACTTATAAAGTTAATTTAATTAATTAAATGATAGAATTAGATATCTCAAATAATTAATAGTTGATAATAAAATTTGTATAAATTAACATTTCTTTTAATCATTCTTATAATTAATGATGAATTTAAATGATAATAAATATTAAATATCTTATTAGAAAATATTAATCAAATGTATTTTTGATTAAGATGAAGAAGGTAAAATATTATATAAATTAAAATTAGATGATTAATTATTTAAAAATATAAATTCACATATATTATCTTATTTTGATAGTAAGAAAAAAAAAGTTGTTTATAAATATTTAAATAAGTAATACACTGATTGTATTTTATATATTATTAATATTTACAATAAATTAACTAAAATTAATGAAAAAGATAGATAATAAAAAAATATCAATTAAATTTAATTTTATAAAGAATTTATTGATAAATATATTTAATGTATACCTGATCACAATAATTTTAAACAACATGTTTAAAAATGTATTGATACATTAAACGGTGTTAAATTATAAACTAATAAAAATTGGAGATAATGATTTATAATATATATTTTTTTTTAATTAGTTTATATATACAAATATAAATTATTTTAAATATTATTATGTTATATACAAATATAAATTATTTTAAATATTATTATGTTATATACAAATATAAATTATTTTAAATATTATTATGTTATATACAAATATAAATTATTTTAAATATTATTATGTTATATACAAATATAAATTATTTTAAATATTATTATGTTATATACAAATATTGTTAAAATTATAAAATTATATAAATATGACTTTTTTTGTTATAAAGTTTATTATTATTATATTAATTAGATTATATGTAATAATGATGAAATGAAATAAATATAGCAAAATAAAAATGATTAACAACTGTTAAATTTTAAATAATTAGTAAGTTAATTAATTCTCAAATAAATACAATAATTTTGAAAAATATTATTGTGATAGATTAAAATGTGTATAAATTAATAAAGTTTTATATGTTAATGATTAATATTATGATATTAAAACATTAGAATAATTATATCATATCATATAAATTGGATTTGATTTAAAATGTATATTTTGTTTTACATAATAAAATAAGTTATGTTATGATTACAAATAATAAAAATATACTTAATATTAATGTAATTCATAAAAAAAACAATGTAACTAAACAATATATCATGTTAGTTAAGATTAATTAGTAGATTTAACTAATTTAAAATTTTAAATGGATTATAGTAAATATAAAGATACTATTGAATCTAATTTTAAATTAAATTCATCAGAAATTGAATATACTTTTATTGAAAATATGACATCATTTTTAAATATTTATAACATATTTGCTTATATGGATAAATAATAAATAATGAAGTTATTAAGTTCAAATAACATTTTAGTTAATTTAATTAAATTTGTTATGAATTGGAAATAATATTCAGTTTATTAATCAATTGAATTTATTTTAAATTATGATAGTAATTAAATAATTTAAAATCTTAAATATCAAGTTGATTAACTTTCAAATGAATATGATAAAGAATAAATTTTATAAACAGTAGTGTTGTAAAAATAAAAATTATCAATTGATTAGGAAGATTTAATTAAAATTGTTTAATTTAATGATGTATTAAAAATATTTCTTTAAATAATTAAACAAAGATATATTAACTTTGATAAATTTATCGAAAGTAAAAGATAAATTAAAAGAAAATTAATGAAAGTTATTAAAAACAACTATAGTTAATAACATTAAGATTTCTATTATGTATAATAATTGATACCTTAATTAACAACTAAAAATTGTTTATAATATAAAATTGATCTATCAATTAAAAAATCTATTAATGAATATAAAGGGTAATAATATAGTAATTTAAATAAAATCTTATTTTTCATTAAATTGATTTAACTTAAATTAAAATATTATAATTCAATATATTTATAAAGATTCATTTAATCATTGAATAGATTAGATAAGTTATATTATAGATAACTTAAAAATATGTTATAATGATAACATATATATTTTTTTTATATAAAAAAAATATAACATAAAATCATAATATATTATTTATATTTAAATATAAATCATTTTAAATATCATCATATATATTATTCATATTCATATTATAATCATTTATATTTATATAAGGATAATTTTAAATAAAATATGTCATAACATAATATTATTTATTAACATTATTAATTTAAATTATATTATTTTTTTTATATTTATTTATATAATAATCTTTATTACGAATGAATATTAAAAATATTTTATCATTTAATAATTATAATATTGAATCATCATTATTTAAACTATGTATATATTATAATTCATATTTATAAATTTCATTTGTAAAATTAATCATTTACCATTATTAATATTTTTATTAATCTTATTATGTTATTTACATTATATATTTTTTAATAACAAATTAATTTAAATAATATAATAAGATTAATAAAAATCATTATATTAATATAATATGATTTTTTATGTTATAATTATTTTATTTATATTAATTTATATAAAAATATACAATGAGTGATTAAGAATATAGTGATGATGAAATAATAAATTAATCAGATTATGATATTGAAGAAGAATAAGATTTAATAGATATTGAAGAATAAGATGATCAAATAGAAAATGAAGATTAAGAAGATTTAACTTAATTATTATAAGATGATATACGTTAATATAATAATAACAATGATTAATAAGTTTAAGTTAAATATAGATAATAATAAGATAATATTAGTTAATCAGTAATAAGTTTATATGAATTATGTTAAGTAATATAATCGAGATTAATTGAATTATAATAATAATAATTTATATAACATAATTAGTAAATAAATTCAGATAAATTATAATAAATATACAATGAAATATTAAATAAATAATTAGATTATATAATATAAAGATAAATAGGATTTAGTGATAATAATTAATAATTATATGAACAAATACATTTAAAAGATATGGATATATTTATATAATTTAATGATGTTAAAAACTATATTCAATTAAATAAAAAATGATTGTATATATTTTTTTTATATATAACATTATAAATATGACTTTTTTTGTTGTAAAATTTATTGTTATTTATATTAATTAGGTTTATATGTAATAATAATGAAATGAAATATTTATAAAATATAGCAAAACGATGTAATCAATTTAAGAAATGAACGACGAATAGTAATAATATTAATAATAAAAATAAGTTATTTTTAAAAGATTTATTGATATGATATATGATTATGAAGGTAATAATAATTTATAATTATTAAAATCAATGTAATCATGTTTATAATAATACAATGAAAACATATAATAATAACAATAATTCAAAGTTTAATAAAATTTTACTTTTAGAAGAAAACATATTGTTTCATTATTTAATGATATAAATAAAAAAATTACTAAAAACGAATTAATTGAATTCTTAGATTAATAATTTGATTATTAATTTGAATAAATTCATAAAAAAAAAAGAGGTTAAAATAGAAGATATGAAATTATATTTATTGATAATTTCAAAATATCTATTATTTATAAAAATAATAGATATTAGGTTTATTTATAATCAAATAAAATAGATAATAATAAATCTATATGGAAATATTATTATAAATAAAATTTAAATATGTTATAAAATTATAAAGATTACAAATTAAATGAAAGTGTTAGTTAATTTGAATTGTTTAAAATATTTTCAATGTAATAGATATTCAATTTTATATCATATAATTATGATGAATATGGTGAACTTATTGATATCTTTTAATTATAATTTAAACCATTGTATTTAAAAGATTAAGAATTATATCATGAAATATATTTATACAAAGATTCAAATGATAACTTAAATGTTAATTATATTTAATATCATGATAAACATCTTTATCAATTTATTGTATATATTTAATAACCATTGTTAAATGTTTTCAATAAATAATAATATGTTTAATAATAAAAAGATTTATTTGAAGGTATTGATCTAATATATATATTTAATTATTTATATAATTAACTTATCAATTAATAAAATTTATTATAATAAAAATAGATGTTTTAATAATATTAATCTTAAGAAAATTAATATTTGAAAAATAATGCTATGTTATTTTAATTAATACATTTAATTGATAATGAATATATTTAATTACTTTTAAGAAGTTATCATATATTATACAATTATTGTATGTAAAATAAAATTGTAATTAATGACAAAATCAGATAAAATTTAATGAATTTTGTATTTAATGATAAATTTTATTAAGATTAAGATGGTAAAGATTTATCTGATTAAGACTTTTAATAAAAAGTTAATGATTTATCAATTAATTAAGACTAATTTTGTGTTAGCTTAATAAATTGAGTAAATCATATTTTTTTTATTTATTTTTTATTTATTTAAAAAAATGTAATCATAATAAGATAAATAAGTAATGTAATAATATATAAAAAATAAATTAGTTGTATTTTTTACATTTATTGAATCTATTTACAATAATGAAGATTCACCATCATTATAATAATAAGTATCTTAAAAAATAGAATAAACATTAAATAATTATTTTAAATAAATATAATAAAAATGTTTATAATTTTAAATATAATAATAATATATATTTAGAAGAGAACATATTAAATAATTATTTAATATATAACAGTATGAAAATAAATTAATTGATGAATTTTTAGAAAAATAATTCGATTATTAATTTAAATTAATACATGATATGAAGAGACATGATAATAGAAGATATTAAATTAAATTTATTGATAATACATTTATTTAAATTATTTATAATAGTGAGTTAAAATAATATAATGTTTATTTTTAATCAAAAAAGAGTACAAATAAAAACAATAAAACAATTTGGTACTTAGATAAAAATGGTAATAAAATGTTATATAATAAAAAAGATTTTAATCTGATTATTAAAAATATATATAGTTAAGAAAAATTATATGAAGAATTTTCTAAAAAATAAATAACATAATTTTTATCATATAATTATCATCCATATATATTAAATGATAAAAAAAAACCTAAACTTGTTGATGTATTTTAATTACAATTTTAACCATTATATAAAAAAAAATAATAAACATATAATGATATTATTATATATAAAGATATTAATGGTGATTTTAATGTTAATTATTACTAATATAATGAGTTAAAATAATGTTAATTTTAATAATATATAGTTTAACCTATCTAACATATATTAAATAAGTAAAAATATATATAATAAAAAAATGAATGGTTTTATTAAATTAATTTAGATTATTTTTTAAAATAAATACTTGAAATGTATTTAAATGAAAATGCTATATAAAATTCTAACTATTATAAAGAATATTAAAAATATGATAATAAATATTTAAAGAATAATGCTTAATTATTTAATTTAATTTATTAAATTGACAATTAAGAAATTTAATTTATGTTAAGATTATATCACATGGTTCATTAATATTGTTTTAAAAATGGTATTGTTTTTACTGATAAAATTAGATAAAATTTATTAGATAAATACGTATTTGATGAATATTATTAAGATAATTATATTAATTTATAATCTAATTATAACTTTGATAAAAAATTATGTGAATTAATATAAAATGAATAAGATTAAATTTGTAAAGATATTACTAATTAATAATGATTATAATAAATATTTTTTTTTATTATATATAAAAAGAAAATGTAATAATTATTTTTAACATAAGAATAGCTATAATAACAATAATAAAGTGAATTAGATGAATAAACTAAATCAAATGTATAAAAAATATTATCAAATTCAATGAAATATTAAGATATTATTTATGGTGTTATTTTAATTATAATTGGTATGTCAAATATAATTGGTTCAACAATTGTATATAGTTAAATTAAAGATTTTATTGATGAAATATTTTAATAAGCTGGTTAATAAAATTAAATTTATTAAGTTTAAATTGGTTTAGTATCATTTGGTTTTATTTGTTTATTATGTGGTTTAATTAACATTATTTGTCATTATAAAAAAAATTATTATATTAAATTTATTAATGATTGTGTTAAAATTATTACTGGTTTTATTATTTTTATTGTTGGTTTTTATACATTAAATATTGTTAACAATTTTAGTGATAAAACATCATGTTAAAATAAATATTTTTCATAAATTGATAAATATTATTAAAAATCTATATATGATTTTGCTAAATTTGATTGCCCTATTACAAATAATTTATCATAAAATATATTAAATGAATTAAATAAAAAACCTAATTATGTTATTTAATATGAGAATTTATAAAGAAATATCATAAATGGTAGTTTTACAGATTGTTATGGTTAAATGAGTAATAATTAATTAGATAATTGTACTTATGCTTAATTATCAACATAAAAAGATGTTTAATATGATTGTTTAAATAAAGATAATAAATGTGATAAATAATATTAATAATGTAATAAATGTTAAATTAATTAATCATTATTTACATTACCATTAAATACATTTGATTTATTAAATGAAAGAAATTGTTTGATTAAATATGAATTAAATAGTAATGATTTATAAAATATAACATTATTAAAAAATATTACTATGTAAAAAATATGTTAAAATATTAATAAATGTGATGATTTTACATAATGTAATATTAAAGAATGTTAAAATAGTATTTATTGTAAACCTTAATCAATTACAATTTAATAATTATTTGAAAATAAAACATCAGAATTAGATAAATAATGTGATTATTATAGTATTTGTTAAAATAATACATGTTAATAATGTCATTAATATCCTATTAAAATAGATGATTATTATTTAATAATGACATCAAATAAAAGTAATGTATTATAAATATAATAATGTAAATAATTTGATTAAGATATACCAACAGTTATTGAAAATATATTTAATTATTTAGAAACTAATTATTAATGTAGTGGTTTTTGTTAAAAAAATAATTATTATGTATTTTCAAATATAAATTCAACATCATTACCAACTAAATCATGTAGTGAGTAAATATATTAAATTATTAAATATAGTTTATAAACATTAAGTGCTTATTTTGTAACAACAGGTATTGTTTTATTATTATAAGTATTTAAAAATATGTATTCATTAATGAATTCAAAGTAAAAGATAAATGAATTAAGATAATAATTTTTATTAACAACTAAATAAACTAAATCTTAATTTACTTAAGAATTGAGTGAAGTTAAATAATAAATTTGATAAAAAAATATGATTTTTTTTGTATTATTTTCTTTTATTATAATATTATTAAAAATATTTTTAATATATAAAAATGAATATAGATAATAATATAGTTTAATAATATAATATTTACAAATAAATATTCTAAAATCATTAAAATTATAAATAAAAAATACATATAAAACTATAAGATATTAACCCTGATAATTATTATAAAGATTCAATTATTTATTAAAATTATTAAGAAATACATGAATAAATTAAAGATGAATATATATAATTAACATTTGATAACAATTTACATGAATAAATTTAATAACTTATTGAATAAGGTTTATTATTATTAAATATATATGATTATATTCATTTAACAAATATAAATAATAATGATATTTACACAAAATCATTATAATAAACAATAATAAAGTTATAAAAAGATAACAATAATTAAATAGATTTAAGTTAAAAACCTAATATGATTTATAACAATATTAATAGAAATGATATTTATTAGTTATTAGCTAATAATTGTAAATCATAATTTAATTAAATACCATTATTTAATTATAATCTATTAAATGTTTATTAAATTTAATGGTTTGAAAACACAGAATAGTTTAATACAAATTAGTATATTAATTAATTATTTTACGTAAGATAAGAGAAATATATAAATTAAAAATATATATAAATGAGATTTTCATAACATATTACATTGAAATAATTATTATATTTATTAGAAACTAATAATGATTAATATACTTATCATGAAATAATAACAAATTAAAATTGTAAACCATTTTTTGATATTGATATTAATTTAGATTAAATAGAAAATTAACATACAAAAATGTTTATATAAAATGAATAATTATTTATTAAATATATATGTGATTTAATAATACAACATTTACATCTAAATAATGATAATGATTTTATTATTTGTTAATCACATGATGATGTTAAAAAATCTTATCATATTATAATAGACTAACATGTAATAAACATATAATTATTAAAATAAATTGTTATTATTATGAATAACATTATATAAAATGAATATGATATTGAAAAATGTTTTGATTTCTAAGTATATAGAATAAATGGTTCATTAAGAATTATCAATTAAATTAAATAAAATAGAAGAAAAACATCAATTAAATTTTATAACAACGTAATAATAAGATCATTAATAACAAATATTGATAACACATTTAATATAATTTAACACAATAATATTAATATATTAGATTAATAAATATATCAAATAAATGAATAATAAAACAATAATTTTATATTTGACATTGAACATTAAATAACAAATAATGTTTAAATAAATATAATTTTAGAACATTAAAAAGTTAAATAAATATTTTAACCATATTTTAAGTTTTATAGATTTATTGATAATAAACAATAAATAACATTTAAACGATTAAGATCATCTTATTGTTAAATTTGTGATAAACAACATGATAACGATAATTGTTTGTATTTATAATTAGTATATTAACGTGATAAATTAACTATTTACATGAAATGTTATAAAAAATAATCATAATAAATTAAATTATGTGATATAAAATCAATAATAGATGAATAAGTTTTATAACAATAATATATAAAATAATATAAATTTAATAAATTATTATTATAATAATATGATATTTAACCAGATATTTAATTTGAATTAGAAAATGGTTATTAAGATATATCATAAAATTAATTTATTTAACATCATAATGATAATAAAATTATATATTTATAATGCCCTATGATGTTTGGTAAAACTAAAATGTTATTTGATTATATTGATTAATATAAATTTTAATCAATTTGTGTATTATCATTTAGAAGAACATTTACATAAGAATTCGTTAAAAAAATAAAAAGAATTATACCAACATTTATATCATATTTAGATATAGATTAATAAAATATTGATTAAGATTATATAATTATTTAAGTTGAATCTATAGTTAGATTGAGTAAACTTAAATATGATTTGATTATTTTAGATGAATGTGAATCAATATTTACATAATTAACATCAGAATTATGTTAAAAAATAAGTAAATAATTAATAATATTGTAATAAATATTTTAATAAAATGATAGAATAATATTAATGGATGCTAATTTAACACAAAGATCTATAAAATTATGTAAATTATTATCAAATAAAGATAATCATTTAATAATAAAAGGTAACAAATAAATTAATATTAATCATACATATTATTAACATATTGATCATATAATATAACATATATTTTATTCATTTTAAAATAATTTAAATATTGTTATTTGTGTTAATTCTAAAAAAATAGCAGAATAATTATATTAAGCTTTTATTTAGTTTAAATAAATATAGAAGTTTTAAAATCATATAATTAAATACTATTCAAGTGATATTAAACTATAATTTGATATTAATAATGATGATGATTTTAATTAAAAATTAACAGCTAATGTATTAATTTATACATCAACATTAACAGCAGGTATATCATATGAATTATAACATTATCATAATATTTATGGTATATTTATTAAAAACACAACAGATGTATTTTAAAATATTTAAATGTTAGGTAGAATTAGATCATGTAATGAATATCATTTATTCAATGAATAAAATATATAGAAATATAGTTAATAATTATATTAAAATGAAATAATTTAAAATTCATTGTATCATAATATAAAGTAAATTAATTAAATAATTTACAGTTAAACATAAGTATTGATGTAATATTTTATGATATACTATTTTAGTTACAATAAAATAGATGATATAAAAATTGTATTAAAATAAGATAATAATAAAATATAAGGGTTAAAATCATATTTGAATTAAATAAAAGATTAAATTGATAACTTTTATATAAATTAATAATTATTAGATGAATAATAATGTTAATTAATTAAAAATTTAATGACAGAAGATAATGATACAGATAATATATTAAATATGAGTAAATAGATTTAATATAGTGAAATTGAAAACATAATATAGATTAAATAATCATTGTAAAGATAAAATAAATATGATGATTAATATTACACTTAACAATATTATAAGTTTTATACAAATAAGTATATAATAACATAGTATAATAATTATAAAAATTTATAACAATTATAGTGTAATGAAAATGATAATTTAGATTGGAATATTATAAATGAATAATTAGTTCATTAAAAACAATAACATTTATAATAAGAGAATTTAAATGAATATGAGTATAAATAATTATATTTAATATAATAATAATATAATGAAATTAAATAAATGTAATAAATAATGAATATATTTAATTAATATATTGGTTAAAATATTGAATAATGTTATAAACATATATGGTTATAATTATAAAATATGTTAAAACATTAAAATATTTAATAACATAAATAGATTTCAAAATAGAATGAAGATTAATTTTTAAAATAGTTATAATAATAATAATATTAATAATATTAATTTAATATAATATTATCATAATATGGTTATTATTATTATTTAGATAATAACGTGTTATAGTTTAAATAGTTATTTACATTACATAATAATAATATTGAAATAATTATATTATGAATATATAATAATATTTTTTTTTATAGTAAGATGTTGATTATTATAGATATTATAAACATAAATATATATTTGAAATATAGATATTATTATAAATATAGATATTATTAATATAGATATTATAAACATTATTATATATTTGAATTAAATTATTTTAAATATTATTATTATAAA
>Ga0194115_10001954_pt1 | contig 25440 bp, 18 predicted proteins | sample TA2MahsurfametaG_3_FD_148656 | JGI IMG/M metagenome (GOLD analysis project Ga0194115, IMG submission 148656) | Freshwater microbial communities from Lake Tanganyika, Tanzania - TA2015002 Mahale S4 surface | ecosystem: Environmental > Aquatic > Freshwater > Lake | place: Tanzania: Lake... | reverse complement strand
CTCCTCCCCCCCCCCCCCCCCGGTTGGGGCTTTGAAGGGAAAAACATCGATGGCAACGTGTACTAACGATATTCTCTCACAAAGATTCGATAGAAGTCGCCATTCCATTCCATGCCCTCCTCTGTTGGATTACTGGAATAAATTCCGCTTGGTCAAGAACATGGCATACCAAGATGTTTCTGCATCCTACCGTGGTTTCCATTCCATGCCCTCTAGGGTAGCGAAAAAATGATGAAGGTATGCCAAGGATTTGAAAATCCAATGTGTCTGCGTATTTGTGTCAGTCAGAACAACCCCCTATGTATGGTTACGTATTTCACTTATTAATTTCATAATCGGTTTAAAAGGGTTGAGAGACCGATGACCTGTATTCCACGTGGAGACTTCTCCGTGCGATTCAGGTACCGTACAACCCATTTCATCGAAAATGAAACGCAATAACTTGGGATCATGCTTTGTCTCCTTTATACTAGAAATACACATACTCTTTTACTATCAACTTCACTTGACTTGACTTCCCACTAGAATCTCAAACCAACAATCATGCCATCATCGTCGTCCAAATTGGACTATCTTTCCAAGTATACGTTAGGTGGTGGTGGTAGCGATGCTGATGATTTGAAAGGTGGAAAGAAGAAGAGCAAGAAGCACAAGAAGCACCACAAGAAATCCAAACATGAGAGGGGAGTTGAGGTCTATGACAGTGATGCCTCCCCCAGTAGGGGAAACATGAATAATCGAAGGGGTGGTAGGGATGATGATGATGACGATGATGGTACATTCGACGATGATGAGGATCGTCCGGTTGTGGTCGAACAATCGGAAGTACACCAGTCGGGTGATAATCAGTGGATTACACAACAACCACGGGGTGAATGGAAGACGAATGTTGGAGAGGGAGAAACGATCAAGGCGATAGTCACCGCCCATCGTACTTCCTCCTCCTCCCATAAAGATGACGATGATGACTCCGCGATCCATCATCGACGAAGACGACCCGCACGTCATGATTCTTCTTCCGACGATGAAGACAAAAGACCATCTCCAACAATATCAAACACTCAAAACACTAGTAATGGTGGTAGGCGACGTCGCTATGATTCCGACGATGATAATGATGACAACGGTCAAAAAGGATCTGTTGACAAAGAACCGGTTTCAACAACAACAACACGGAGGAGAAGATATGATTCGGATGCCAGCAGTGTGGATGTAACACCAAAACGACCACGACGATATGATTCCGATTCAAGTGGTGGGAAGCGTCAGAAGTCAAGCGTACGGCGACGTCGATCAGATTCAGACACTAGCAACCACAATGTGGGTCAACAGTCCGAGCGACGACGACGGGATCGATACGATTCGGATTCAAGTCGCCACCAGCAGAATGATCCAGAATCACAACGACCGAATCGATCTGATTCGGATCGTCCAAACAGTGAAGAAGAAGATCAACAAGAACCACATCATCGACGACGTCGACGACGATATGATTCGGATTCGAATCATGACGATGAAAAACGAGAACGACGAAGACGATCTCATATCGACTCGAGTCGTTATGAAGAAAAATCACAACAACAACAACGACGACGACGATATGATTCGGAGGACGATGATGAACCGGCCAAGTCCATCAAGATTGAACAAGAGGACGATAGGGTAGGCACAAAACGTCGCCAAGAACGTTATGATTCTGACACCGACAACGGTGATAGAACTCGAGGAGAACAAGAAGAAGATGAAGAAGGCAGTCGTCCAGTCCGTATGTCTTCTGGACACAAGGCAGGTCTTCAAGACTATAGACAGTTTAATCAAGAAGAGGCAAAAATCCAGACAAGGAAACAGGAAGAAGCTCAACGAATGGTAGACAAATATGGGATGGGAGAGACTGTGTATCGTGATGGAAGTGGGAAGCAGCAGAATACGAAGAAGAAGGAGTATAGAGAATTGAATGAGGAACAACAGGCCCAATTGAATGTTGGAAGGGTACAACGGGATCAAGCCATGGCCCGGGAACGTGAATTCCAAGCGATTCAAGAGTCAACCTTTGCACGATATCAAGATGATGAAGGTTTGGAGAGGTTACGGAAAAATGAAATCCGTGAGGGGGATCCCATGGCAGCCTACGCTTCTAGGCAATCATCGAAAGAGAAGGATAGAAACAAGAAGAAGAAGACATCCAAGACAGGAGAGGATTTTTCGAATGTGCATGAAGTAGTAGAAGATGAAAAACCAATATACAAGGGCCCACCAGCGAAACCAAATCGATATGGGATCCGACCAGGATATCGATGGGATGGTGTTGATCGAGGGAATGGATTTGAAGATAAATTATTGGCCAAACAATACAGTACCAATCTGAAGAATGAGGAGGCCTATCGATATCGTTCGGCAGATATGTAAAACCTGTAAGATAAGAATCTATTTCGCTCCTTCCTGATCTTGTCTACCATAAAGAATGACCAGAGTGCTTCTGCTAAATTTCCTTTACGTTACGATGGACATTAGTACTCAACAGTGACTAGTCCGTCTCCTTCTGAACCATCACCATGTACGACGACCATGATACGCAAGATTCTTCCAATGCATTGGGATGCCCCAATCGACCCACCCGGGAGAGTCGATGGTACATTTCCGACGACGGTCCAACGTACGGGGGTTCGACCTCCCATTGTCATCTGTACATGACTGGTGTCGACAACCGGAACGTAAATGTAGATGTGCCCAACGCGGTTCAGATTTGATTTCAATTGAATATCGACCTGATGCTTCGGATCGGGATGAATAGTAAACGACGATACTTCATGTCCACAGGAAAAGTGAATGTCACTTCCCACGTATTGCGGAAGATTCGGCGTGACCGGCCGAATATGGAAGATTTCAGTCTCATGGGGGCCCAACGTTCGTCGCAACGCAGCAACAGCTTCATCGGCTTCATCATTCCGATGGTGGGTATCTTCCAATGATACCCAAGTGTATTTTCCAGACCAAAACGAGAAGATGTGATACCCCACGTCTGCTCCTTTGTGACCTTCCGGTGCTGGCGGGAGCGATGATGTCGAGACTCCCCAGCCGCTCTCGGGAGGAGGTTCCACAGCGAGATGAGGGATTTCCATGACACGAGGATGATTCTTCCAGTTGCTTAGGGAAATTACCGTCCACGTGCCCAATCCACGTGCGACCGAAATGCAACTTCGCTTCCGTTCGTTCGGATGAGGCAAGGGTTCGTCAAAGTTGAACGACGCAAGACGTCCAAAGTGGGTCGCCTCGGCATTCTCCTTGAATTCGGTCATACTCTTCCTAAAGAAATCCGACTCACGAAAGTCTTCCAATGCGTTGTACCGATCAGTACACCACACTCGCATGATTGAAGGGAGACTACAGTTCGCAGTCGCGGTATGAAGGTCAAGAACTGTCGCCGAAACTCCCGTCATGGGAAAAATCTTTGTCAAGATTCGCATGCGTGGAATGCTGACCTTGGTGAGATCATCAGATAAAAGCATCATACCACAGGTCATGGCGACGACTGAGGCTGCACTCGCCACTTCTTCATTCGTCAAACTGGTAGTTTCTCCGAGAAGTAAACAGTCCGGGTCGTTATGCCACCAGCGGTGGCCAAGTGGTGCTCGAGTCATACTATTCCGAATCATGGATCGCAAAGCGGGTAGAGAGCTGTGATCCCACCATGGTAAAGGAAGGGCAGGAAGCCAAGTCGGACCGGTGTCAGCAGAAATGCGCATTCCATCCGCATACCCGATTCCTGCAGCTAGGGGACAACCACAACCAATCAAGAAGACATCCGGTCCCGCCGCCTCGCGAATGGTTTGAAGTGCTAGGTGCATAGCTTGTGCTCGGGTCATGGTCGGATCATACTTTCCGTTTCCTTCTAGACAGGCAGCATACAAGAAATCGATCTTTAGGACCTGAAAGCCCCAGTCCACAACAGCTCTTCGAACGAATCCTCGTACATGGCCTCTCACTTTTGGATTGGTAGCATCAAGGCCGTAAAAGAATTTTCCACAAAAGGAAGAGTTTGCAGGGATCCCATTGTCGTTCCGGATGATCCATTCGGGGTGCTCCTTCGCAATTTTGGAACCCCTGTCACAAGCAAACGGCGCCAGCCAAAGGCCTGGTCGCATACCATGCGATTGGATATCCCTCGATACATTATCCATGCCTTCAAATTTTGTAGGTTTCAAGGAATCCCAATCACCCCAGGCGGTCATGTAACCATCGTCTACTACCGCCACGTTCGTTGGTACCTTATTTCTGAGGCCGGCGAGCTTACTAAAGTTAGTCCGTAGGTTCGCCGCTGAAATCCGTTCGTAGTAATGATACCAGCTGCACCATCCAGTCAGGAGGGGTCCATTCTGGAGGGGACGAGCTTGATTGTAGGCCGCACAGTCATGAAGAAAGTGGACCATCGGCTCTTCGTCGTAATGATGGGGAGAGACGAGTTGACCATAGGCCCAATCGGTCTGAATCCCCCGATTGTACAACTGCGCTTGATGGGTCGCATGCATAGAAACTTTTGATAGGTTGGCATCCATACCAACTACGCCAAGTTGTTCGTGTTGTGAAATCCACCCACACAACAAGGCGGGTCCACCGTTCTCGTCCATCAACTGACCTCGACCGGTACTGACACATGTATAGAAATCCGACTTATAAAAGGAGGGAGTTGCTTTGGAATGTGCCGTCATTCGATTACTGGAAGAGAAAACTGTGGTCGCTTCCGCAGGCAGATCACCACCCCGATGGAATGCCTTGGTAAAGACGTTTGGGAGAGCTGGTTGGGGTTGAGGTTGACCCTTCCAAAGAGAGCCAGCAAAGGACCAACTCTGGTATCCATTAATATACATGTGAGTTGCGGGCTCCCTTAAGTCGACCGACCCATCGAAGACGGTAATGGTGTCCATCATAACCGCGGATGCGGAACCCTCTCCCTCAAGGGGCGGAAGTTGAACCTTCCATAGAAGGGGTGGGTCATACTTGGATTCCGTCTTGAGGGGTACAGCATACGTTATGACAATCCGTTTGTTGTCAATAGGAGGTAAAGTATCTTCTGTTTCGGTAAATCTTGACCATACCTCTTCTGATGAGGCTTCTGGGAATCCTTGTCCCATCCGAGGTAGACTTGATTTCCAAGCTTCCTCGTATCGTGGTGGTATCTTCCCCTCTTCGTCGGAGGTGCTATTAGTGGTACTAGCAGCTACTTGATATAATGGTTTCATATATACCGAAACTGCCTGACATTTCCCAATTCCACGAATCGTTACATATCGTCGTACGACGTCGACGATATCCTTCGTCGAGTAGACTTCCCAGATTTGTTCCGGTTCAATAATATACTTTTTGGGTCCTCGACAACCACAACATGACGCCAGTCTCCCCAATCGACTTTGTCCGACTGTCGACGTATATTCAGGTGTACCCTGCCAAGACGGTCGATACGATAGTTGTAAGAGAATATTCGACTTGAATGTCCGACCCTTCGGTGATTGAAATTGCCAACAAAAGGCCTCCTGATCGTCATCATCATCGTCCTCTAGCAAAGACTTCATTTCCTGTTCGATGCCTTCATCTTCGTCTCTATCAGTCTCCGTCGGAGCCTTCTCGGAAACTTCTTCCGTCCTATGATTCGTCACTAATTTCAAGACCCTGTTGGTCGGAAAAGGAAGATTCAATGAAAAGATCCATTCTTCATCTTCGTCGTCGTGGATCCCCGTTCTTGACATGGAATGGAGTTTCCGTTCTTTCAAAAAGTGTCAGTATGAAACTTGAAAAGAGTGTGTGGTTGAGTCGGGGGGGGGTTAGAATCTTCCTCTATAAACGAGAAAGTATTGTTCCCTCGTTTCGCTCTCGAACGGTGAGCGCAAGAGCAAACAAGAGGCGAGAACGGGGTACTGTATCAAACGGTCAATTTTCTCGATTGGGAGGAGGGAGGACTACCACCACCACTCCAGTACCGGCACTTTCCCCCCCGTTCTTGCCGATGGCGTGATTCTACACAACGAATCGTGTGATGGGAATCGTAAATCGGAACCCCTATGCACCGTACACCCCACGGACTGCCGGGACTTCTCCGATCTTGGGTTGATTCATTCGACTAGAGACAGCCAAAAATTCAACGCATGATACTTAGGAGACCTGCCGCGCCTGTCACACCGTGTCCCTCCATCCAAAATCAATTTTTTGCCTGTTGGCCAGCACCATCTCTCTCCACCGTGCCAGGAGTGCTCGGTCAAGTCATCATGGCGATTGTCGTGTAGTGTCTTTTTTTGGACGACGAGATGGTCGGTGCTCCTCACAGTTTTCAATCTCTTGTCGTGAGAGTAGATTCCTGTTGCCTTTGAAGCCTTTGCTTTTTCTTTTTTTCCTTTCTTTTTTTCTTTCTCAACATGCGTGGTAAGGCTTCGTGGTATGCCATGAATGAATGATTTGGAAAGAGCTTGGTTTAGGATCAATGTCATGGCTTCGTTCCGAATCGTCTAGGCGCGTGTCCGAACGTAGACTTCAGTACTGGCGCAACGCAATCGGCATTTTGCTTTTTTTCAGGAACCACTTCTCATCCTCTCCTCGTTCGTTCCGCTCTTTGTCATTTGACACTATGTTACAGAATGTATCTCGATCCATCTCGGTCAAGCCGGTATCCAAGCTGGTAACCAATGCTGGGAGTTGTACTGCCTTGAACATGGGATCACCCCTGATGGTGATATGCCCACCGATGGGTCGGCTGTTGTCGCTGATGATTCCTTCAATACCTTCTTCAGTGAGACCCAATCGGGGAAGCATGTCCCACGTGCTGTCTACGTCGATTTGGAACCTACCGTTTGTGACGAAGTCCGTGCTGGAGCCTATGCCAAACTCTACCACCCGGAACAAATCATTAACGGAAAGGAAGATGCCGCTAACAACTACGCCCGTGGTCACTACACGGTCGGTAAGGAGATTGTTGATCTCGTCCTTGACCGTATCCGAAAGCTTGCGGATAACTGTACTGGACTTCAAGGATTCCTTGTCTTCCATGCTACGGGTGGAGGTACAGGATCTGGTCTCGGTTCGCTCCTTTTGGAGCGTCTCTCGGTAGACTATGGACGCAAATCGAAGCTTGCCTTTGCCGTCTCTCCCTCTCCTCAAGTTTCCACCGCCGTCGTTGAACCATACAACTCTGTGCTCTCGACTCACGCCCTTTTGGAGCACACGGACTGCACCTTCTGCCTTGACAACGAGGCCTTGTACGATGTCTGCCGTCGCAATCTTGACATTGAACGTCCTACCTACACCAACTTGAACCGTTTGATCGCCCAAGTCATCAGTTCGTTGACTGCCTCGCTTCGTTTCGATGGTGCATTGAACGTGGATGTCACTGAGTTCCAGACAAACTTGGTGCCCTACCCTCGTATCCACTTTATGCTCACTTCCTACGCTCCTGTCATCTCCGCCGAGAAGGCTTTCCACGAGGCTCTTTCCGTTGCCGAGATTACCAGCTCTGTCTTTGAGCCTTCGCACATGATGACCAAGTGCGATCCTCGTCACGGAAAGTACATGGCCTGCTGTCTCATGTACCGTGGAGACGTCGTCCCTAAGGATGTCAACCAAGCTGTCGCTGCCATCAAGACCAAGCGTACCATTCAGTTCGTGGACTGGTGCCCCACTGGTTTCAAGTGTGGTATCAACTACCAACCCCCCAAGTGTGTTCCTGGTGGTGACTTGGCTGCCGTCAAGCGTGCCGTCTGTATGGTTGCCAACACTACTGCTATTGCCGAAGCTCTTTCTCGTATCGATCACAAGTTCGATCTCATGTACGCCAAGCGTGCCTTCGTTCACTGGTACGTCGGAGAAGGTATGGAGGAAGGTGAATTCTCTGAAGCCCGTGAGGATCTTGCTGCCTTGGAGAAGGATTACGAGGAAGTTGGTGCCGATTCGGGTGACAAGGTCGAAGGTTTGGATGAAGAGTACTAATTTACTGTAGGTCTTGTTGTTGTTTGAGATTGAATAAGTGCAAATATAAATGGCGACTGTCTAGACTTGTTAGCTAAGCTGGATATGATCATTCCTTCCAACCTCCTTCGTGGTAGTCCCTGTTGCCGCTGGATTTCTGTCGTTATGTACAGTATGTGTTTATCTGTGACGAATGGAACCAGTAGCCATCCACCAATTCATCGGTCTTCAGGTGGCCATTATTCGTTCTGAGAATGGACAGTTTTGTGCTTCGGCATACCACGGGTGATACATTTATTGCAAGTCGCCTCCTCCTCCCTCCCCCGGAGTACAAACGGTACATCGGGATCAAAGGATACTATATGTCAATGTTTCCAACTCATTGTCCTCGAATGTAAACTCACAATTGAGCATCTCAGTCAACGGTTCCAAATGGTGACTGTTCCGCAAGATATTACATGCTACATCTTGGATGTCCTGCAGTAGTCCTGGTTGGATCGCAGGAGATAAGTATTCATCCTGAGGGATAATGTTTGAGTTTTCCTCTTGAGTTTCAGTGCTGGGGGGGATCGATGGAATCGCGTATGGGCCACTAGGAGATGATGTCTGCTCAGCATTGCTTCGTTGATGGACGAGGTCCAGACTCTCACCCTTTCGCATCGTCTGAGGTGGGCGATGAAACTGACTGTGTTGAGAAGAGATTCTATCGATCTTCTTCTTCTTTCTTCGATCACCTTCCTGATTGCGCTTAACCATCAGGATCGTTTCCGGATTGTCTCGACGGAACATGGGGTGGAAGAAGGCACCATCACGGCATAGACGGAAACCGTAGATGTAACACTGACGACGGAAGGAGTTATACTTGGTCTGGCTGAAGAAGGAGGGCATTACCTGATCTGTAAATTCTTGTGTATTATAGACCTTGAAAGATAACCCATCCGGTAGCCACGATACTATATCACTCGTCTTGTTGGCATCACTCCCCTCCAGGAGTTTGTGGAGCTTCCATGGAAATGGTAATTTCAGATCCACTGGATTGTCGTCCTGGTGATCGTGACCCATGCTTTTTGTTGTTGACGACGTTGTTACGAGCGATGATTAAAGTTCAATAGAGACAGTAGCATGTAGGGGAACCTCTGGAGGCCTTCTTTGCCTGTCCTAAAGAAATGATGGCCTGAAACGGATGTCATCACACACGTACGTGATCCGTACCCACAGTGATTTGACACGAGGATACGATAGGAATTGACTATTTGATGCCGCTTCTAGTTGTCGAACCGAAAACGTGGAGGTGGTAATAGCACGAAAGGAACTAGAACCCGAACCCGAACCAAACAATTCTACAGCATCATTAATTCGAAGAATTTATGGAAATATAAGAGAAAACGGGACAGCGATATTTATGAATTTTCATACCCCATTTGCAGTGAAGAACAGATGAGGAGTGGCGTTCTGATGAGATATGCCCATTGTATCAGGCAAGCAATTTCGTATACATAGGAAACTGCGAAATGCCTCCTATATCTCGGATCCCCATGGCTGAACGCGACTCGTAGAAAGCCATGCATCATTACTACCTGGGAAAATAGCTCCCATCAACCTTCGACCCAAACAAGATGCCAACAAGTTGTAGCTGACGTACGTTTGTACGTGCAGAGATGTTTCTTTGGAAAGTGAATCGAGACAAGCAAATTCATAGCGTGATATCATCGGTTGTCATCACAGATGACAGTCCCATCCTCAAGGCATGTGACCCCACGCGCAGGGACGACGGGTGTTGAAACAGAAAGCTACCTGACACAAGAATGTCAGCTCGCGCAGCCTTACTTGCTGTGGTTTCATTTATTCCACCATCGACCATAATGGTGAAGTGTTTCCCTAGGCTTTGCCTGAATATCATCAGCTCTTCAATCTTTTGTGTTGCAACCTCTTGAAACGCTTGTCCGCCAAACCCAGGTTCAACAGCGAGGATGTCAACGATCGATATAAGTCCAGTCATTAGCAAGGGATACAATTCACTCATAGCTGTTCCTGGATTTATTGAGACACCACACTCCATCCCGGCCTCTTTCACTTCTCGAGCAAGATCAATGGCTTGAACAAGGTCATCCATTGCCTCCCATTGAAAGATGAAACAATCTGCACCAGCCTCCGCCATGGGTCTGACGTATCGCAAGGGGCGGTCAACGCACATATGCAGATCTAGAAAGGCGTCCTTCGAACACTTCCGAATGGCCGCTACCATCTGAGGTCCGAACGTAAATGACGTCGGCGAATCCACACCTACTCCATCAAAGATGTCAACGTGAAGCCGACTCATTCCAGCATCCAAACACCTTCGAACTTCTTCCTTCATTTCCGACCAATCTGCGGCGAGGAGGGACGGTGATATGATTACGTCTCGTATCGACCGCGAAGCAACCATCCCAGCCTTATCCCCATCAAACTCGAGCGATGAAACATCTCCCCCACGAAGGCCTGCAATTGCGTGGGCAATTGGCCGCACGGCTTTGCCGAGGTGTGAATACACCTCCCGATACAGTTGATCGTACGTCGCGGCAACTTCTGCCGATGGTTCCAATTTCTGTACGGTACGAACCATCATTTCCACTGCATGATTTACCGATGGATGAATGCCGGAGTTAACGCTTGCAAGGATTGCACATCCGAGGAGGGGGGCGTCAGAATTCTCGCAGACCACGACTGGCTTTCCGGTAACGTCAGCATGCATTTGCAGCCAGAGATTGCTTCTGGTTGCTCCTCCGGCGATGACAATTTCTTCACATTCATGACCAGCCGCCTCCAAGGCGTCCACACATGCTCTAGTACCAAAGCAAACAGCTTCCATGAGAGCGCGCCAAATATGGGCTCTAGTATGTGACAACGTCAGTCCAACGAGAGCACCTTTCGCCGACGGATCTGTATCGGGAGTTCTTGAGCCCTGGAAGGTCTCAAGAGCTACAATCCCATCACAACCAGGTGGAATAAGGCTGGCATCTGCATCAAGATCTCGATACTCAACGTCTTCTGAACAAAAAATTTTACGAGCCCATCGAATGATACTCCCTGTTGAAGACTGACCACCCTCGGCAAAATTTATGCCTCGGAGTGGAGCACCCGTGTACGCCCCCCAAACACCAGGTGAAGATGCTGGTATGGATGACACAACACAATGAAGATGCGATGAGCCTGTGATGAGACACATTTGTCCAGGATGAACACATCCCAAGCCCACCATGCCAACAAAGGCATCGGGACCACCCTGAGTTACTGGTAGACCTTCTGGTAGTCCCAGATGCGCTGCTGCTGAAGCTGTTAAATATCCAACTCTATGTCCCATGGGTAAACATCGTTTTGGTAGTTTCTTTGCCAATTCTGAAATGCCAAGTTTATCGTACAGCGATAATGGTCGACCAGGGTAGGGGTCTTCATCGGTACTTTCCTGGACACATTTTTCCCCATCCCAATGCCACCGTGCAGCTGCATTACACGAGCTGGCGCACATCTCTCCTGTAAGTTTATAATTGATATAATCTTGATATTCGCAAATTGTTTTCGCCTTTTCCCATATTTCTGGTTCATTTTGTCGGATCCATAGTGCCTTGGGTGTCATCCATTCGGCCGAAAGAGGCCCTTCTCCACCACAATTGACACGTAGAGCTGGATCACCTTTACATTTCTCCATAATTTCTTTTGTTTGGGGTGCCGATCGTGCATCCATCCACAAAAGACAGTTTCGTAGTGGTTGGTGGTCATCATCGAGTGCGACGACTGAACAGCAGGTAGTATCAACGCAGATGTTGCAGAATTCATAGTCTCCTCCATCCTCCTTCTCCTCATCTATGATTGAAGAAATGGCACCTCGGACTGCTTGACCAAGATTTTCGTACCAACTGGCAGGATCTTGCTCGGCATACCCTGGTTTCGGATGGAAAGTCGGGTATGGGATGGCACATGACTTTCCTACTACTTTCCCCGTCACAGCATCAAAGCAACATGCTCGAATCGATTCTGTTCCACCATCCACACCAATGACCAGTTTCTTGGGTGGCGTCGTACTACTTCCCGTTTTCGTGTCGACTACAGCAGTATCAGCAACAGCCAAAGTGTTCGGCGACGACGATTCTGCAAAAGACTCTCTGGTGCAGCTCGCAAAGCATATGAGTAACCGAAAACACGTATGGACTGTCAATAATCTCATCATGATGACTTCTTCCCCATTAATGATTGTGTAAGGATGAATGTGACTCCACAAGTGTAACACACTAGTCCAACAGGCAAGGGTTCCCAAACATTGAATTTCAATGGGGAAAGCGTTCAAAATCGGATCTGCAATGGTTGGAGGTTGGAGGATGACGCAATCGATTGCGGTGCAGTACAGACGGTTCGAAGGAATCCATTCTTGCATGGTATGATAGGTATGATAGATATGACTTTGACACTCTACAATTCGAACCTAGCAAGGTCGCGAAATAGTACAGTAATGGATTGGGGTTTCGTTCGACAACTAACTTACAACTAATCAACTACTCCTTGGTAGTCTTGTTCTTCTCATATGAAATTTACTTGAATATTTCCATGCGTTGAAGCAATAGAAAGGTGGTCGTAGGATCGAATGCAGCGGGGTCGCCCAAGTAGTGAAGAGGGAGATTTCCATCGTTGTCTTCGATTGTGGTGGGATCTGCTCCATGTTGTATCAAGATGGTATAGATCTGTGATTTGATACGGCACCGTCGTATCTTTGATTTCTTAGCGAGAGTATGCAAGACGGTTCGCCCATCTCTGTCTTGAACGTTCGGGTTCATGTGATTCTTCAAGAGAATGCCAAAGGCTCGTAAGACCCTCTTTCTATTCCTACAGTCCAGTCTGTCTACCAGAACGTGCAAGGCGGTCCGTCCTGAGCCATCTGGAAGGATTGGTAATGGACCATGCTCCACTAGCTTCTCAAGGACAGCCAATATCCTCTCTCCATTTTTCGAGTTAAGCTTGCCAATTACGACGTGTAAGGCTGTCCGTCCTGATCTGTCTTGTAGGTTCAGTTCAGCACCATATGTCACTAGTCTATATAAGATCGCCGAGGTAACCTGGCGACGGGTCGAGCCACCGTGATCCATTAGGATGTGCAGGGCTGTCCGTCCTATGATATCCTGCAGATTCGGTAGACAGCCGTACTCCATAAGGTTGTCACAGACGGCCAGGATTCTCTCTCCATTTTTCGAGTTAAGGTTGACCATAAGGACGTGTAAGGCTGTCCGTTCCAAGCTATCTTGCAAGTTCAATTGAGCCCCACACCCCACCAGTCTATCAAGGATTGCCAAGGTCACCATGCGACGGGTCGAGCCACCGTGATCCATTAGGACGTGCAGGGCCGTCCGTCCTGAGCCATCTTGCAAATTCGGTAGAGAACCATACTCTACAAGGCTGTCACAGACGGCCAAGATCCTATCTCCATTTTTTGAGTTAAGGTTGTTCAACAGGACATGCAACGCCGTCCGTCCCGACGAATCTTGAAGGTTCAGTTGAGCACCACATCCCACCAGTCTATCAAGGATCGCCGAGGTCACCATGCGACGGGTCGAGCCACCTTGGTCCATTAGGACGTGTGAGGCTGTCTGTCCTGAGCCATCTTGCAGATTCGGTAGAGAACCGTACTCTACCAGTTTGTCACAGACGGTCAAGATCCTGTCTCCATTTTTTGAGTCAAGTTTGTCCATGAGGACATGTAAGGCTGCGCGTCCCAAGTCATCTTGCAGGTTCGGTTGAGCTCCATATCCTACCAGTCTGTCAAGGACCACCGAGGTCACCGTGCGACGAGTCGAACCAGCGTGTTCCATTAGGACGTGCAAGGCCGTCCTTCCTGAGTTATCTTGTTGGTTCGGTAGAGAACCGTATTCCACAAGTTTGTCACATACGGCCAAGATCCTCTCTGCATTTTTCGAGTCAATCTTGTCCATCAGGACGTGTAAGGCTGTCCGTCCCGAGCCATCTTGCAGGTTTGGTTGAGCACCATACTCTACCAGTTTGTCAAGGGTCGCCAGGGTCACCGTACGAGAGGTCGACCCAGCGTGGTCCATGAGGACGTGCAGGGCTGTCCGTCCTGAGGTGTCTTGAAGGTTCGGTTGAACGCCGTACTCCACAAGCCTCTTGAGGATCACCAAGATCCTCTCTCCATTTCTTGAGTCAATCTTGTCCATCAGGACATGCAGGGCTGTCGTTCCTGAGTCGTCTTGGACGTTCGGCATAGCTCCGTGTTCAACGAATCTCTCCAGTACCGGCAAGATATATTCGGTGCGATAGTGACCCACCTTGTCGAATAGGACGTGAAAGGCCATCCGTCCTGAGCTATGTTGATGATTCAGTTGGGCTCCACGTTCCACGATCTGTCTAGCTTCGGAATGATATGATCGGCGCGACAGGAACCAACTTTGTCTAATAGGAAATCCAAACCGATCTGCAGGGCAGTCCGTCCTGTGCTATCATGAAGGTTGTGTAGAGCTCCGTGTTCCACAAGTTTGTCGAACACTGGAAAGATAGACTCCGCATGATGCTCGCCAACGTTGCCCATAAGGATGTGTAAGGGGGTTCTTCCCAACCTGTCTTGAATGTTCACGTCTGCGCCAACAGCCACAAGATTGTCGAACATCGTTAATGCCCTCCTTCTATGGACAGCAATCCTGTCTGAGAGACGGTGCAAGACTGTTCGTCCCCAGTTGTCCTGTAGATTTGGATCCGCACCGTGTTCTACAATTTGGTCAAGCTCCGCCAGGAGTGTTGCGCTCCGAGTCCTTCCAACCCACTTCATCACACGGAGAAACCTTGCCAACTCGACCTTCTCGCCTTCCATACTGCCTTCGTCCTCGATAGTTGACTGATACAACAACATATGTAGGGTTTGGCCCTGATCCCATTAGAAGACAAAGGATATACTATGGAATTGAACTGTACAATCCCAAAACGAAGAGGGTTTCACTGTGGAAGGCAACTGTCAACAACGTAAACCCGTTTCATCGAGTCAAATCATGGATTTGACCTTGACTCGTTCGACTAAGGTGAAAACGGTCGACTCGTGTGGCTTGGGGTTCGATTCGACGGCACGTCATCGGTATTTTGGCGGTGGGGTCTGCTAAAATCCAAAAGAACGAGGATCCAGCAATCGTCATTATTCTTGCTTGGAATCAATATCCAATATCCATTGTTTTACTCGCTCCTACCTTGACCGATATATCGGCCGAACGGCTGTACCAACGTTGCTTGGGAATCAACATCGGTTCCACGGGGTTGTGGAGCTCGTTTGATTCCAAGTGAACGAATCGGTGTTTTCCATGCGTTGTACGAGACTCGAAGAATGCTGGTAGGTATAACGCGAAAACGATTGGCTTGGAGCACAACATCGGATCTTTCGAGACGAAGTACGTCAGAATAGAGTTGTGGGTACTCAAGTGCAAATTGTATTGAAGACCGAGTATCAGAATCAGCTAGAACCTGTCGATGCGCGCTGCGAACAACATATCATTCTATTTCGCAACGAATCGGACAAAGGATTTTTGTCTTTATTTCAGGGTCCAAATATCCATGTTGTCACTACAAAACTTACTCTATGGAGGTAAAAAAAGAGCAAATCTGGGAAACTTCGTGTCTTTGGACAACTTATGGACATCCGAATTCTTGACGTCCACCGTGAACCACATTCCGAGAAAGCTGTGTCGTGGCGTGATGGTCGATAGGGGTCCAACCACCAACCAGGACTCAATCTTGTTAGATTTTATCACTGTCTGTACGACAGATTTAGGTCAAAGGAGGGACTACAAATGCTCTCATTGGTAAATATCGGCGATCCCACAACAAGTGTCGACCCAGATCCTGACGGGGGGAAACCACAGTGGCTAGAAATTCCCGATTGAACCGGTCCATTTTGCCATTGGTGGAAGGAAGTCACTGCAAGATTATGTCCCGATGCGATGTGGTACTGACGGTGAGCACTGACCGTCGATCAATCAGATTTTGTTCCTTGGTCGTGTCGTGCAGAACCGACAATTTCCAGGGTTCGTGGAAGGTCGGGTTTTGAGGAACCCAGTACCCTATGGTAGAAAGACTACTTGGCGAAGAATCATGGAGTTTTTGAGCTCGTGACTACACATTTGATGATAGTGAGGGATTTCCAAGAACCGCTCATTCAATCACAGGGGAACAACTAGCGTTTAGTGTCTGCAGGTCCCTCCTCCTGCTCCACCCTTCTCTCCCGGTACGTTCTTGTTACCTTCGATTCTTGTCCTTGTTGGGGTCTAGCCTCTGTCGGGAAGCCTGATACGTTCGCAGCAACCGCGACTGCCCCCCATCCACATCGAAAGATCAAGATTCAAGGGGCTACCGCAAAGAAAGCTGTCACGCTAGGTTAAGGGTTCTCGACGTGAAGGAATATCTTCACACTGAACAGGTTCCGCTTTCCCCCCCATCTAATGGTGTTTCGTCGCTATTCTTTGGTCAGAAAACAATCGAACCCCTCTCTCCTTAACACCGCAAAGGTTCATGTTGCTGTCGCGTATGCTCGTGTTCAGGCAAACGACTCGTCATCTACGATGTCCGTCCTTCCAGAAGTCCGTAAGGCACTACCGACGTAGTGCGATATGGTGCTTAGACTGGGACGCAATCAACAAGGCCATCGCCGAGTATTCGCCGCGTCAAGGGTGGGAAATAGGACAGATACTTTCTGATTATCAAGGGCGCACTATTGATGCGTCGCTACCAGCAAAGCCTTTGGTAGGGCATCCTAGAGGTCCGGAGCTTTTTTGTTCTATTGTGCGGGAGACAGACTTCGACTTTGACAGGATGCATTATGTCTCCTTGCTGCTTGAGCTAGGTTGGGACCCAACAGTCAAAAACCAAGGCGGGCAGACAGCCTTGCATTTGTTGGCCGGGCAGTGGTATCCTGTTGATTTCGATAAATGGGTTGATTTCCTGCTTTCTCGCATTGATACATCCGACAGAAGTGCTTTCCTCAATGCTATGGATGACAAAGGGAACTCAGCGATATGCTGTATCTACTATCACTACCAGCTTCCCCGGACTGAAAAGCTTCTTGACGTCTCGGCAGATCCGTTCTTGGGGGATCCTACACGTTCGACTTTGCTCTTCGATGTACTGCGTGTATGCTATGATTCTAGTGACGGGGTTACCGGTCGACGTATTATGAAGAAGATGTTTGAAAAGGGCGGTGATGCTCAGGTCAGAAACCACCGTGGAGAGACCGCGTTGCATGTATTGGCCGAAACCAGGTTCCCTGCTGAGTTCGATGATTTCTTTGTTTCTTCCCTAGAAGAAACCGAGAGAGCCGCTTACGTGAACGCCATGAGTGTGGAAGAGGAATCCGCTATCGAATATGCGTCGCGTTCGGGATATAGTAGCAGAGTCTCGTCGCTGCTTGCCATCGGAGCGGATCCATTTTTGGGAGATCCCACGTGCACTAAAATACTCTTTAATCTGCTGAATGATTTTATGAAACGAGAATGTGAGGAAGTAACTCTTCGTGCGGTCGTGGAGCTGTTTGAACTTGGGTGTGACCCCAGGGTACAAAACCACCTAGGGCAGACTGCCCTGCATATCTTGGCGAAAGACAGTGCTCGGTTCATCAGATACGATTTCGATCGATGGACAGATCTCCTTCTTTCTCTTGTCGATAAATCCCAGAGAAAGGCCTACGTGAACACCAGGGACTGTGAGGTAAAATCTGCGATTTTCTATGCCATTGACGCTGATGCCGTTATCAAACTACTTCAGGTCTCAGCGGATCCCTTTCTGGGAGATCGTACACGATCGATTGTTCTTTTCAATCTACTGCGGTCTCTTCGCGGCGATCATCTGGATGATGCCATTGAAGCATTCACCAAGTTGATTGAACTTGGTTGTGACGTGAATGCGCGAGATGGAAGGGGGCAGACAGCCCTACACCACTTGGCCAAGAAATCGGTAGAGGATCCGAAAATGAAGCTAGTCGAATTATTCCTCAAGAGCGGAGCGAAGCCTACAATCAGAGACACCGACGGCAAGCTACCATTCCATTACAGGGAATATCCGAAGGGAATCAAAAGGCCAAATACATTTCCTTAGCTTCCGTAGGCTACTTCGAAACGTAGCTGCACCAGCCGAAACGGGCTTTTTGTATGATTACCTTTCTACAGGATGATTCCAGCCAGACTTTAGTAGATAACAGGTTCTCAGAAAGCCAAAATAAAACAAAACTACTATCATGCAGATCCCTAATGAAGTGGAAGGTTCGGTCATCAGTACGGAAGGCATCATCATTTCGAAGGTGAGGTCAAGATATAGTGTTTGGTTCCTTCTCCGTTTCGATTGCAATACCCCAATTAGGGCTTGTCCTGATTTTTGTTGAGATTGATTTTTCGTAGTAGCTTCTTTCGTGTCGATCCGTTTTGCTCACGACGATTGATTTTGCAATATGCCCTTTACAAATCTGTACTATTGACACAGAACTAGAGTTCCAAGGTATGTACAAGGTTTCTCGGCTATGTAGAATTATAGAATGCATGTATGTCTGTATCTGTCGTCGTCACACAGCAATCGAACGCAGTTGCTCGGAATCAACTTTGTTATTGGAAGGGTTTGTTTTAGTAGCTACTTTGTCCCCGGCTATGATCACCTCAAAAAGTCTTGATTCGATGCGTCCCCCCCGTTCTGTAGACCTGTGGATGACCAAAAAGGCTAGAGTGTATGTATGTCTGTATCTGTCGTCGTCACACAGTAATCGAACCCAGTTGCTCGGAATCAACTCTTGTTATCGGAAGGTTTTGTTTAGTAGGTACGGTACTTTGTCCCCGGCTATGATCACCTCAAAAATCCTTGATCCGATCCCTTCCTCCCGTTCTGTGGATCTGTGGATGGCAAAAAAAGCAAAATCCCTACTGTAAAATGTATGACGAAAGAGCACGACATGGTCCCTTTCAGACATCCGAATAGTCCTACCGAGAAAGTTGCTCGTTTCCTTGTTCGTGTTCTTGCTCTTGTTTGATTCTAAACAACTGCTAGGAGTCACAAGGTATGACGTATCTTCCGAGTTGATTCGTCTTGTTTCATAGTCCTAGGTTGAAAGGCTAGTTGAATACTTCCATACGCTGAAGTAAAAGAATGCAGTCGTGGGATCGAATGCAGATGGATCACCCAAGTAATGGAGAGGGAGATTTCCGTGGTCGTCATGGATGGTTGTAGAATCTGTTCCGTATTGCAATAGGGTGGTTTAGATCTCAAATTTGATATGGGTCCCAAGTAGGTTTGTTTTCCTTGCAAGAGTATGCAACACGGTCCGACCATCGATATCTTGAATATTTGGGTCTGTTTGATTTTCTAATAATACATGTAATGCCGCCAAGATCCGATCTCCATTCCTCGAATCAAGTCTGTCAATTAGTATATGTAAGACTGTCCGGTCGAAGTTGTCTTGTAGGTTTGGTAATCCTCCATCTTTCACAAGTTTCTCAAGTACCGGTAAGATATGTTCAATACGATATTCACTGCCGGTATGACCCACTCTATCCATTAGGATATGGAAGACTGTCCTTCCTGAATTATCATGAAGGTTGAGTTGGACTCCACGTTGTACAAGTTCGTCGAGGGTTGGGAAGATATAATCAGTATGCCATGGACCGACTTCATCTAAAATGAACCGCAACCCAATCTGTAAGGCCGTACGTCCCGAACTATCAGGAAGATTCGATTGAGCTCCATGCGCTACAAGTTTGTCAAATACTGGAAAGATCGATTCGATATGACATGAACCAACCTTTTCCATAATGATATGCAACGTGGTCCGTCCGGACCGATCTTGAAGATTCAATTCCGCTTTATGTTGAACAAGTTTGTCCAGTATCGGAAGGATATATTCCGGATGACATGAACCGACCTTCTCTGCTACGATATGTAAGGGGGTCCGTCCTAAATTGTCTTGAAGGTTTAGTTCACTTCCATCCTCTACAAGTTTATCCAAAACAGGCAAAATATAATTCCAATGATGCAAGCCAACCTTGTCCATCAATGTATGCAAGGCGTTCCGTCGTGTTTTTCTCTTGTATACTTTATTGTTCACTCTTGGCATGGTTTTCTTTTGAAACCAACGAATAGACCGAACCCGTTTCGCAAAAGAAAGGAATGGCAAGGAAACATCGACTTTAGATGACAGCTTAGATGAGCGACACGATTTCTCATTCTCTGGCTGTCAACCTATTCAAAACTGTTGCAGAACTTGTACTGTCCAAGAAAGATCCGTCTGTTCTGGGAAGTCCGGCGCGGAATCGTATTCATATGTATCCTGGAATTGCCCCTTGATCCTTGACCCATTTGACTCACCTCAGCTGTACCCTTGAGATCATATGAATACTGGCCGACATGGCGTACCCATCGATCAAGAATCAGGGATTGACGTTGTTTCATATCACAGTCTGAAAAGCGAGGGACTGACAATACTGCTCGTTGATATCAATTGAGACTAATTGCCTTGCCTTGTCGTTGCCCCTGGCGATTTCGAAAGAATTTTCGATACAGTTCCCAGCAACTATGGTCCCGATGTCTGGACAAAGTTAAGGACAAGGCCATGGCCTCGAATTCGCGGCTTCAGGGGTTGGAAGTAGGACGTCTACTCTCTGACTACAAAAAGCGCAATATTGTTGAGTCGGTACCATCAAGGCCTTTGCTAGGACATCCTAGAGGGTCCGAGCTTTTTTGTTCTATTGTGTGGGAGACAGACCTACGTTTTGACAGGATGCATTATATCTCCTTGCTGCTTGACCTAGGTTGGGACCCAACAGTCAAAAACCAAGGCGGGCAGACTGCCTTGCATATGTTGGCCAAGCATCCGTGTGTTGATTTCAATAGATGGGTAGACTTCCTTCCTTCTTTCTCGCATTGATGCATCTGACAGAAGCGCTTTCGTTAATGCCGTGGATGACGAAGGGAGATCAGCGATATTCTGCACCAACTCTCTGTTTAAGCTTCCCCGGACTGAAAAGCTCCTTGACGTCTCGGCAGATCCGTTCTTGGGAGATCCTACACGTTCGACTTTGCTCTTCGAGCTACTGCGTCTTTATTGTAATGCTAGTGCTGGGGTTACCGGTCGACGTATCGTCAAGAAGATATTTGATAAGGGCGGCGATGCTCAGGTCAGAAATGACCGTGGAGAGACTGCGTTGCACGTACTAGCAGAAACCAACTACTGCGTTCATTTCGACAAATGGGTGGATCTATTTGTTTCTTCCGTAGAAGAAACCGAGAGAGCCGCTTACGTGAACGCCATGAGTGTGGAAGGGGAATCTGCTATTTTCTATGCATCGCGTTCGGAATATAAAAGCAGATTCTCGTCACTGCTTGCCGTCGGCGCGGATCCACTTTTGGGAGATCCCACGTGCTCTAAAATACTCTTTAATCTGCTGAGTGATTTTGTGAAACAAGACGAAGATGAGGAAGTAACTCTTTGTGCGGTCGTGGAGCTGTTTGAACATGGGTGTGACCCCAGGGTACAAAACGACAAAGGGCAGACTGCCCTGCATAGCTTGGTGGAACAGAGAAGTAGGTGGATTTTCGATTTCAGTAGATGGACGGATCTCTTTCTTTCTCTTGTCGATAAATCCCAGAGAAAGGACTTCGTGAACACCAGGGACTGTGAGGGAAAATCTGCGATTCTTTATGCCAAGAACCCGGGAACCGTTGGCAAACTACTACAGCTCTCAGCGGATCCCTTTCTGGGAGATCCTACACGAGCGATTATTCTTTTCAATCTACTACAGTCTCTTCGCCGCCATGATCTGGATGATGCTATTAAGGCATTCACCGAGTTGATTGAACTTGGTTGTGACGTGAATGCGCAAGATGAAAGGGGGCAGACAGCCCTCCATCACTTGACCAAGAAATCAGTAGAGGATCCGGAAATGAAGCTTGTCGAATTATTCCTTAAAGGCGGAACGGATCCAACAATCAGAGACACCGACGGCAAGCTACCATTCCACTACAGGAAACGCCCGAGGGGAAAATGAAAAGCTCAATCAAAAATTGAAATCGAAAGCTTATCAGATATATTCTCTGATGGACAGTTTCGGTACACTACATCGATGCGTAAGTAAACTAGCCAAAACGGCTTTTTATATGCTTTACAAGTCTTTCAATCACTACGAAGATCGTTTCTCCTTCCATCCTGGGACGATTGTCCCTGTATATTAGATCGTGAAATGTTGTCGACTCGAAGTTTTCAATATCCATACTTTCTATGGTTCTTGTTAGCCGACGCTGTTACGAATGTCAGGTTCGGAACCAATGCTTCTGGAAGATGAAGGAAGTACAAATGACACCGAACCTGCAACGATTCTAGAGAGAGAGCAACACCTGCGTTCTAAAGCCGTCTACTATGTTTTTAGCATATCATTTGACTTACAGGAACTGTGCTGATGACCCATTCGACCTCTCAGACAATGACGTGCGATAGTCGATTGTCGACTTTTCAAGTCAGAGTCCGGTACGTCGTTGACGACTGACTGTGACGATGTGACGACCTCATTCGTGTCCAGCAACGAAAAAACATCATGATCGTCCCCGTCATCATCGACACCAACAACATTTGCTCCCATCCTCCTTCTGTCACATTTCCACTACAACATCATTTCATCCCTCCCTTCATCTCTTGACTAGAGACAACAAGACACTTCTCCATCATGGGTCAAGCATTTTCTATTTTGCGTCATACGAAGACGTTCTATCAAGGTTTCTTCTATTACTGGATGGGTGGTGGTCGACGTTCACCCTATCTTTTGAAGAATGAGGGGACGATTTCATCATTGACTATTCAAGATACGGATACGAAAGATCAGGCATTGTTCAAACAACATGCTAGAGTCCATTTGTTCAGTTTGGCTTCCAACTTTTATCTATATAACAAACCACATTACCGAAAGGGATCGTATCGTGATGACTTGGTCGATAATTTACGAAATGTTGCTATTCCAGGGACGGGGATACCACTATCGATCTTTGCACGGAGTCGTTTTTTGGCATTAGGATTCCTCATGACAGCATATCCGACCATTAGTTTCGTCGCATCGGTACATAAATGGTTCATGTCGAGATTTCAAATTTCATTGAGTGATGAATATGGAACACGACTTTTGGCACCCGATGATTGGTTCTCCTATTGGCGTTTGAATTGTAATGTGGTTGGATTACATGCATTATTGAATGATACACCCCGTGGATATGATATGGAGAATAAATGGACATTCTTAGATGAGGGTGCGAAATTGGGTGTCCCCATCTCTCCCTTCCTAAAGACGCCAGGGATCGTCGTCAAACATCGGAATGAAGAGGGTGGGATGGGAATCCATTTCTTTAAGAATGCAACAGTAGGCGGTGATTGGATCATTCAAGAGAAGATTTCAAATAGTGATTGGGTATCGACTCTACTTCCATCGAATGCACCCCTATCGACCTTTCGAGTTATTACACAAAGTCGTGCATCGATTGATATCCATGGTGAGGCACAACCGAATCAAGTTACGGCATTGAGTTGTGTCTTCCGTGCTGGTCGACAGGGTGCCGCCACCGATCATGATTCGATCCTATTCGATGTCGATGTCCGTTCGGGATTAATTCAGGGTGGGACGACGAATGCACATTGGTATCGTTTAGGCCTTCATCAGATCTTACCTGGACGTTGTCCATGGAGATCACATCATAATTATCGATCCCATCCAGATGGTGATATCGCTGTGACTGGGAATTATGTACCCGATATCCGATCCATGTTAGCGTTAGTCGAAGACAGTCATTACAAAATGTGTCCTGATGTCCCCTTTGCTGGATGGGATGTGGTGTTGAGTGCTGACCCTAATGTCCCCATTTGTTTATTGGAAGTCAATTTATCTTGTAACTTCTTTCGTGGATCCTTTGATAAGAAGGTAAGAAGAGGAAGCAGAATGTGCGAGAGAGTTTTTTTCTTTTGGTTCCTGCCTGTCTCTAGATTTTTCTTACACAAATCCCACGAATTGTTTTTGTTTTCATCCACAACCCTCACGTGCCATTGATTCTTCTTTGAAGGTCTATCTGGATTTCATTGACGAATCTTTTTCGAAAATCCAAGCCTTACGTTTAGTTGCCGATGAACAAGGAAAGAAATTCATTGCCACTTGAGAAGAATGCAGGGGGTTATCGTTACATTAGAAAGGAGACTTTAACTTCGTAGCTAATCATAAGTATATATTACATTCCAAACTACGTTCCCTCTTTAGCGTATAATACCATTGAAGCAATGATAAGCCTTTGGACGATGAATCTATCATGACTATAGTCGGTACTTCTGTGGGCCACCTCTAAGAAGCAATCAGAGGACAAAGTTCGTGTTCCCCGAGATTTTTTCCATTCCGCAATCGTTCGGCAGGAATGATATAGTGGGAACAACAAACATGGGGGTGAAGTCAAAACGTCGAGCAAGCGATTGGGGGATCAACCAACATCAATCGGAGTATTTTCTCATTTGCGACTGTTCTACCCTTTCCGTGACGAATGAGGATACTCAACCCATCTTCAGCAGAAAATCTATTCTTCCATGCCATCATCCTGTAAATCTTCAACCATTTCATCGTCGTCGTCGTCACCTTCCCCAACCTCATTATTGTTATCATCGCCATCACCATCATCAACGTAATCGTCATTATTCGCATCATCATCATCATCTCCTTCTTCTTCTTGATTCATCAACTCCCATTTCTTTTCAAGATCAATCTTATCTTGTTTGACTTCTGGAAGGAGTTCCTCTAATTTCTGTAGGACGATATCACATTGTGTTGATAATGTCTTACATGCTTCCTGTAGGACCGATATCGCCGTCGTTGGTTCATTCGCTTGGACCCGAATATGGACGACAGGATCTGATGGATGTGGGACAGAATATCCGGCGAACCCGACCTTCGCATTCTGAATCAGAACATGCCGTAATGCATTCCCTAGGGTATGATCTTCATTCCCAATGGCAAAGGTCCGACTAGAAGCAGAACCTGTACCACGGATTTGTAAAGTCACAGGACCCTGCTTTATCTTCACTTCATTGACACTCATTTTTATATTATTCAATTCAATGGAAGAAGACGAAAAGGAAAGGCCACAGAAAGAACCTGAAGTCTATGACATGTTGGAATCAATTTCGAGAGAGAGTTTGATGGATGGACGGAAGAATAGGAACGGACATCGTACAGACTGAACCATGTATGATAGGTATGATGTCATACCTTTTGGAAGGGAGAAGTTTCTCACAATAGAGTCTTGAAGTCTGGTGCATCAGAGCGCCGAATAACATAGTAATAGACCTTGCATGCCACAAAGTTTGCTATACAGGACGATTTGTGGCAAATTCAGAACAGTCTTGAGAGGTTCCGAAGAGGAGGATTGTAGGAGAGGCCTTGACACTCGAAACGATGATGATACGTCGGAACTCTATGGTATGCGGTTACG
>Ga0194115_10001945_pt1 | contig 25511 bp, 21 predicted proteins | sample TA2MahsurfametaG_3_FD_148656 | JGI IMG/M metagenome (GOLD analysis project Ga0194115, IMG submission 148656) | Freshwater microbial communities from Lake Tanganyika, Tanzania - TA2015002 Mahale S4 surface | ecosystem: Environmental > Aquatic > Freshwater > Lake | place: Tanzania: Lake... | reverse complement strand
CCCACTGGGGATCATGCACGCAGTCCGCTGGCTTTTGGGGTGGGTGATGGGTGCCTTCAAACCCTTTTACCGACCCGGGGGCAAGGCCGAACAGCGGATTGTTGCGCATAAGTCTTGCGCCTTGGCCGCCCAAACTTTTATGTTATCGGTCGCCGCAGAGGGTTTCCATTCCTGCCCCATGGAGGGCTTGGACCGGGTCCGCGTTCGGAAATTTTTGGGTCTGCCTCGTGGGGCCGAAATCAACATGGCCATCGCCGTGGGATTGGGTACCGAAGCCGGCGTGTGGGGGCCTCGATTTCGGGTTCCTCTGGAGCAGGTGGTTCGTGTGCACTAAGAACGTGTGCACTATGATTTGGTTTCGGTCTGAGTCTTTGGTTGGATGAACCTCAAAGTCGATATCCTGGTATTGGGTGGGGGTGCTGCAGGTTTTTTTGCGGCGGTCAATGCAGCGCGGTTGAATCGAGGGCTTCGCGTTGCCTTGGTCGAAAAATCGTCTAAGGTTCTGTCCAAGGTCTTGGTTTCCGGAGGGGGTCGATGCAATGTGACCCATCATTGTTTGGAGCCTGGGATTTTGGTGGGGAATTACCCGCGGGGTGGTAAAGGATTACGGCAGGTCTTTGCACGTTGGGGTGCTCAGGATACGATTCATTGGTTTGAGCAGCGGGGGGTACCCCTCAAAACCGAAGCGGATGGCCGTATGTTTCCTGTGACCGATCGATCGGAGACGGTGGCACATTGTTTGCTCGCCGAGGCCGAGAAATACGGGGTGGGGGTTTTGCTTAATACCCATTACGAATCGATACGTGCGGTGGATAAAGGATTTGTTATGGAAGGTCCTGGAGGCATCGCGCATTGCAGGAAATTGTTGGTTGCGACCGGGGGACATCCCAAAGGGGAGGCCTACCGATGGTTGGAGGACCTGGGCCACCGTATCGTTCCGCCTGTTCCCTCGTTGTTTACTTTTAATTTACCCCAAAACCCCATTACCGAATTGATGGGGGTATCGGTACCGGATGCCTCGGTACGTTTACCCGCCTTCAAGTGGTCAAGCACCGGACCTTTACTGATCACCCACTGGGGGCTAAGTGGTCCCGCTATTTTGCGCTTATCCGCCTTGGCTGCCAGAGATTTGAATACCTGTCAATATCGATTTGATTTCTCGGTTGATTGGTTGCCCGCCCTCCACGAAGATCAAATTCGAGAACATTTGTTCAAACAACAGAAAGCGCATGGAGCGACCGTGGCCGCAGGCAATTTGGCTTTAGGTTTACCAGCTCGCTTGGTGCGTTACCTATTCGATAAAGCCGACTTGGATCCTTCCAAGCGTTGGTCGGAATGGAGTCGAAAAGAGGTCAATCGCTTCGCGGCGCTCTTGGCGAACGATACCTACCAAGCGCACGGAAAAACCACCTTCAAAGAGGAATTTGTGACGGCAGGTGGGGTGCATTTGGGCGATGTGAATTTGACCGATATGCAAAGCAAGCGGGTCCCGAATCTCTATTTTGCGGGCGAAGTTCTGGACATTGATGGGGTAACGGGGGGCTTTAATTTTCAGGCTGCGTGGAGCACCGGTTGGTTAGCGGCCCAAGGGTTGGCGGGGGTGGGGTAGAATTAGCGGCCCATGCAGGAACTTCGTTTCTGGCCGCTTTTTTCAAGATTAGATTCAATGAGTGACAAGGGATGGTCCTCGTAGCGCTCGGACATCCCAGGGGGGGGAGGTCCTAGTATAACCCTCGCGAATCGTTGGCTATGCGGGCCAATTTGCTTGGGATGCGGAGAGAGAGGGATTCGAACCCCCGGACCTGTTACAGTCAACGGTTTTCAAGACCGCCGCAATCGACCACTCTGCCATCTCTCCGCCGCAAATGTACACCCAAAAGCTTTTTTGGAATCATAAACCCTGTTATAGACCCTTCAGGGTCTAAAATCAAGAACCCAAAACTACCAACGGTAGGTTATACCGACTCGGAGTCCTTGGGCATCGCGCCAGAGGTCAGATGCAGAAAGCGCAGGATCAAGAAGATGGCCGAAATAAGCAGACCACCGGCCAGGGCCAGCCACATACCGTACAGGCCGTAGGAACTGTTGAGGACCAGGTAGGTCCCCAGGGGAAGGGCTACGATCCAATACGCCACCAGGACCAAAAGGGTGGGGATACGTTTATCCTCCATGCCCCTAAGCAGGCCCACGCCGAGAGCTTGCAGGCCGTCCACCAACTGAAAGGCCGCAGCGATCAGGAGCAGAATGGACGCCGAGCGAAGGACGACGGGGTCGTTAACATAGAAACCTGGAAGTTCTCGGTTCCAAACCACAAAGGCCAAGGCACAGAGGCTCATTGAGGCCAAGGTCATCCCCATCGCGACCCATCCAATCCGACGGGCTAGCCCCAAATCGCCCAAGCCCCTGGCGTACCCAATGCGGATAGAAGCGGATGCCGATATACCCACCGCCACCATGAAACTCATGGAAGCAATGTTGATGGCCACCTGGTGTGCCGCCAAAGCCTCCGCCCCCAACCACCCAATGACCACTGCCGCACCGGCAAAGGCCGACGTTTCGAAGATGAACTGAAAGGCCGAACTCAAACCCAAAATCAGCAAGCGTAACAACGGTTGAATTCGAACGTAACGAAGGCGGAATTGATGCGTCCAATAGATCCTTAACTCTTTCTGATTGAGAACATAAGCCATCATCGCCAGGGCCATGATCCATCGGGCAATCACCGTGGCCCAGGCCGCCCCTTCAACTCCCATGGCTGGCAAACCCCAGCACCCAAAAATCAAGAGAGCATTGAGCCCTGCATTCAAAGGGATGCTCAAAATCGCAATCCACAGCGCCGGTTTCATCCATTCCAAACCTTCGATGAATTGCCGAAAAGCTTGAAAGAGCATAATGGGCAAAAAGGAATACCCTAAACCCTCCAAGTAGATCCGCATCTGGGCTTCGACTTCCGGTTTTTGGTTCAACAGCGATAACCAAGGCATGCCAAGCATCAAGAGGCCTTGCATCAAGAGCCCAGCCAAAAGGCAAACCCAAAAACCATGCAACAAAACTCTGCTGCCTTCCTCGGTATCCGCTTGACCGCGCGCATGGGCGCTCAGGGTGGTGACGGCCAACGATAGGCCAATACCAAAAACCAAAAGCACATTAAAGACTCCTACGGCTACCGATACCCCCGCAAGCGGTACCGCCCCCAAGCGTCCAACCATCACCGAATCCACCACCGATTGAGCCATATGGCTCATTTGCCCCAGGATGATGGGCCAGGCCAGGACCCAATGGTCCCTCAGCAGAATGCGGTTGGTTGGTATCACGAGGACCTTAACGGCTTGGAACGCGGCGAAGGTAGCGAAAGTCCGGGAGGTTTAGCGGGCTTACCTTCCAACCGGTCCAACCATGCTGCAGGGCATGTTGCATTTGGTCGTAATACAAGGCCAAGTAAGGCCTATCATGCTGCATAATAGAATCCATTTCCCGGTACAAAACCACGCGTTTCAGGAGATCGTTTTCTTTCAAACATTGGCGGTAAAGGCGATCGTAAATTAGGTTATTGTAACACGTATAATTAGGGCCGTTGGGTACGGCATAAGGACCGTACCCAAGAGCTAGGTAATTCTCTGCATCGGGATAATCGGCAATCCAACTGGCACGGAACATGGTAGCTTCTTGCCCGCTGATCATTTGGCGCAAGGTAGGCCCCTGGCTGACTCGAATTTGGACTTGAACACCAAGATTCGCCCATTGGTTTTGAAGGAATTGAGCAATATCCGCGTACGATGGATTGGTCTCCAACGACAAGCGAAGCGGACGATCAGGACCGTAGCCTGCTTCTTTCAAATACCTTAGGGCTACTTGACGATCATAGGGATCTCGATGGATAGGTGATGACTCCAGTTTGCTGGAATCAAATCCGGGTAATCCTGGGGGAACGAGACCAGCGTAGGCCGGATAACCTATTCCGCGTCGCAAGGCCCTCACCAAGGTACGCCGGTCGGTTCCATGATGCAACGCTTTGCGAACCCGCAAATCTTGCAAAGCGGGATGCGCCGCTTGCGATATGGGATTCATCAGAAAACCAATGTATTCTGTGTTAAGGTAGGGCCCCTTGATAACCTGATAGGTCTTGCCTAAAGTTGGACTCAAAGCAGGCGTTGCCCTTGACAGGTAACGTTGAAATGCGGCATCCCAGCCCCAATACACGTCCAATCGACCTTGCAAAAAGGCCATGGCCGCCGTGCTTTTGTCGGCCATGAAGTGAATTTGTACCGCGTCAAGGTAGGGGATGGCTTGGCCTTCGTTATCTTTTTCGAAATAATGCGAGTGCCGGTGCAGCGCCATGCTTTCGCCCTCCTCCCAATACGCCAAACGAAAGGGGCCGGTGCCCACGGGATGCGACCTAAAATTTTCGGAATAATAGCTTACCGCTTCGGGGGCAACAACCGAGCAATAGCCCATGCTGAGCAAACCCAACATCGGTGGGAATGGCGAACGTAGGTGAATCTCGAGATGCAAGGAATCCGTGGCCACGATTCCACGAGGGGCAAGTCGATCCCGAAAGATCCAAGCCCCGGGAGAGGCCGTGGCTGGATCACTGAGCCTGTTGAGTGAATACACCACATCTTCCGCTCTTAGAGGACGGGTTGAACGCTTCAGCCTACCGAAGCATGGGTTGGGATGAAACCAAACCGAGTCTCTCAGAGTAAAGCGGTAGATCAATCCCATGGAATCAATGGACCATCGAGTGGCCAAAGAGGGAACAGGTTCTTGAGCATGGTTTAATTCTACCAAGCGGTTATACAATAGCCTTGCTGTCCAATTTCCTGCTTGATCCCTGGCATGGGCGGGATCCAAACTCAAGAGGGGGCTCTCTTGGTTGTAGTGAAATACCATCCCCCGTGGGCGGTCTTGGTGGCAGGATGCTAAGAAGCCCAGCCCCGAAAACCCCAGTAACCCCAGAATCAGGGCACGAACCATCGTTGTATCTTTGAACATCATCGACGTGGTAAATTTACCCTTGTTCTATGGTCCAAGACCACCAAACCACCTCTAACCAGCCAGCACCCTTCATATCGATAATCAATGGGTAAAATCATCGTAGTTGCCAACCAAAAAGGGGGGGTTGGGAAGACCACCACGGCCATCAACCTGGCCTCTGCATTGGCTATACTGGAGTACAAGGTCCTGATCATTGATGCAGACCCACAAGCCAATGCAACCTCTGGCCTAGGTACGGATCCCAAAACCGTCAAGGCCGGAATCTATGAATGCTTGGTCAATGGTCTCAGTGTCAAAGAAACCTTGATCCCAACCCAGGCGGAACGTTTGTGGATGCTTCCCGCTTCGATTGATTTGGTAGGAGCAGAAATCGAAATGATTAATCGCCCACAGCGGGAACGAATACTCGAAAGTGCATTGGAGGGCATTCTTGAATCTTTCGATTTTGTGATCATCGATTGCTCACCCTCCCTGGGCCTCATCACGATCAATGCCTTAACGGCTGCAAATTCGGTCATCATCCCGGTCCAATGTGAGTATTTTGCTTTAGAAGGATTGGGCAAGCTCTTGAATACCATCAAAATTGTGCAAAACCGATTTAACCCCGAATTACGCATTGAGGGAATTCTATTGACCATGTACGATGGTCGGTTGCGCCTATCCAACCAAGTCGCCGAGGATGTCCGCAATAATCTGGGCCACATGACCTTTGATACCATTATTCACCGAAACACCCGGCTTAGTGAAGCGCCCAGCTTTGGTTTGTCGATCATTCATCATGATGCAGCGAGCAAAGGCGCCACCAATTATTTGCACCTTGCCCGCGAAATACTCCAAAAAAACAACTACACCCAGGTCGCCGAAGAAGATCGGTACCTGAACGATTGATATGGCGGCAAATCCCAAAAAACTTGCTTTAGGCAGAGGCTTGAACGCTCTCCTGTCGCCCGAGGATCAAGAAGTTCTTCAGCAGGCTGTCCGCGAAGGATTCATTCCCTTGGATCAAATCAAAGTCAACCCCTTTCAGCCCAGGGATCAATTCGATCAGCAAGCTATGGATGAGCTCAAACAATCCATTGAACAATTGGGGATTATCCAGCCTTTGACGGTACGCAGGGTGGGACCCGGTTCGTATCAGCTGATATCGGGTGAGCGACGACTGAGGGCGGCTCGCTTGCTCAAGATGACCGAGGTGCCGGCTTATGTGGTTGATACAGGTCAACAAGGCATGATTGAAATGGCCTTGGTTGAAAACCTCCAAAGGAAGGACCTTAACCCTATCGAGATCGGTTTGGCTTTGGCCCGCCTTCAAGAGGAATGCAATTTGAATCAGGATCAAATCGGTCAGCGTGTGGGCATGTCAAGACCCAACGTCAGCCATTACATGAGGATGGTCAAATTGCCCCCCGATATTCAATGGTCCATACGCAATGGGGATTTGGAAATGGGGCATGCCAAGGTTTTGGCGGGGGTCACTCCCATCGAAGTTCAGTTGGATTTGGCCAAAAGATGCTTTTCGGGGAAATGGAGCGTGCGCACTTTGGAAGCGGCTGCCAAAGCCATGACGGCTCCAAGAACAACCTCGCCTTCAACCACCGCGGGAACAATGCCCGAATCAACAGGCCCTTACCTGCAGGTTCAAACCCGGCTCAGCAGGCATTTTGAAAGTCCAACGCGGGTGCAGGTTCAAGGCAACGGAAAGGGCGAGATCCGTATCCCCTTCACCGATACCGATGACCTGAATCGCTTATTGGACCTAATCTTCGATGGGACGCTTTAGGGTGAATAAATTGTTGGCCATAGGGCTCTGTGTATGGATACTTTCATTCACTTGCTTTGCGGGGGAGGCTCAGGACAGCTTGTATCTTCAATCCCCATCCAAAGTAACAGTCCGCGCAGCCTTGCTTCCGGGTTGGGGGCAAATCACCAACCGAGCCTATTGGAAAGTTCCGGTTGTATGGGGCGGAATAGGCTATATGGTGTATCAAACCTCTCAAACTGCTGATCTGTATCTTACCTACCGCAACGCTTACCGTGATCGAACCGATGGAAATCCCAACACAGTGGACCCCTTTGTGGGCAAGGATACCGAGGCCTCTCTTATCCAAAAAAGAGATTTGTTAAGAAGAAGTCGCGATGCCTACATTTTGTTAAGCCTTGCAGCCTATGCCTTGCAGATTCTGGATGCCCACGTGGATGCTCATCTCAAAGCCTTTGATCGTTTGGATTTTAGCGTGGTTCCCGCCATACCTCCTTCAAGGATTCCCCTGAATCCCTGGGCAGGGTTCACCACCGCCCATGCGGAGCCTAAGGGATACCCCATCACCCTGAGTCTTCGTTATCGTTTTTAATTCAAATCGTTGGAAATATGAACCTGGTCTTTTTGGGCAACGGGAAATTGGCCCAGGTCACGATGGAAATTGCCCAAGAGCGGGGGCATCGCCTGGTGGCGGTTCATGATTCGGCCCATCCCTGGGTACAGCCCTTGGCCAAGCACGAAGTGGACATGGTCTTTGAAATGAGTCGTCCTGACTTGGTTCATGCCCATGTTCTTGCAGCCTTGGAACAGGGTTTGCCAGTCGTGATTGGGACTACGGGCTGGTACGAACGTTTGCCTCAGATCCAAGAAACTTGCGATCGACTGGAGGGCAGCGTGTTATGGGCATCCAATTTTGCGCCCGGTGTTCAGATTTTCCGAAGATTGGGACGGAACCTTGCCGCCATGCTTGAGGCTTTACCGGAATTTAAATTGGAACTTCACGAGGCTCATCACTTGCAGAAATTAGACAGTCCCAGCGGCACCGCTCTACAGACAGCTCAAGATTTGCTGTCCCTATCCACCCGTTATCGGCAATGGTCGCCGGAATTGTCCGACGATCCCCAAGTTTTACCGGTCATCAGCCATCGCAAGGAAGGGGAGGTAGGAACACATACGCTGCGGGCCTCAAGCGCTTTTGAGCAAATTTCTTTGGAACACAAGGCGCATCATCGACGAGCCTTCGGGCTAGGGGCAGTTCTTGCCGCCGAATGGCTGAAGCAACGCAAAGGGTTCTTTACTGTGGATGATTATTATGCATCCCTCTGGGGTGGATTTCCGTATTAGCCGAATAAATTTGGCGTCCGGGCAGGGGGGATTTTGCCGAGGTGACGGTAGGCCCTCTCGGTGAGCTCACGGCCCCGGGGTGTTCTTTTGAGGTATCCTTCTTGAATCAAAAATGGCTCGTACACTTCTTCGATGGTCCCGGCTTCTTCGCTCACCGCGGTGGCGATGGTGTTGAGGCCGACCGGTCCCCCGGAGAATTTTTCGTGCAAGGTCATCAAAATACGGTTATCCATTTCGTCCAAACCGTGATGATCCACTTGTAATGCGTCCAAGGCCATTGACGCAATCACTTGGCTAATAATCCCTTGTCCTTTGATTTGGGCAAAATCTCTAGTTCTTCGTAACAATGCATTGGCGATTCGCGGGGTACCGCGGCTGCGTCGGGCGAGTTCTTCGGCTCCTGCTACTTCAATAGGGACACCCAGGATGGCAGATGAACGAGCAATGATCTTGGCAAGCAAGCCCGCATCGTAGTATTCCAATCGGGCATTGATGCCGAAGCGTGCCCTAAGCGGTGCCGTCAACAAACCGGACCTTGTGGTGGCTCCAACCAAAGTGAAGGGTTGCAGACCGATTTGCACCGAACGGGCATTTGGTCCGCTATCGATCATGATGTCAATGCGGAAATCCTCCATGGCCGAATACAGGTATTCCTCCACCACCGGGCTGAGTCGGTGTATTTCGTCGATGAAAAGCACATCGCCTGCCTGCAGTCCTGTTAACAGGCCCGCCAAGTCCCCTGGCTTTTCCAGAACAGGGCCGCTGGTGATTCTGATCTGCGCCTTCATCTCGTTAGCAATGAGGTGGGCCAAGGTGGTTTTGCCCAATCCGGGAGGTCCGTGCAACAAGACATGGTCCAAGGCCTCGCCTCGACCCAAGGCAGCGGCCACAAAGACTTTGAGGTTGTCCATGACCTTGTTCTGCCCGGCAAAATCCCCAAAGGTCTTGGGCCTTAGCTGAATTTCCTGTTCCTGTTCAGGCTGAACGGATTCCAAACCCTCGGCATCGAGATGGGGATTGCGCATGTTCAAATTTACGGCCCTGCGGTCAGCCCTTGCATTGGAAGGTGAGGATTTGTGAAGTAAATTGCATGCCATGGCATCGGACGCGCTGGTAATTGTGCCCACCTACAACGAGAAAGAGAACATTACGGCCTTTCTGAACAAGGTCCTTGGTCTGACATACCCCTTTGAAATCCTCGTGGTGGACGACGGGTCACCGGACGGAACCCAGGACTTGGTCCGTGAGGTCATGCACCAAAACCCAGGGAGGGTGCACCTTCTGCCACGTTCGGGCAAAATGGGCTTGGGAACCGCATACATTGCAGGTTTTCAATGGGGATTGCAGAGGAATTATCAGTATTTCTTTGAGATTGATGCGGATTTTTCCCACAACCCGGACGACCTCCTTCGATTGTACGTGGCCTGCCGCGAAGAAGACTGCGACATGGCCGTTGGATCACGCTATGTTACGGGGGTTAATGTGGTGAATTGGCCCATGAGCCGTGTGATGATGTCCTATTTTGCCTCCCGTTATGTTCAGTTCATCACGGGCCTGCCCATTCGTGATGCTACAGCCGGATTCAAATGCTATACCCGACCCGTCCTGGAGAAGATCAATCTTCGGCAAATTCGCTTTGTGGGGTATGCTTTTCAAATTGAGATGAAGTTCAAGGCTTGGATGGGTGGCTTCAAAATCAAAGAAGTCCCCATCATTTTCACCGATCGGACTTTGGGAAGTAGTAAGATTTCCAAGGGTATTATCAAAGAAGCCGTTTGGGGGGTGATCAAATTGAGGTGGTGGGCAATATGGGGAATGCGCAAAGCCTATAACAATTAAAAAAACAGATGCTTTCGCTTGATGTTTACGATGATTTCTTGAAAGAAGCAGGTCGCTCCGGAATGTTTTTGATTGCTGGTCCATGCGTTGTAGAATCAGAAGACCTAAGCCAAGAAATTGCCGAGAGGATCCAAGGGCTTTGCAAGGAACGCAATCTGCCTTTTATCTTCAAAGCCTCTTACCGCAAGGCCAATCGTTCTTCAGCGAAATCTTTCACAGGCATCGGTGATCATGAGGCCTTGGGCGTTCTTGGACGCATTCGGGAGCGTTACCGCTTGCCGGTTCTGACCGATATCCATGATGCGCAGGAGGCCTCCATGGCCGCGAACCATGTGGATGTTCTTCAAATACCGGCATTCCTTGCCAGGCAAACCGATTTATTGGAGGCCGCGGCCCGCACAGGCCGTTGGGTTAACATCAAGAAGGGGCAATTCATGTCCGCTTCCTCGATGAAATTCGCTGCCGAAAAGGTAGCCCGCCTCGGCAATCCCCGGATTTGGCTGACCGAAAGGGGAACCCAGTTTGGTTATCATGATTTAATTGTTGATTTTCGTTCCATACCGCGCATGCAGAATCTTGGATATCCGGTTGTGGTGGACATTACCCATTCCCTGCAGCAGCCCAATCAAGAAAGCGGAGTGACCGCGGGGACGCCGGAATTCATAGAGACCATCGGCAAAGCCGCCATTGCTTGCGGTGCCCAAGGTATTTTTCTGGAAACCCACCCTAATCCGTCCCTTGCCTTATCCGATGGGGCCAATATGTTACCCCTTCAACAATTACCTCGTTTGTTGGACCGGTTATTGTCCTTGGACCAAACGGTTCGTTCCTTCACTAAGGAAGAATCTTGATTTGCGTACGGCGATTGAGGGCCCGTCCTTCGGCGCTGTTGTTGCTGGCGATGGGGCGGGAGGCCCCGTAACCTACAGCACTTAATTGGCTTGCTGCGCAGCCTTTACCAAGCAGCGAGCGAAGCACGGCGTCTGCTCTTTGTTGCGAGAGTATTCGATTCTTTTCGTTGTTACCGGTATTGTCCGTATGGCCCTGAACCTCGATGCGTAGCTCTGGATTCTTCTTGATCCAAGCGGCCAATTGAAGCAAGGATGCCCTGGAAGCGGGTAACGGGGTGGCGGCATTCACCTCAAAATAAATATCGCGTAGGATCCATTCTTGTACTGCTTTGGGACTTGCGAGGGAATCCGGAATCTGGGCCAAAACCGGTATTTCGGGATCCATCAAGGGCAAGGCCGACTTGGCCAACCCAATGCGATGCAAGGCGATACGGCCCTGGTACGGCCTGCTCATCCAGGCAGAATTCCCGTTCGCCTCCAAGACGAATCCCATTTCATCCGTGTGGGTGTTCAAGGGGTAGCCCAAATTGATCGGTTCATGCCAAAGTACCACGGGTACCCCCATTTTTCGGAGCCGTTGAAAGTCCGCTGTCCATGCATGCGATGGCGAATCCGACGCCACAGGCCCTGAGTATTTTCGAGCGCGATAAAGATCCATATTGCCCATGCCTTCCCTCCCGGCAGATGCAAAGTACAGGTCCCTTCCGTTGGGATGCAGGTAGGGACTGTTCTCGTTGTATGCGGTGTTCAATGTCGGCCCTAGGGATATGGGTTCGGTCCAAAGGAGTTTGTCTGGTTCCATAGCCTTCCACTGCCACCAAGGCGTGGACTCGGGGTTTCCCAACGTATCCAGTGGCCAATCGGTAGAATCTATTTTCCCGTAACTAACCCACAAATCACTGCCGCCCAAACCGCCTTGGCGGGTGCTCGCAAAATACAAAGTCAAACCATCGCTGCTCAGGGTGGGTTGCGCATCCCAACCGGTGGAGTTGATGACCGAACCGGCCCATACGGCATTTTGCCAGCGTCCGTCTTTTCGAATGCTGTAATACAAATCGCAAGACCCCAGGCCTCCATCCCTGTAACATCCTGTGAACCAAATCATTTGTCCATCAGGGCTCAGCCAACACCCGCCTTCATCCAAGTCGGAATTGAGCGGGCTTTCCAGAGCATGGGCCTGCTGCCAATTGCTGTCGATCAATTGACTCTCATAGAAATCTTCTCCTTCTGTTCCCCTTCGCGTAAAGACAATTTGGGTTCCATTGCGGCATAAACAAGGAAGGTAGCTGGCGCCATCGCCCAACAACGCCGAGGGAGCCGCCTGAAGGTTGAAAGGCTCAGGACGCTTCATGGCCTCCAGTGCCCATTGAGCTTGTTTTCGCCACAAGGCAAGATCCCGCAATTGACCTTCGGAAGCCAATCGAAAGGTAGGTACTTCGACGCAGTGCTTTAGAATACTTTCATAATTGCCTACTTGCATAGCGGCTTGGGCCAAACCGTGGTAAGCCTTGATCGAAAGCCTTTGGTGTAGCCGAATGGAATTTTCATAGGCCTTGACCGCAGGCTCCCATTCTTGTAATTTCAAGTGAAGCTCGCCCAGGGTCAACCAAGCAGGGGCATAGTCCTTGTATTGTTGGCAAACGACCATAACCCTGCTCATGGCCTTGACGTATTCCCCCAATGCGGCCGGCTCAACGGCCTTGGCCAAAGAAGCTTCCGCTTTGCGCTGATCCACGAAAATCAAATCGTCGTTTTGTGCAAGGGCCCATGGCTCCAAACCCAAGACAAGGAGCAAACCTAGCCCCAAGATCCTCTTAGGGCTGCTCAAAAGGGCCTTTTTCAAAGAGCCCCTGCTCCGATGAATTTTAGGGGATGTCAAGATATTTATGCGTTTGCAGGGACAAGGTCCATCGGGGGTTCTCTTGAAGATAACGCAGAAGATGCGGGGTGATGCTAAGCCTCTTGTCCCATTCCGGCTGTACATACAGGAGGCAATCTTGATGGAGTTGGTCCAAGAAACCTAGTGCCCAAGACAAGTCGGAGGGATGGTAAACGACGACCTTGAATTCATTGGCAACGGATAAGCACTCCGGTAGGGGAGCTTTGAACTTTTTGGGGGAGAGACATATCCAGTCAAATTCACCGCGCAGGGGATAAACTCCAGCGGTTTCCAACCATACCTGCAGCCCTGCAGCCCGTAGTTGCTTGCTTAATTCCGTAAGGTCATAGAGGGAAGGTTCCCCTCCAGTAATGACAATGTTAGGAGAACCTGAACGAAGGGCATCTTGGACCAATTCGTCCACGCTTCGCAACGGATGTTTCTCTGCGTCCCAAGAGTCTTTGACATCGCACCAAACACAACCCACATCGCAACCCGCAAGGCGAATGAAATAGGCGACTTGACCGGTATTTCTTCCTTCCCCCTGCAAACTGAGAAATTGCTCCATGACCGGTAGCTGAACCGATTGCAGGCTGTGTTTTGCGACTTGGGCCGCCATATTGGTGTTGGGAAAGGGGTTTAAGAGGCAGTTGCGGCTTGCCAGGTATTGGTCAAGAGGCTTGCGATGGTCATAGGGCCTACGCCACCGGGAACAGGAGTGATTGCCCTGCACAGGGGAGCAACTTCGTCGAAGGCCACATCCCCACGAAGGACAAATCCTGACGGCCTGTTGCGGTCTTCAACCCTGGTAGTCCCCACATCCACCACGACCGCACCGGGTTTGACCATGTCGGCCTTGACAAAGCCGGGTTTCCCCATGGCCGCCACCAACAAATCTGCTCTCAAGCAATGCTCCTTGAGGCCTTGGGTTCTGGAATGGCAGAGGGTGACCGTGCAATTGCCGGGTTCTTGCGGCCTAGCCAACAGCTGCGCCAGGGGAGAACCCACGATGGCACTCCGACCAAGGATCACGGCATGCATCCCGCCGGTGACGATACCGTTTCTTCTTAACAATTCACAAATCCCCGAAGGGGTGGCCGGCAAAAAGGTAGGGAGGCCCAAGGCCATGCGTCCCACATTGACAGGGTGAAAGCCGTCAACATCTTTGGTGGGGTCAATGGCAAGGTTGATGACTTGCGCATCGATATGGGGAGGCAAGGGTAGCTGTACAATGAATCCATCCACTTGGTCATCGTTGTTGAGTCCATTGACCACCGACAGGAGTTCGTCTTGGCTGATATCGGACGTGAACCGTAGCAGCCTGGACTCGAAGCCAACTTCGGCACAGGCCTTGATTTTGTGAGCGACGTACGATTCACTGCCTCCATCGTTCCCCACCAAAACGGCTGCCAGCAAAGGGGGTCGTTGACCTGCTGCCCTGCGTTGGCTATTGGCCACCTTCAATTCTTCTCGAATTTGTGCAGCAGTGCCTTTGCCGTCAAGAAGTAAGGGGGAGGACATTTGTTGAATGGTTGGCTAAGGCGTTAATCCAATTTGAGCACCGCCAAAAAAGCACTTTGGGGTATTTCGACATTGCCTACCTGGCGCATGCGTTTTTTTCCCTTTTTCTGTTTTTCGAGAAGTTTGCGCTTACGGGAAATGTCTCCTCCGTAACATTTGGCGGTTACATCTTTGCGCAAAGCTTTGAGGGTCTCGCGGGCGATGATTTTGGCGCCAATGGAGGCTTGGATGGCGACTTCAAACTGTTGACGGGTGAGAAGTTCCCGTAATTTTTCGCACATTTTTTTGCCCAGATCATAGGCTTTATCGGCATGAATCAGGGCAGACAGGGCATCCACCGGTTCGCTGTTGAGCCGTATATCCATGCGTACCAATTTGGATTGGCGGTATCCGATCAAATGGTAATCAAAGGAGGCATAACCGCGGGATATGGTCTTGAGTTTATCGTAGAAGTCAAAGACGATTTCCCCCAGCGGCATATCAAAGGTGATTTCGACTCGGTCACTGCTTAGGTAGGTCTGGTTGGTGATCACGCCACGTTTGTGCATGCACAGTGCGATGACGGGTCCTATATAGTCCGCCTTGGTGATGACTTGGGCATGAATATAGGGTTCTTCGATAAAGTCAATATGGCTGGGATCGGGTAGATCGGAGGGGTTGTTGACGGTGAGCATTTCCCCCTTGGTAGTCATGCAGAAATACGACACGTTGGGAACGGTGGTGATGACGGTCATGTTGAATTCCCGTTCCAATCGCTCTTGGATGATTTCCATATGCAACATCCCCAGGAAACCGCAACGAAACCCAAAGCCCAAAGCCGCCGATGATTCGGGCTCAAAGACTAAGGAGGCATCGTTCAATTGAAGCTTTTCCATGGAGTCCCTAAGTTCCTCATAATCTTCAGTATCTACAGGGTAAATTCCTGCAAAAACCATGGGTTTAACCTCTTCAAAACCTTTGATTCCTTCTGCGCAGGATCGTTCAAGGCTGGTGATGGTATCGCCTACCTGCACTTCCTTGGCTTGTTTGATCCCCGATATGATGTAGCCCACATCGCCTGTTTCGACGTATTCTCTGGGTTGAGGTTTCATTTTGAGGATGCCGATCTCATCGGCCCCGTATTCTTTTCCTGAATTGACGAACTTCACCTTTTCGCCGCTACGGATTCTTCCGTTAAAAACCCTGAAATAGGCGACGACCCCTCGGTAATTGTTGTACATGGAGTCAAAAATCAAGGCCTGCAAGGGCGCAGCAGGGTCTCCTTGGGGGGGAGGGATCCTGTGGACGATGGCCTCGAGGACTTTGTCCACACCAAGGCCGGTTTTACCACTTGCAGGGAGAATATCCTCTCTTTGGCAACCTAAGAGTTCGACGATTTGGTCTTTGACTTCCTCCGGGGAGGCGGAAGGTAAGTCCATCTTATTGAGAATCGGAATAATCTCCAAATCGTGCTCCAAGGCGAGATACAGGTTGGAGATAGTTTGCGCCTCGATGCCCTGGGAGGCATCCACAATGAGCAAGGCGCCTTCGCAGGATGCAATGGCTCTGGATACCTCGTAGGAGAAATCCACGTGGCCGGGGGTATCAATCAAATTCAAAATATAGTCTTGATTATCAAGTCTATAGTTCATTTGGATGGCATGGCTTTTGATGGTGATGCCCCGCTCACGTTCCAAATCCATGTCGTCGAGGGTCTGGGCTTGAAGATCCCTATCCTCCACCGTATGAGTGATTTGGAGTAAACGATCGGCAAGGGTGCTTTTCCCGTGGTCAATGTGGGCGATAATACAAAAATTCCGGATATGCTTCATTCGGCCACAAAAGTACTTAAAATCTCCGCCAAAGGGGAATTTTAAAAACAGATTAAACCTTCCATTGGGACTCCGAAATTACTTTTTTAGCCCAAAACGGTCTTAATTTTCGGTTTGTCTAAAAGCCATTTCTTGAAATCTATATTTCAACGCGTCAAGGCCCCATCATTGTTCCTGGGATTTTGGGGTTTGGTGTGCATGGTCTTGCTTACCCTACCTGTTGGCAACGTCACAGCTCAAACCTATGCCATTAGCACAATTCCCTTTTCGCCCATGCCTTATGCGGGCGCTTCTTTGACCGGGGAATTCAGTAGCGCCGATGATGGTGTCGCAGGTCCTTATCAAATTGGATTCTCGTTTTGTTATTTTGGCAACAACTACACCCAGTTTTGGGTGGGGACCAACGGCTGGATTAGCTTCTCTCCCGGTCAGCCGACGACGTACACCTCAGCGTCTATTCCGAGTACAGCTACCACAGTGCCCAAAAACTGTGTCATGGGTCCATGGCAAGATTGGTGGTCCAACTTAAATGGAAACGGTACGATTTCGTACCAAACGGTGGGTTCTTATCCCAATCGCAAATTGGTGGTTTCATATTATCAATTACCGATGTTTCAGTGCACCTCGTTATTGGGCACATTTCAAATTGTCCTCAACGAATGCAACAACACCATTGAGGTTCATATCGAGAATAAACCCAATTGCACAACCTGGGCTGGCGGCACGGCGGTCTTGGGTTTGCATAACGCTCCAGGAACAATAGCTTATGTGGTGAACAGTGCGAATATTGGTGCACCTCTTCCAGCATGGTCCCGTAATTCCACCCAATGGATTGTATCGCCAACCACTGCTGGTCTCACTTATCCTAATTCGTCTCAGAGCGAAGGGTGGTTGTTCTCTCCCATTGGGCAATGCCAAGGTATTTATTTTGGTGGTTTCAAATCCATCGATACCACCTCTCGCTGGCCGGTGGTCAATCCTCCATGCTATACCAAACTCATTGGTCTTAAAGCCAAATCCGGCGCACTCATCTGCAGCAGTATAGATACCAACGGTACAGATTTTAGGTTGTATGACCCTGCCGGCCAGCTGATGCAAATCCGCAAGGTTTCCTTTACCTGCAATGGAAACCGGGTGGATTCCATCACGGTGGAATCCGCAATTGAATTTCTGGTCAATGGAGACCATCATTTGGTGATCCGAAGGGGCTTGGATAACAACACGTTATTGGGCGATTGTGGTTCTGGAACCCAGGAATTTGATACTATTATTGTTCGATTGAATACCTGTTACGAGTACAATACGCCAATCCGAATGCGCAATGTGGACGTTCAGCCCAATAACAGGAATATTGTGCTCACTTGGTCGACCCCCGAAAATTTTGACACTACTTATTTTAAGCGTTACATTCTTTACAAAAACGATAGTCTAAACTCCTCTCGTTGGTACCGATTTGCTTCGGTGGCTAACCTCCAAGACACGGTGTTGACCACCACCGTTCAAGATCCCACCGAAGGGCCTCGTGATTTCTTAGCCGTTTTGGAAATGAAATATTACGGGCAGACCGATTTTGGAGATTCGGTCAATAATATTTTTCTGCAGGCCGGTGATACCACCCTCAACAATGGGAACAGGGGAATAGGGTTAATTCGATGGCCGGCTTACAAAGGTTGGCCTAATTCGAAGTATAATGTCTTTGTCACTGCAGTCAATGATACCGTAGGTTTATGGGTTGGCTCCACCACCGATACCACCTTCGGAATTCAGAAAGGAACCAAATTAGGGAGGTACCGGCTTTGGGTTCAAGCGGTGAATGACGACAGTTCCTTGGTGGCACACTCCAACCGTATTTTCTTTGATATCATCGACCGCCCCGTGGTTGTTTTCAATGTAATCACACCCAACGGGGATGGGGTAAATGATAATTTCACTATCAAGGATATTGAATATTTCCCAGGAACTAAAGTCGCCATCTTTGATCGCTGGAACCAGTTAGTATTTAGCAGCGAGAACTATCGTAACGATTGGTCTCCATCGAATCTACCTGCAGGAAATTACTATTACACTGTGAGGGTGATCGACAAAGATCCGGTTTACGGCCCACTTCAAATTATAAAATAAATGAGAATTTATCTTACTTACTTCCCAAAGTTTTTGGCTCTGTTCACTTCCTTCCTTTTCATGCAAGGAAGAGTAAGTGCGACCCATATTGCTGGTGGTAATATTACATACACCAAATTGGCGAATCCCAACGAATATCAAATTACATTGACTATATACAGGGATTGCAATTCGATTATGCAAGGTCCGTTCACGACCTCCAATATGAACATGTACTACCGTAACGGATGTGGTCAAACCTATACGTTGCCTGTCACCTGGGTTCCGGGTACGGGGATCGAGGTCGTTACGGCCTGTACCATAGACCCCAGCACCTGCAACGGTGGAACGCGTTACGGATTGCAGGAATACAAGTGGACCGGTACGGTTACTTTGCCCTTCTCAGCCACAACTCCTACCTGCAACGATTGGTATTTTGTGTGGGGACAATCTGTCAATGCCGGTTGGTGCTGCCGCAACACGAATAATACCTTGGGACCTGCTCCGGGCCAACAGAATTTTTTTATTGATTCTTATCTTAACAACAATATCCCAGCTGGCAATACCTCCGCGCGTTTCAATTCGTTTCAAGTACCGGCGTATTGCATTCAAGAACCGGTAACGGTGGTTTTTGATGTTTCTGAACCTCAAGGAGATTCTGTGGTTTATTCTTTAACCTCCGCTTTGACGGGATGGAATGTGAACGCCAACTATTTGGCACCAAGAACGCCTCAGGTTCCAGCCAATGTGGTCGGTAATCAAATATCGATCAATCCCAGCAACGGTAATATCAGTTTTTTCTCCAACACTCAACAAACCTCAATCTTTGCCCTGAAGGTTGATGAATACCGCAATGGCGTCTTGGTGGGCTATGTGAAGGTTGACGTTCAAGTTATTTTGGGTATTGGACGGTATTGCGACAACATACGTCCCGCTTTCAAGTTTGGCTCGACGGCCTTGCAGTGCACCACCGATACAACCTTTAAAGTAGAACTTAACTCCTTGGTGGCCTGCAATTCCATTGAACGAAATGGTTCGGAATTTAGGCTCTATGACCCGGACGGAGATTTGGTTCAAATCCAGGAAGCCAGGCCCGATACGTGCATCAGCGACGGTCGTACCCGTAATATTTGGTTGCGATTGACCAGAGGCTTTGAAAAAAACGGTCGTTATTACTTGGTTAGCCGTAAAGGAACCGATAACAATACCTTCGGAAATCGTTGCGATCTGTTTATGAACGAGTTTGATACGTTGATTATTAACGTTAGCAATTGTCCGGATTATCGAGCGCCCTTGTTAATGGAAAACGTGACGCTCGACACTATCAACGAAAATGCAGTCATCCTGAATTGGGGAATTGATCCGAATAACGACTCGTTGAACCGCGCTTGGTTTAACGGTTACAACTTATATCGCTATCGGCCAGGGGAAAATCCCATTCGTTTGACCAATCGTTTTTGGATTGAACCTTCTGTAGATTCTCTCCGACACCGTGATGTCTATGCCCCGGTATTGCCCAAAGACGAACCTATTAGCTACAATGTGGACCTCAACCTCATCAACGGAATTCGGAATATTCGATCACGCACGTTATCGACCATTCGCTTGGTGAACGAACCTGAGACCAACGAGGATGATTCCTTGATGTCTTTACGTTGGAACGGATATTTGGGTTGGGATATGGCCAAGTATCAAATAGAGCGATTTGACCTTAAACGACCTGAATTGGGTTGGGTGGTGGACACGGCCAATTGGGCAGACACGCTGCTGTCGTATCGAAAACCCCGTAAGAAAGGCCAGTACAAACTTCGATTGTACACGGAACGTCCTGACGCTGTTTTCCGGTCTTATTCCAACGTTTTGGAGTTCGGAGTACCGTATCGGGAAGTGGTGGTACCCAATGTTATTACGCCCAACGGTGATGATATCAACGACAAGGTCAAGATCAAATACCTGTATCTGTACCCTGGATCACGGTTTACTTTGTTTAATCGATGGGGTCAAACGGTATTTCATTCCGATAATTACCAAAACGATTGGGATGCTCCGGGCCTTGAAGCTGGGAATTATTATTATTTGCTCAAAGTGAACGATGACGGTAACGATGTTTCGTATTCGGGGACAATTCGAGTGATTCGATAGAAATTCTCCTTAGATTTTTGTTTTGGGCTTGGAGAGCTGGTAGCGCTCAATTTTGTTGTAGAGGTGTGAGCGTTGTATGCCGATGCTCTCAGCGGTTTTGGCGATGTTCCACTGATTTTCTTTGAGTTTAAGCTCCACAAAAATCTTCTCCGTGAGCTCCTTGAAACGCTGAAAATTATCTTCCTCCAAGGTTGAAATAAGGGACTGATGCTCAGTTTGTTTATGGTGCGCCATCGAATTCTCCTGGTAACCTTCTGACAAGATGGGCTGTATATATTGTTGAACGTCTTTACGGGTGATGTTGGGGCCAGCAAGGATGGCAAGGCGTTCAACCGCGTTTTTGAGTTCACGCAAATTACCTGTCCATGGTAGGGCTTGCAAAGCGCGAAGGGCTTCCGATTCAAAATGCAGGGATGGAAGCTGGTATTGTTTGCAAATTCGGTTGAGATAGATGCCTGCGAGCATGGGGATATCTTCGCGGCGCTGATGAAGGGAAGGCAAATGAACGAGGATTACACTGAGTAGGTGGTACAAATCCAACCTGAATTTACCTTCATCGATGAGTTGAACGAGATCCTTTTGGCTTCCGGCCAGGATTCGAACCCCGTGACGGCTTGAAGCTCCTTGGTTTTTGGAGGATTCCAATAAGCGAACCAAGGTCAACTGCGCGGGGCCAGGCAAATCCGCAATTTCATCCAGGAATAAGGTACCTCCCAGTGCTTGGTTATAATAACCTTTAGGCAAGAGGGTATCTCCCGAGGGGTCACTTTGGCCAAATAACTTTAATTCTAGGTTATCCGCCGGGACCGTTGCACAGTTCAAGGAAACGAAGGGGCCGTGATTTCGAGGGCTCAGTCGATGGATGAATCGGGCAATCCATTCTTTGCCGGTACCGGCTTGCCCACTAATCAGGATACGAACATCGGTAGGTGCTACCCTTTGCAAGGTTTCTTTGAGACTAAGAAGGGCAGGGGATTGCCCTTGGAGTTCTACAGGATCCAGATCATCCTGGGTCCAGGTGATGGCTTCTTGCTTAAGTGCACGGATTTGAAGGGCATTCCGAATGGTAATCAGCAGCCTGTCCAAATCCAATGGTTTGGTGATGAAATCAAAGGCCCCAAGTTTGGTGGCTTCGACTGCGGTCTGCACATTACCATGGGCTGATATCATGATGATCGGTAAATGAGCATAATGCCTAGCACAATGGGAAAGCAACTCGATGCCGTCCATACGGGGCATTTTGATATCGGACAGGACCAAGTCGAATTCATGGTCTCCTAGGATTTGAAGAGCCTGTATTCCGTCGCCGGCCAATTCTACGTCAAAACCCTCGCTCTCAAGGATATCCTTTAGGCTATCCCTGATGGTGGCCTCATCGTCAACAACAAGAATCCTCATAAACATTGTCTAATTTACTATACAAAGCTAGAGAATTTGTTCAAAACTGAAATTATCTGGTGAAAATGGATAGAAATTAATAAAAAAAGGTTGCGCTATAAGCCAGATTCTGTATGCCTTGCGGCATTTCCACCATTTATCTAAGCGGCCTACCCCCCGGGAATGCGCGAGCAGCGCTGCCCCGGTATACACGGCCTTGCAACCCAGGAGGTTTACCCCAAACCGATGTCACCATCGGAGCGCGTGAGCTCTTACCTCACGTTTTCACCCTTGACCTTGCGGCCGGTTCTTTTCTGTGGCACTTTCTACCGGGTTACCCCGGTCTTTGTTTCCAAAGCCTGGCGCTCTGCGTTGTCCGGACTTTCCTCCAGCACCGAAGTGCCAGCGGCGGAACGCGCAACCGCAACGAAGTTACGCCTCGTAGAGGGTACTTTGGGCAGCCTTGAGAATGGCTTCTGTTTCCACGCGGGTATTGGACTCGGCGTAAATTCTCAAAACAGGTTCGGTGCCCGATGCGCGAAACATCACCCAATCGTTCTCGTTGAGCCAGCATTTATAGCCATCGGTCGATTCGGTTCGTTGAACGGTATAGGGTCCGAAGTGGGTGTATGTCCCGTTAGCCAATTTGCTCATAACCTCTGCCTTGTGAGCGTCTTCGATGTGCAAGTCCCATCGATCGTACCAAAAGGTTCCTGAAATGGCATAAACTTCCTGGATAAGTTCTTCCAAGGTTTTACCAGATTTGGCCATGTATTCCATTAGGGTCAAACCGATCCATATCCCATCCCTTTCGGGGATATAGCCGTCGATGGCAATGCCACCCGACTCTTCGCCGCCCACTAAAACACCCCCATGACACATGATTTCGCAGATGTATTTGAAGCCAATAGGGGTGACCTGAAGTTCCAGCCCAAAATGTTCGCATACTTTGGCAATACGGGGACTTACCGAAAAGGAGACGACCACCCGGCCTTTGCGCTTTTGGACACCAGCCAAGTAAGCCACCAATAACATTAAAATATGGTGCGAATCCATAAAATTTCCCGAAGAATCCACAAGTCCAATGCGGTCGGCGTCACCGTCCACGGCCAGTCCAATTTTCAAGTGTGATTGACCCGCCATGGTTGTGGAGAGCTCATGGAGATTGCGAGCGATAGGCTCAGGGGCCTGACCGTTGAAGCCGGGATTGTGTTGGCAATGAAGTAAATGGGCTTTGGGAAACAAGGCCGGAATCACGCGTTGACCCGCACCGTACATGGCATCGAAGGCGAGGCCATGGGAAATGCCTGCAATAGCGTCCAAATCAAAATTTGAGCGAATTTGGTCAAGATAAGCCTGCATTAAATCCAATTTCTGGACCATTCCTTTCGAAATCCAATGATCCACAGTATGAGTCAGGGTGGGAATCTCCTCTGGAATCAGGGCCTCGACCTCGCTGATCATGGATGGAATGGCAGGACCTCCGTAATGGGCTTTGATTTTGAATCCGTTGTAAGCCGGTGGATTATGGCTAGCCGTGAGAATGATGCCCGCTTGGGCACCCTTTTGAAAGGTACCTAAAGAGACCATGGGGGTCGAAACAAAATCGTTTTGGTCCCAGAGGACTTTGACCCCATTTTGGGCCATGACTTTGGCAACGACCTCGGCAAACATGCGCCCACCAAAGCGGCAATCCGAGCCTAAAACCACCGAAGGATGCGAATGATGCGTAAGAAGCCATGACGCCGTACCCTGAGCAACTCTGGCTACCTGATCAACGGTGAATTCACGAGCGATAATGGCCCGCCATCCATCGGTTCCAAATTTTATTTTCATGCCCCAAAGATAATTTCAAGGCCAGATGACTGTACCATGGCTGAGCTTGGTGCTTGGTATGCCAATAACTTTGTATTTTTGCAAAGAATAAAGCAATTTTCCATGAAAAAAGACAGCTTGGACCAAGACTTTATGGCCCTTATCGCTTTGCGAAATCAATTGGTTGGATTGAATTATTCGGACCCGACCTACGATGAAGTAGAAGACGCAATGACCGATGCCGAGGATGCCTTTAACCAAGAATATGGATCCTATTTGGAGGCCAAACTTCAAAAGATCCATGAAGCTCATTTTCCAGGCCAAGAAGTATTGTTACCTACTGCTTATATGGCTTCAGGATACAACGAATCAGTCATCGAAGAGGGATCCTATGAGTTGCCCATGGATGAAGGCATCCTGGTGGGTTGGGAAACAGCGGGACAACCGGCAAGGAGAGCTAAATTGGTTTTGGTACCTTCCCCCTTGCGTTTCATGCTTTTTGATGGGGAAGGTTTGCAATTGCTATGGTCCAATGAGGAGGAGGACTTGTTCCATACCCCACAAATTCAAGATGTTCCTTAATGGAACGACTACTTTTAATTTGCTTGCCATGAATTGCCTCGCCATGAACAAAATCCAAAGTTATGGCCTTGGCATCTTCCTGTTTTTGATGTTAGGATGTCAGTCCAAGTCTCCTGAGCCGCCTGCCTCCACCGGCTTGTTTTTGCAGTTGGGACATGTTTACGAAATGGGACCACCTCCAGGCGCCGCTGTTCCGTTGATTCTTAACCAAAGTTGGTTACCAACCACCTTGAATCAAATCGAAATTAACCATTGTCAATATTACTTAACCGGTTTTGCTTTGCAGCGTTCGGACAGTTCCTGGTTGGAATTCCCCGATGCAGTAGCCTATGCGGATTTGGAGCGCCAAATTCAGTATTCATGGAAAATTTCAAATACAGCCCCTTCCGGAACATTTATCGCATTTCGTCTGGCCGTAGGGGTTGATTCCCTGCGAAACCACAGCGACCCTGCGTTATGGCCGGTGTCAAATCCGCTCTCTTTGCTCAACAGTGCCCATATGCATTGGAATTGGAACACAGGTTATATCTTCTTTAAATTGGAAGGACAGTATCAACGGACGGATCCACCCTTGAACGGAGGTTTTTCCTATCATTTGGGTGGGGATACCTATTATCGCCCCATGACCTTGCGCTTTCCCTCCACCACCTTGAACAAAGTGTTGGAAACCATGAAGGTTGAATTGCGTATGCGTCAGTTTTTTGACGGTAGTCATACCCATTGGATCACCGATTCTTCTTCTTTTTCTCACGCCTCCTTAGGGGACCGGGTTGCCGAGAAATTAGCCTCCAACCTTGGCGGGGCCTTTGCGTGGAAAGGAATGTCAAGCACCAACCCCTAAGCCTTGGAGAATTTGGCGTCGTTTCGAATTTCTTGGGTTTTGCTATTGGGCTCATTTTTGCTTGGTTGTAGACCCGATCAGCCCAAGATTTTCCCCGCACCCACACCCTTCACCGTGGATCTGCCGCCACCTGGTCTTGGTTTTCCATCTTTGCCATGGCCCTCGGATAATCCCGCTACGGTGGAGGGGGTAGCCCTGGGTCGTCAACTTTTTTATGACAAAGCGTTGAGTTTAGACCGTACCGTGGCCTGTGCCTCATGCCATTTGCCCAATCATGCCTTTACGGATACCTTGGTTTATTCACGAGGCGTCAACGGTACGCTCGGATCCCGCAATGCCATGCCTGTTTTTAATTTGTTATGGGCAAATCGCTTTTTTTGGGATGGGCGTTCTCCCAACCTTAGGGACCAGGTGGTTCAGCCTGTTCAGGATCCATTGGAAATGCATTTACCCTTGGAGGAGGCCCTGTCCAGGCTTCGAGGTGATGCGGCGTACAGGGAGCGGTTTGGCAAGGCCTTTGGCGACGAAACCGTGAATGTGGAGCGCTTCCAAAAAGCCCTGGAGCAATTCCTTTTGTCCATGACTTCCTGGCGTTCCAAGTTTGATAAGGCCCGTATGGGTCAGGCAACCTTGTCTCCTGCCGAGCAACGCGGCT
>Ga0194115_10001941_pt1 | contig 25529 bp, 24 predicted proteins | sample TA2MahsurfametaG_3_FD_148656 | JGI IMG/M metagenome (GOLD analysis project Ga0194115, IMG submission 148656) | Freshwater microbial communities from Lake Tanganyika, Tanzania - TA2015002 Mahale S4 surface | ecosystem: Environmental > Aquatic > Freshwater > Lake | place: Tanzania: Lake... | reverse complement strand
TCCACCGGCGTGTCGCAGAGCAGCGGCCAGGGTTCGAGCCCCTGGCGGATGCTCAGCTCCGCAGCGCCCTGCCGCCAGTGCAGCAGCTCGGGGAAGCGCCAGGCCCAGATCGCCCGGAAGGGCTCTGGATCCAGGGGGAGGCCATCGGCGGCCAGATCGGCGAGCACCGCTTCCAGATCCGCCCAGAGCGCGCTGGGCAGCAAGGCGCGGTCGTGCAGCTCTGCTCCCCAGGAGCGCAGCTCCACAGGCCGGAGCTCCGGGTTGAGCAAGCGCACGCAGAGGGCCCGGAACAGCAGCGCCACGGCGCTGGTCCAGTGGTGGTCGGGCAGGGATTCCAGGGCCCGGAATTCGAGCAGCCCCTGGCAGCCGGCGGTCCAGGCGGGGTTCCAGAACTTGTCGAGGCTGATCTCGCTGCGGTGGGTGTTGCCGCTGCGGTCGGCGTGGAGATGGCGCAGGGTTTCGCCGATGGCCACGCGCTGATCGCCCTCGGGCAGGTGCTCCAGGGCGGTGTGAGCTAGCTGCAGGTCGAGCAGGCTAGCGCTGCCCTCATCGGGGCGCGGTGCCTGAGAAGCCGGGCCAACGCTGCGGCCGCTGAACAGGTAGGCCAGGCAGGGGTGGTGCTGCCAGTAGCGCAGCAGCCCCACCAGCCAGGCTGGCCGGGTGAAGAAGGGGTGATCGTCGAGGCCTGGTCCCCCCAGCAGCAGATGGTTGCCGCCACCGGTGCCTTCGCTCCGGGGGCCCTGTTGCTTCCAGCTGCGCAGCCCCACCGCCGCGCCGGCCTCCTCCAGCCGTTCGATCCAGCCGGCGTAGTCGTGCCAGCTGTGGCACACCGGCAGGTTCACCTCCAGCACGCCGGGATCAGCGGTGAGGCCCAGCACCTGCCAGTGCTCATAGGCATCCCAGGGCAAGACCCCGCTCAGCTCCGGTTGGATCCAGCCCTCACAGCGGGCGGCGATGCGCTGGAGCAGCAGCTCGAGCGGTTGGCGCTCCAAGGGCGGCAGAAACAGTGCCCAGCCGCTGGCATCGCGCTCGAGGGTGAGCACCTGGCGCAGCGCTCCGGCCGGGAAGTGCTGCAGCGGTAGCCGCAGGCCTGCCGGCCCGGGCGCGCCGCTCAGTTCCCGCAACCCCTCCTCCATGGGCCAGGACACTGAACGCCACTGCCCCTGCTCGCAGCTCAAGGGAATGGCCCACACCTGCCGATCGTCCTGGAGCGGGTCGCGCAGCGGCAGGGCCTGCAGCGGGCAACCCAGATCGCTGCCCAGGTTCTCAAGCAGCGCCTCCAGCTCCGCCCGGCTGGGCACCGCATCACCAACCCCATCGGGCCAGGGCACCACCGGTTCCCCGTTTTGTCCGGTGATCAGGCGCAGGGCCCATCGGGGATTCACCTCGCCGTCGTATTGCTTGCCGGGGCAATAGAGCAGCGTGCTCCCGGGCCAGGCGCGGCGCTGCAGCTCGGCGGCCAGCTGGCGGGCATAACGGAGCTTGGTGGGGCCGTCGGCGGCCACGCTCCATTCGGCCCCTGTGGGCTCCAATGGCACCAGCGTGGGCTCGCCGCCCATGGTGAGCCGGATGCCTGCCTGCTGGAGCCGGGCCTCAATGGCGGCGGCGGTTGCCTGGTGGATGGTGGTGCGCGTCACGACCAGCGGTGGCTGGGCCTGTCCTCGCGCGGCTCTGCCGATCCGGCAGCACTAACGGCTACCGCAGCGCAGAACTCAAGATTTCGGCGCTGATCTCCCATTCGAGCTCGCTCTCCACCCCGGGTGGGCCGGAGAAGGTGCCGCTCACCGCCGCGGTGAGATCGGAGCGGGAGGAGGTGGCTACCGGGATGTAGCGGTCGTCCACGGCGCCCTTGCCGCTGGGGTCAAAGCCGCGCCAGCCCGCCCCCTGCAGATACACCTCGGCCCAAGCGTGCAGGTCATAGCGCTCGGGTTTGGGTTCCACCAGGTGGTAACCGCTCACGAAGCGGGCGGGCAGCCCCACGCTGCGGCAGCACTCGATCATCAGCATCGCCAGATCGCGGCAGGAGCCCACCCGTTCCTTGAGGGTGCGGCCGGCGGGCCACGCCGGACCCACGTGGCGTTGGGTGTATTTCACCCGGTCCTGGATCACCTCGATCAGCTGCTGCAGGAAGTTGAGGCTGCGCCCATCGCTGCCCATCAGCGCTTCCTGGGCCAGATCCACGGCCGCCGCATCGTGTTGTCCGTTGGGCAGCCAGCCCTGCAGGTTGCTTAAGAGATCGGGGTTGAGCTTGCCGATCTGCACGGGTAGCTCAGCCATCTGCTCATCGAGGCAGGCCTCCAGCAGCGGCGGGTTGAAGGTTTCCAGCTCACTGGTGGCCACCACCAGGAGGTGATCGCTCTCCCCGAGAAAGCGGGCCCGAGTGATTGTGTCGCCTCCAGCGGCCATCAGCTCATAGAGCTGGCTGGGATCGGGAGAGATCTCCAGGCGGAAGTCGATTAAGCGCTGAAAGCCATGGGGCCGCGGCCGCAGGCAAAAGCGATGCGGCCCCAGCACCACGGGCTTGGTGTAGCGGTAATCGAACCGGTGGATCAGGCGGGCGCGCATGCCAGGTCGTCACTGGTGGCGGTTGCTGCTGGGGCCAGGCTCGGCAACACGAAGTAGCGCGAGTGGATCAGCTCGTGAAGGCTATTCAGATCTTGTTGAAGCGCGTCGATCGCCTCATGGAGGCCGCCGGCGATCAGCTCATCGATGCCGGTGTAGCTCCAGCGGGCGCGGGTGAGCCCACTGAGGCATTCGAGGGCGTCGGGGTTGCCGGGCACCGGGCTGGCCGCCACCACCTGCAGGGTTTCGTGGATGCGATCGAGGCAGCAGCGCACCGAGCGGGGGAAGCTCGGATCCAGCAAGAGGAAGGCCGCCACAGCCCTTGGTGCGATCACTCCCTGCTGCGACTGGCGGAACATCTGATAAGCACCGGCGGTGCGCAGGAGGGAGATCCACTGCAGTTCATCCAGCACGCCACCCACTTCCTCCGTGCTGGGCAGCAGCAGGAAGTACTTCACATCCAGGATGCGCGTGGTTTTGTCCGCGCGCTCGATCAAGCGGCCCAAACGGCTGAACTGCCAGGAGAGATCGCGGCTGAGGGTGGCATCGGTGATGCCATAGAAGAGTTGGCAACCACGCCGGATCTCGCGCAGCTGTTCCTGGGGCGGCTGGTGCCAAAACGTTTCGCTCTCCAGCAGGGTCCAGTAGAGATCGTTGATCTGCTCCCACATCTCCGTGGTGATCACATCGCGGATCTGGCGGGCGTTCTCCCGCGCCAGGGCGATGCAGTTCACGATGCTGCTGGGGTTCTCCTCGGCCTTCACCAGAAACTCCACCACCTGGTCGGGGCCGCCGCTGGGATAGAGCTGGTCGAACAGTTCGCGATCGCCGCTGGCATCGATCAGCGGCTGCCACGGTTCAGCGCTGCCGGGCGGGCAGTCGAGCGCCATGGCCTCGCTCACCTCCACGAAGCGCGAGAGGTTTTCGGCGCGCTCCACATAGCGATTGATCCAGTAGAGCGAATCGGCAACGCGGCTCAGCATGCGGCTTCCTCCACGATCCAGGTGTCTTTGCAGCCACCGCCCTGGGATGAATTCACCACCAACGAACCCCGTTTGAGAGCCACTCGCGTGAGGCCGCCGGGGGTCACCCAGGCTTCCTTGCCCCGCAGCACATAGGGCCGCAGGTCCACGTGGCAGGGATACAGCTCCCCTTCACTTAGGGAGGGCACGGTGGAGAGCTCGAGCGTGGGTTGGGCGATGAAATTGCGCGGATCGGCCTTGATCTTCTCGGCGAACTCAAGAATCTCGACCTGGCTGGCATGGGGGCCGATGAGCATCCCGTAGCCCCCTGCTTCCGACACGGCTTTCACCACCAGCTCGTTCAGGTGCGCCAGCACGTAGGCCTGGTCATCGGCCCTGGAGCAGAGATAGGTGGGAACGTTCTCGATGATCGGTTCCTCGCCCAGGTAGTACCGCACCATCTCGGGTACGTAGGCGTAGATGAGCTTGTCGTCGGCCACGCCGGTGCCCGGTGCATTGGCGATCGCCACGCGGCCCTGGGCGTACACCTCCATCAGGCCCCGCACTCCGAGCATTGAATCGCTGCGGAACACGGCCGGATCGAGGAAGTCGTCGTCGATGCGGCGGTAGATCACATCCACCGGCTCCAGCCCCTGGGTGGTGCGCATCCACACCCGCCCGTCCTGACAAGCCAGATCGCGGCCCTCCACCAGGGAGATGCCCATCTGCTGGGCCAGGTAGCTGTGCTCGAAGTAGGCGCTGTTGAACACCCCCGGCGTGAGCAGCACCACCCGCGGTGCTTCGGTCCAGGGAGCCAGATCCCGCAGGGTCTGCAGCAGCTGGGAGGGATAGCTGTCGATCGGCTGCACGGTGCGGCCGCTGAACAGGCTCGGGAACATGCGCTTCATCACGCGCCGGTTCTCGAGGAAGTAGGCCACTCCCGAGGGGCAGCGCAGGTTGTCCTCCAGCACCCGCCACGTGCCTAGGCCATCGCGGATCAGATCCAGGCCGGAGATCTGGCACCACTTGCCCAGAGGCGGGCGGAAGCCGCGCAGCTGCGGGCGCCAGCCCTGGGAGCTCTCCACGTCTTCCCTGGGGATCACGCCATCGCGAAGGATCGCCTGATCGCCATACACATCCGCCAGGAATAGATCAATCGCCTCCAGGCGCTGGATCAGGCCGCGCTGCAGCCGCTCCCAATCGCTGGCGCCGATCAGGCGGGGCAGGGGATCAAAGGGAAGGATGCGCTCGCCGCCGCGGCTGCCGGAATCGTTGAGCCGGAAGGTGGCGCCCAAGCGCTTGAGCAACATGCCGGCCGCGGCGTGGTTGCGGTTCAGCTGCTCCAGCCCGAGCGCGCCCAGGGAGGAGAGCAGAGGCTGCAGAGCGCGGCGGGGCTCCTCGCTGGCGCTGAAATATTCGTCGTAGCCCTTGCTGGGCCGGTAGTCGGTGAACATCGCCGAGCCTGCGGTGGCGTGATCATGCAGAGCTGCCTGGCCCCTCCAGGTTGCTGTTGCTACGGAAGCGCAGGGTTGCCCCGACGCCTGCACGCTGCCTAGCGTTCAGGCCATGGCCGGGCCGTTTCCACCGCTGGATCGGCCCCTGCCGCGGGTGCCGCCCCTGGTTCAGAGCAGGAAATAGCGCTGCGCCATCGGCAGCACCTCGGCCGGCTCGCAGGTGAGCAGCTCGCCGTCGGCGAACACCTCGTAGGTCTGCGGGTCCACCTCCACCTTGGGCAGGGCGGTGTTGTTTTTCATCGACGCCTTGTTGATGCCGCCGCGGGTGTTTTGCACCGGCACGCAGAGGCGCTCCAGGCCCAGGTGGCGGGGCACGTCGTCGTCGAGGGCGGCCTGGCTCACGAAGGTGAGGCAGCTGGGGGCCAACGCCTTGCCAAAGGCGGCAAACATCGGCCGGCCATGCACCGGGCCTGGGGTGGGGATCGAGGCGTTGGCATCGCCCATCTGCGCCCACACGATCGAGCCGCCCTTGATCACCATCTCGGGTTTCACGCCGAAGAATCCGGGCTTCCACAGCACCAGATCCGCCAGCTTGCCCACTTCCACCGAGCCCACCTGGTGGTCGATTCCATGCACGATCGCCGGGTTGATCGTCACCTTGGCGATGTAGCGCTTGAGGCGGGTGTTGTCGTTGCGCTCCGAGTCGCCCGCTAGGGCGCCGCGTTGCACCTTCATCTTGTGGGCGGTCTGGAAGGTGCGGGTGATCACCTCGCCCACCCGGCCCATGGCTTGGGAATCGCTGGCGATCAGCGAGAAGGCGCCGATGTCGTGAAGGATGTCTTCGGCGGCGATCGTCTCGCGGCGGATGCGCGATTCGGCGAAGGCCACGTCTTCCGGGATCCGGGGATCGAGGTGGTGGCACACCATCAGCATGTCGAGGTGCTCCTCGAGCGTGTTGCGGGTGTAGGGGCGCGTCGGGTTGGTGGAGCTGGGCAGCACGTTGGCTTCCCCGCAGATCCGGATGATGTCGGGCGCATGGCCGCCGCCGGCCCCCTCGGTGTGGAAGGTGTGGATGGTGCGGCCGCCGATGGCGCGGATCGTGTCCTCCACGAATCCGGCCTCATTGAGGGTGTCGGAGTGGATCGCCACCTGGATGTCGAAGCGATCGGCTACCGAGAGGCAGCAGTCGATCGCGGCGGGCGTGGTGCCCCAGTCTTCGTGGAGCTTGAGGGTGATGGCGCCGGCGCGGATCTGCTCCTCGAGCGCTTCGGGGGTGCTGGCGTTGCCCTTTCCGAAGAAGCCCAGGTTCATCGGCAGGCCTTCAGCCGCTTGCAGCATCCGCGCCATGTGGAAGGCGCCGGGGGTGCAGGTGGTGGCGTTGGAGCCCGTGGCCGGGCCGGTGCCGCCGCCGAGCATCGTGGTCACCCCGCTGGCCAGAGCGGTCTCCACCTGCTGCGGACAGATGAAGTGAATGTGGGTGTCGATGGCACCGGCGGTGAGGATGTGCCCCTCGCCGGCGATCGCTTCGGTGCCGGGACCCACCACGATCGTGACTCCCGCCTGGGTGTCGGGGTTGCCCGCCTTGCCGATCGCCACGATGCGGCCGTCGCGCAGGCCGATGTCGGCCTTCACGATCCCCCACCAGTCGAGGATCAAGGCGTTGGTGATCACCGTGTCCACGGCGCCATCGGCGCGGGTGGTCTGGGCCTGACCCATGCCATCGCGGATCACCTTGCCGCCACCGAACTTCACCTCATCGCCGTAGACGGTGAAGTCCTTCTCCACCTCGAGGATCAGTTCGGTGTCGGCCAGCCGCAGGCGATCGCCCGTGGTGGGGCCGTAGGTCTCGGCGTAGGCGCGGCGGGAGATCCGGTAGGGCATGGCGGGCGGGTGGCGGGTCGTTGCGTCAGTCGAGGGGGCCGTTCACCAGGCCGTTGAAGCCGTAGATGCGTCGGTTGCCTGCGAAGGGCACCAGCTGCACCTCCCGGCTATCGCCGGGCTCAAAGCGCACCGCTGTCCCGGCGGGGATGTCGAGCCTTTGGCCGCGGGTGGCTTCCCGGTCGAACTCCAGCGCTGCGTTCACTTCAAAGAAGTGGAAATGGGATCCCACCTGCACGGGGCGATCGCCCGTGTTGGCCACCAGCACGGTGGTGACGGGCCGGCCGGCGTTGAGTTCGAGCTCGCCGGGTTCTGGGATCAGTTCGCCGGGGATGAGCGGGGCCATGGGGTTGCGGCGGGGGTGGTCAGCGAATCGGGTCGTGCAGGGTCACGAGCTTGGTGCCGTCGGGGAACACCGCCTCGATCTGCACTTCATGCACGAGTTCGGGAATGCCCTCCATCACCTGATCCCGGCTGAGCCAGGTGCTGCCCTCCTGCATCAGCTCGGCCACGCTCTTGCCGTCGCGGGCGCCTTCCAGCACCTGGAAGCTCAGCCAGGCCACCGCCTCCGGGTGGTTGAGTTTGAGGCCGCGGTTCAGGCGTCGTTCCGCCAGCAGTGCCGCGGTCACGATCAGGAGCTTGTCCTTCTCCTGAGGGGTCAGATGCATGGCAGGGGGTGGGCCAGACCGGGACTCCCAGTCAACGCAATCACTGTGATCTGCGCCCGTGCTCGATTGTGTTCATCCTGAACACTTGGGCGGCGCTCAAGCTGCAAAGGGGTTCTCCTGGAACGGCCACACCCGCGGTAGTTGCGGCGCGGCCTGGCCCCGTTGCTCTCTGATCAGCGCCCACAGCCGGCAAAACCAGAAGCGGGCCGCCTGGCTGGAGGGGCCGCGATAGCGGGCCACCAGGCCCTGCTCCAGCGGGCCGCAGGCCATGGACCCTTCCAGGCCATCGCGGGCTGAGCGGGCCTGCTCGAGCAGGAGTTGCAACTGCTCCGCCGGTAACGGTTGCGGAGCGGCCCACACCAGCGAACCAAACACCGGCTGGCCCGCCATGCCGTGCTCCGCTGCCAGGCCATCGCCTCCCAGCTCGAGACGATCCACCAGCTCCCAGCGCGGGGCGGCAGTTGGGGTGGCCAGGCGCTGGATCTCCACGCAGGAGCGCCAGCGGCCGTCCCCCAGCTTCTCTCCCGCTGCGGTGCGCCCCAGCCGCACCACCTCCATGGCCAGAAAGCTGGCGCCTTCAGCCAGCTCCACCCGCAGATCCTGCTGGTAGAGCGCATCGGCATAGAGCACCAGCTCCTGGGGCAGCCACTCCAGATCGCTCCCAGCAGCCTGGCGGAAGCGCAGCTGTTGTGCCGCCCAGGACCCTTGGGGGTGGAGGCGGGAGCGGCGCACGCTGCCATACACCTTCTGGGCGGCCACGCTGGTGATCAGGGCGCGGCTGCCGGTCTCCAGCTCGGCGTCGAGCTGCAGCCGGTCTCCTCCCACCAGGCCGCCGGCGGTGTGCAGTAGGGGTAGCTCGCAGTGGCCGCTGCTCTGGTCAAAGCTGCGCATCAGCTTCAGCGGGGCAGTGGCGCCCCCCTGGTGGTGGGTGATGCCGTTGCGCTGGGTGAAGCGCAGGTTGGCGGAGGCGCTCCAGCCCGAGCTGGCTGCGGCCGTTGAAGCGGTAGCGATGATCACAGGGAGGCGCCCCCTCGCCGATCAGTGTGCCGTGGAGCCAGAGCTGGAGATGCCCGAGCAAGCCGTGATGCCGGAGCAAGCCCCGATCCTGTTGGTGGAGCGTCTGGCGGATCAAGTGCCCCCGCCCGTGGATCTCGAGCCGCTGCAACTGCTTCTGGCGGCGGATGAACGCACCAGCCTGCGCTGCCATCGGCGCTCCGCCTGCGGCCGTGATCTGCTGCTGCAATTGCCCCGCGGCGCCGCTCTGCGGCCAGGTGAACGCCTGCTCAGCGACGACGGCTCGGTGCAAGTGCAGGTGCAGGCCGCTCCCGAGCCGGTGATGCAGGTGCGCAGCTCTGCCCCCCTCGCTCTGCTGCAGGCCGCGTATCACCTCGGCAATCGCCACGTGGCGATGGAGCTCCATGCCGATCGCCTGGTGGTGCTGCAGGATCCCGTGCTTGCCGAACTGCTGCGGCAACGGGGCCTGACGGTGGAACTCCTGCAGTTGCCCTTCCAGCCGGAGGCGGGTGCCTATGAGGGGCTCGGTCACCACCACGCCCATAGCCACAGCCACCCGTGAGCAGCGCTGACTCCGCCCGCCTGAGGCTGTTTCAGTTGATGAGTCCGGCCTTGCCGGTGGGGGCGTTCAGCTACTCGGAAGGTCTGGAAGTGCTGGTGCAGCGCGGGGTGATCACCGGCGTAGAAGCTCTCGAGCAATCGCTGAGCGATGAGCTCCGTCGCGGTGCCGTAGCCCTTGAAGCGGCGGGGCTCTCGGTGTTGCAGAGCGCGTTGCGTCTGCATCAGGGGGGTCGCGCTGATCTGAGCGCTGCGGCGGAGCTCGATGGCTGGCTGCTCGCCCAGCGGGAGGCGTCGGAGGTGCGCGCTCAGCAGCGTCAGATGGGGCAGTCGCTGTTGCAGCTGTTGGCGGATCTGGGTTGGCCCCTCGGCGCCAGTGCGCCATTGCTGGCCTGGCCAGCGGCCTTCGCCTGGGCGAGCCTGTGCCTGGAGCTTGGCTCCCCCGCCATGGAGGAGGCCTACCTCTACAGCTGGGTTGCCAATCAGATCAGCGCTGCGGTGCGTCTGGTGCCGCTTGGGCCCACCCAGGGGCAGCGCCTGCAGCTCGCTCTGGCCCCTCTGATTGCTGAACGGGCGCAGGATCTGGCCCAGCTAGACCCTCGGCAATTGCACAACGGCGGCGTGGGTGCGGGCCTGGCGCAGCTCCAGCATGCGGAGCTCTATTCGCGCTTGTTCCGCAGTTGAAGGGCAGCTCCGGCTGATCTCGGCACAATGCAGCCATGCTCACCCTCTGGATCGGCGCCATCGACCAGGGCCTGGCCTATGCCGGCCTTGCCCTCGGCGTGTACCTCACCCTGCGGGTGCTTAACTTCGCCGACATCACGGTGGACGGCTCCTTCGCCCTCGGTGGTGGCAGCGCCGCCCTGCTGCTCAGTGAGCAGGTGGCGGTGCCGGTGGCTCTGCTGGTGGCCGTCGGCCTGGGGGCCCTGGCCGGAATGGTCACCGGACTGATTCACACCCGCCTCGGTGTGAATGATCTGTTCGCTGGCATCCTCACCACCACGGGGCTGTATTCGATCACCCTGCGGTTGATGGGCCGCTCCAACATCCCGCTCACCGATGTGCAGCTGGCGGTGAGCAGCGACATGCAGTGGCTGATCGCTATGCTGCTGGTGGTGATCGGTTTGATCGCGCTGTTGGCTTTGCTGCTGCGCACCGATCTCGGCCTGGCGCTGCGGGCCATTGGCAACAACCCGGTGATGGCCCGCTCCAATGCCATCTCCACCCGCCGTGGTCTCACGCTGGGCATCGCCGCCGGCAACGCCATGGTGGCGTTGGCCGGTGCGCTGGTCGCTACTTATCAGGGTTTTGCCGACGTCACGATGGGCCTCGGCTCCCTGATCCTCGGTCTTGGGGCGGTGATCGTTGGGGAGTCCGTGCTGCGGCCCCGTTCGGTGGGCTGGTCGCTGGTGGCTGTGGTGGTGGGGTCGGTGCTGTTCCGCGCCATGATCGCCCTAGCCCTGCAGCTGGGTTTGGATCCGGTGGATCTCAAGCTGGCTACGGCCTTGCTGCTGCTGGCGGCTTTGGGCTTGGGCCGGTTGCGCATCCCTGGGCTGTCGGCTCCCGGGGGTGAGGCGTGAGCCTGGAGATTGCGGGGCTGAGCTGGGGCCATGCACTGCCCGGAGGCGGCTGGCGGCAGTTGTTCAGCAACTTCAGCCTGTCCTGCAGCAGCGGTCAGTTCCTGGTGCTGATCGGCAGCAATGGCTCCGGTAAGTCGACGTTGCTCAGCCTGATTGCCGGACGCTTGCCTGCAGGAGCTGGCTCGGTGCAGCTAGAGGGGCGTGAGCTGCTGCGCCTGCCTGAGCATCGGCGCGCCCGTGCCATCGGACGGGTGATGCAGAACCCGCTGGATGGCACGGCGCCGGGGCTCACCATTGCTGAAAACCTGCGCCTGGCTGAGTGCCGCCGCCGCTCCCTGCTCTCCCCCGCAGCGCTGTTCGGTCTCCATCCCGGCCGCGGCGATCAGCGCCGCTATGCCACCTTGCTCGATGATCTGGGTCTGCCGCTGGCGGATCGCCTGGATACGCCGGTGGGCGAGCTCTCCGGAGGCCAGCGGCAGACCATCAGCCTGGTGATGGCCAGCCTGGGTGAACCGCGGTTGCTGTTGCTCGATGAGCACACGGCCGCTCTCGATCCCCGCGCCGAAACCGGCGTGATGGAACTCACGGCGCGGTTGGTGGCTCGCTTGGGCACCACCACCTTGATGGTCACCCACAGCCTGGAACAGGCCCTGCACTACGGCGATCGCCTGGTGATGCTGCAGGCGGGTGAGGTGATGGGTGACTGGTCGGCTCTGCAGCGGCAAGAGCTGAGCGCTGCCTCGTTGCGTGCGCTCTACGCCAGCGCCACAGTGCCGGTGGACGACTCTTCCTTGCCATGACCCTGCCCCGCCGTCGGTTTCTGGCTCTCGCTGGTGCGGGCCTCGGCAGTTCGCTCGTGCTGGCCTCGTGTGGCCGCCTCGGTGGCAAGGCACCGCGCAAGGGGCCGCTGATCGGCATGTTGCAGATGGTGGATGCACCACCGCCCAACCTCACCCGTGAGGGATTTGAGGAGGCGTTGGCCGCTGCCGGCTACCGCGACGGCGACACCGCCACCTTCCTGCGCAAGGACGCAGCCGGGGAGCTGCCCAACACCACCCTGGTGATGAAGCAGTTCCTGGCGGAGAACGTGGACATGGTGCTGGCGGTGGGTACGCCGCCGCTGCAGGCCGCGATGAAGGTCATGCCGGAGTCGATCCCGGTGGTGTTCTGCTACTGCTCCAATCCCTGGGGTGCCGGAGCTGGCACACCGCCCGGTGGCGTGGGCCAGCATCGCCCAAATGTGGTGGGCACCGTGGGCACCAACCCGGTGGGCCAGGAGCTGGATCTGGCGCGGCAGGTGAATCCGGCGATCAAATCAGTGGGATTGATTTTCAATCCAGGGGAGCCCAACTCCGATTACGAAGCCAAGATCCTGCGCAAGGAAGCCGAGAAACGGGGCATCACCCTGGTGGAGCAGGCGGTGGCCAATTCTGGTGAGGTGCAGCAGGCCGCCAAGGCTCTCGCGGAAAAGGAGGTGGAGGCGTTCGTGAAAATCGGCGATTACGCCACCATTCAGGCCTTTGCAGCCATCTGCAAGGTGGGCCTGGAGAACCGCATTCCGGTGTATTCCGTTGATCCGCCCGATATCCAGCTGCCCGGTTGCCTGGCGGTGATCGGTTGGAACTACCGCGATGACGGCGCCGCCGCTGGTCGTCTGGCGGTGCGGGTGCTCAAGGGCGAGTCGCCCGCGCAGATGGCGTTTGAACCGCTCACCAAGACGGACCTGCTGGTGAGCCTGGCCACCGCCAAGGCGATCGGCGTCAGCGTGCCCGACGATCTGCTGAAGCGGGCCGACCAGGTAGTGCGTTGATGGCGCCCAGTCGTCTACGCGTCGGGGTGGCCGGTCCCGTGGGGTCCGGAAAAACCGCCTTGGTGGAGGCGCTCTGCCGCCGCCTGCGAGATCGGCTCGAGCTCGCGGTGGTCACCAACGACATCTACACGCAGGAAGATGCCCAGTTCCTCACCCGCGCTGGAGCGCTGGAGCCGGGGCGCATCCGTGGTGTGGAAACGGGCGGTTGCCCGCACACCGCCATCCGCGAAGACTGCTCGATTAATCGGGCGGCGGTGGCTGAGCTGGAGGCCGTCTATCCAGGGCTGGATCTGGTGCTGGTGGAGAGCGGTGGCGACAACCTGGCTGCCAGCTTCAGCCCGGAGCTGGTGGATCTCTGTATCTATGTGATTGATGTGGCGGCCGGCGACAAGATTCCCCGCAAGGGCGGCCCAGGCATCACCCGCTCCGATCTGTTGGTGATCAACAAGATCGATCTGGCGCCCCTGGTGGGAGCGAGCCTTGAGGTGATGGAGCGCGATACCGAGCGGATGCGTTCGGGCCGTCCCTGGTGTTTCACCAACCTCCAATCCGGCGAGGGACTCGCAGAGGTTGAAGCGTTTTTGGTGAAGCAATTGCCGTGCTGATCGCCGCAGTTAGTAGCAACCGACACAGTCAAGCGGCGTGGCGGAGGTCCTTGAGATGGCTTGTGGGGCAATGAGTCTCGCGAGTTGAGAAAACTGTTCGATCGGCTACAAAAGCGGGGTCTGCCACGTCGATACGTTCCGCTCACCGCTAATCGGCGGCAGCCCTTTTGTGACTTTCCTCGTATGACGTCCCCTTCAATGCGGAAGACTTCGCTGCGTCTGCTGGGCGGTGCCACGGCCCTCGCCACCTCCCTCTCGCTGGTGGCCTGCGGCGGCGGCGAGAAGGCCGGTGGTGATTTCGACGGCGAAGTGAAGGTGGGCATCCTTCACAGCCGCTCCGGCACCATGGCCATCTCCGAAAACACGGTGGCCGAAGCTGAGCTGATGGCGATCGATGAGATCAACGCCAAGGGCGGGATCACCATCGACGGCAAGAAGCTGAAGATCGTTCCTGTTGAAGAAGATGGCGCCTCCGATTGGCCCACCTTCGCTGAGAAGGCCACCAAGCTGATCGATCAGGACAAGGTTGCCGTCGTGTTCGGCGGTTGGACCTCCGCCAGCCGCAAGGCGATGCTGCCGGTGTTCGAGGCCAAGGATCACTTCCTCTTCTATCCGATTCAGTACGAAGGTCAGGAGTGCTCCAAGAACATCTTCTATAGCGGTGCTGCTCCCAACCAGCAAGCTGAGCCTGCTGTGGATTGGCTGCTGAAGAACAAGGGCAAGGACTTCTTCCTGGTGGGCTCGGATTACGTGTATCCACGTACCGCCAACACCATCATGAAGGAGCAGCTCAAGGCCAATGGTGGCAAGGTGGTGGGTGAGGATTACTTGCCCCTCGGTAACACCGAAGTGGCTCCGATCATCGCCAAGATCAAGCAGGCGCTGCCCAAGGGCGGTGTGATCGTGAACACCCTCAATGGCGATAGCAACGTTGCCTTCTTCAAGCAGATGAAGGCTGCCGGGATCACCCCGGCCAACGGCTATTCGATCATGAGCTTCTCGATCGCCGAAGAGGAGATCGCTGCCATCGGTCCTGAGTACCTCGAAGGTACCTACGCCGCCTGGAACTTCTTCCAGAGCCTCGACACCCCCGCTTCCAAGGAGTTCACCAAGAACTTCAAGGCCAAGTACGGCGATAAGCGCGTCACCAACGACCCCGCTGAGGCCGCCTACATGATGGTCTACCTGTGGGCTGCTGCTGCTGAGAAGGCCAACAGCGTCGACGACAACAAAGTGCGTGAAGCCCTGGTCGGCGTGAGCTTCGACGCTCCCGAAGGCAAGGTGACCGTGATGCCGAACCACCACGTTGAGAAGCTTGTGCTGATCGGCGAGGTTCAGAAGGACGGCATGTTCAAGATCCTTGAGAACAAAGGCTTCGTGAAGCCTGTGGCCTGGAACCAGTACGTGCCCGAAACCAAGGGCTACACCTGCGACTGGACCCAGAACCGTCCCGACGCCGGCAAGTACAAGATGTGATCCACATATCTGGCATCTCTTGAGGGATTGGGGGGAGAGCAATCTCCCCCTTTTTGTTTCCCTGTTTTTGTTTCTTCCCTTTGCCTGAGACCGCTCCTGGTCGCGATGGATCTTCTCTACGACACACTCTTCAACGGCCTGGCCATCGGCTCGGTTCTGGTGCTGGCAGCACTGGGTCTGGCGGTGGTGTTTGGCTTGATGGGTGTCATCAACATGGCCCACGGCGAGTTGATGATGCTTGGTGCTTACACCACATTTGTGGTGCAGAATATCTTTAAGGCGGTGCTGCCGGAGGCACTGTTTCCGATCTACATCCTGGTGGCTTTGCCCTGCGCCTTTCTGGTGAGCGGGCTGGCTGGTTTGCTGCTCGAGAAAACGGTGATTCGGCGGCTGTATGGACGGCCCCTGGAAACGCTGCTGGCCACCTGGGGCGTGAGCCTGATCCTGCAGCAATTTGTGCGTTCGGTGTCGAGCGCTTTTGCGATTGGCTTGGTGGTGGCTGTGGTGGCGGGTTTATTGATTCCCCGCTTCACGCCCGCTCGCTGGTGGCAGCAGCGCTGGACGCCGCTGCTCGGTACCGGCAGTTGGGTGGTCACCGGTCTGTTGGGTGTGGTGATCGCTTCGCTCCTCGGTGAACAACGCGTCTTCGATCAGCCTTGGTTCAGTGCCCGCAACATCGATGTCACCGCCCCGGTGTGGCTGCGCGGCTCGATTGATGTGGGCGCGGTGAACATGCCGGCGGCCCGCTTGTTCATCATTGCGCTCACGATCGTGGCGCTGCTGTTGGTGAACTGGTTTCTACAGAAGAGTGTGTGGGGGATGCGTATTCGTGCCGTCACCCAGAACCGCACGATGAGTGATTGCCTCGGCATTCCCACTGAAAAGGTGGATGCACTGACGTTCCTGATTGGCTCCGGTTTGGCCGGTGTCGCTGGTGTGGCGGTGACGCTTCTGGGCTCGGTGGGTCCGAATCTCGGCGGCAACTACATCGTGGATTGCTTCATGGTGGTGGTGCTCGGCGGTGTGGGCAAGTTGGCTGGCACCGTGCTCGCGGCCTTGGGCATCGGTGTGCTCAGTTATTTGGTGGGTTCCGGCTCGCTGCTGCTGGTATGGCCGGCGATGCCGGAAGGCCTCAATACGGTGATCACGTTCTTCGCCACCACGTCGATGGCGAAGGTGTTGGTGTTCGCCTTGATCGTGGTGTTTCTGCAGATCAGGCCCGCAGGCCTGTTCCCGCAGAAAGGTCGGATGGTGGAGGCCTGATCGATGGCTGATCTGTTTGCCTCCCGGCAGCTGCGGCGTTGGCTGCCCTGGCTCTTGATCGTGGTGGCTGCCCTGGTGTTGCCGGCGCTGCTGTCGCCCTTCCGCTTGAATCTGCTCGGCCGTTTCCTGTCGTTGGGCATCGTTGCCCTCGGCGTGGATCTGATCTGGGGCTATACCGGCTTGCTCAGTTTGGGGCAGGGCATCTTCTTTGCCCTGGGCGGCTACGCCTTGGCGATGTATCTGCAGCTCAATGAACTCAAACCCGGAGAGCTGCCGGAGTTTTTCTCCCTCTATGGCGTGAAGAGCCTGCCGGCATTCTGGCAACCGTTTGAATCGCCTCTGTTCACCTTCTTCGCCATCTGGGTGATCCCGGCGCTGGTGGCCGGTGCTCTTGGCTATCTGGTGTTTCGCAACCGCATTAAGGGGGTCTATTTCTCGATCCTCACCCAGGCGGCGCTGCTGGTGTTTTTCAACTTCTTCAATGGCCAGCAGAAGTTGATTAATGGCACCAATGGTCTGAAAACCTCCACAGCCCGCATCTTCGGTGAGCTGATCGGCAGTGATGCGATGCAGCGCAACCTGTTCTGGCTCACGGTGGTGCTCACGGTGTTGGCCTTTCTGCTCTGCCGCTGGCTCACCAGTGGCCGCTTTGGTGATGCACTCATCGCCATTCGCGACGATGAGCCCAGGCTGCGCTTCACCGGCTACAACCCCACGGCCTACAAAACGGTTGTGTTCGCAGTGGCTGGTGCCCTGGCGGGCATCAGCGGTGCGCTGTACACGGTGCAGTCCGGCATCGTGTCGCCTCAGTACATGGCTGTTCCCTTCTCGATCGAGATGGTGATCTGGGTGGCGGTGGGTGGACGCGGCACCCTGTTCGGAGCCCTGCTGGGTGCGGTGTTGATCAACTACGCCAAGAGCTTGGTGAGTGAGGCGTTGCCGGAAACCTGGCTGTTCATCCAGGGCGGTTTGTTCCTGTTGGTGGTCCTGGCCCTGCCTGATGGGTTGGTGGGTTGGTGGCGGCAGGGTGGCCCCGGCCGCTTGATCGCGATGGTGGGCTTCACCCCCCGCAGTTCCACCTATCCGGCCCTGGAACTCGATCCCCAGGTGCAGGGCGAGCAGGACCAATTGGGCAGCCGCAGCGGAGGACAGCACTGATGACCACCACGCAATCGATGAACCTGCTTGAACTGCAGGGCGTGACCGTGAGCTTCGACGGTTTTTTGGCCCTCAACGACCTCAACCTGCAGCTGGCCCCGGGCGAGCTGCGCGCTGTGATTGGCCCCAACGGTGCCGGTAAGACCACCTTCCTCGATGTGATCACCGGCAAGGTGAAACCCACCAAGGGGGATGTGGTGTTTCGCGGCCGCTCCATCGCCGGTCGCAGTGAGCATCACATCTCCCGTCTGGGCATCGGCCGCAAGTTCCAGACGCCCCGCGTCTATCAGAACCTTTCGCCGCGCCGCAATCTCGAATTGGCGGTTCGGGGGCCCCATGGTCCTGCGGCGTTGTTGTTCGGATCGCTCTCGGCCGAGCAGCGCGACCGTGTGCAGCACTTGCTTGCGGTGGTGGGTCTGGAACGGCAGGCCCAGCAGCCGGCGGGAGGTCTCTCCCACGGCCAGAAGCAGTGGCTCGAGATCGCCATGCTCGTGGCGCAGGATCCTGAGCTGTTGTTGGTGGATGAACCGGTGGCGGGCCTCACCGATGAGGAAACCGAGCGCACCGCTGATCTGCTCAAGCAGCTGTCCGGTGATCACACCGTGCTGGTGATTGAGCACGACATGGAGTTCATCCGCGACCTGCAGGCACCGGTCACGGTGCTGCATGAAGGCCATGTGCTCTGTGAGGGCTCCATGGATCAGGTTCAGAACGATCCAAGGGTGATTGAGGTGTATCTCGGCAGCGACAATCCGGAGGAGATGGCATGACCCTGCTCGATATTCGTGGGCTCAACGTCTATTACGGCGAGAGCCATATCCTGCGGGATGTCGACCTCAGCGTTGCTCCTGGGGAGATGGTGTGCCTGATCGGCCGCAATGGTGTCGGCAAGACCACCTTGCTCAAAACGGTGATCGGACTCCTGCAGCAACGCAGTGGGGATCTGTCGCTCGAAGGGCGCGCGCTGGCCGGACTGCCGCCCCATCGGCGCGCTCGCGTCGGTGTGGGCTACGTGCCTCAGGGGCGGGAGATCATCCCCCAACTCACCGTGCGCGAAAACCTGCTGCTCGGTCTTGAAGCCCTGCCGGGTGGGATGGCGAAACACCGCCATATCGATCCGCTCGTGTTCGAGCTCTTCCCGATCCTGAAGAAATTCCTGGCCCGTCGCGGCGGTGATCTCTCCGGTGGCCAGCAGCAACAGCTCGCCATCGCCCGGGCCCTGCTCGGGAAGCCGAAGTTGCTGCTGCTCGATGAACCCACCGAGGGCATTCAGCCTTCGGTGGTGCTCGATATCGAGCGCGCTGTGCGTCGCATCATCGAGGCCACCGGTATCAGCGTGTTGCTCGTGGAGCAGCACCTTCACTTCGTGCGTCAGGCGGATCGCTACTACGCGATGCAGCGTGGCGGGATCGTGGCCAGCGGACCCACCAGCGAACTGAGTAAGGACGTGGTGGATCGCTTCCTCACGGTGTGAGGGCCACGGCTACCTGGGCCTCTGCGGAGGCCCTCGGTAGCCGCGCACGCACGGCGATTGGAAACACAGCCAGGGCAAACAGTGCCACCAGCACCAGCTGGCCAGCGCCGTCCTGGCTGAGTTCGGCGATCAACAGCAGACCGCCGAGATAGAGAAACCACCAGCTGCCTGAACCGGCATGGAGAGGTTGTTCGCTTCGGCTCTGCAGCAGGCCGAACAACAGTGATGGCACCACCACCAGCAGGATCGCCCCCTCCAGGGCACTGCGACCGCACCAGATCACGGCCCAGCTGGCGGCCACGAAGGTGAGTGGGCAGAGCAGTTCAGCCCACGGCAGCCGGAAGGCGCGATCGGCCTTGGGCAGTTGCCGCCTGAGGGCGAGCAGGCTCACCGGGCCGACAGCCAGGGCGATCACCAGCGTGGCGGTGAGAAAGCTCACCACCCGTTGCCAGCTAGGTCCTCCCAGCAGCATCACCACGCCGATCAACAGGCTCCAGAGCAGGGCCACCACCGGCACGGCCTGGCGGTTGAGTCGGCCCATGGAGGCGGGGAGGAGTCCGAGCTTTCCCATCATCCAGGCCACCCGCGCCGAGACGCCCAAGTACGTCATGGCCGTGGCGCCGGGAGAAATCACGGCATCGCTGAGCAAGAGCATCACCACCCAGCTCATGCTGAGGCCCGTGGCGATCGCCACCAGCGGTCCGCCGTGGGCGGTGAGCTGCAGGCTGCCCCAGCCTTGCGCCAGGGCCTGGGGCGGCACCGCCACCAGGAAGCTCAACTGCAGCACCAGATAGATCAGTAGCGAGATCCCGAGTCCCAGCCCCATCGCCAGGGGCACGTTCCGTTGCGGGTTGCGGGCTTCACCGGCCAGATCCATGGCGGTGCGAAAGCCCAGCAGGCTGAACAGGATGCCGCCGCCGCTGATGGCACCCACCACGCCTGTAAGGCCTGAGCCTTGCGCGTTGCTGCTGAGGCTGAGATTGCTCCAATGCCCCGCCATGGCCATCAGGCTCAGCGACACCAGGAGCGGCACCACGAGCTTCCAGCTGGTGAGTCCGTCAATCCAGCGGGCCAGCCAGCTCACGCCAGCCAGGTTGATCCAGGCCATCAGCACCAACAGCGCGGCGGCGATGCCCAGTCCGGCTGAGCTGAGCACCTGGCCCTGCCCCCCATCGGCCGTGAGCCAGGGGAAGCTGCTGGCCAGATATTGCACCATGGCCAGCACTTCAATCGTTGGCAACGTGAGGTAGGCGATCCAGGCGCACCAGCCGCCGATGAAGCCTGCCCAACGGCCATGACTGAGGAGCGGGATCTGGGCCAGGGCTCCGGAGCTGGGCACCAGGGCGCCAAGTTCGGCGAACACCAGCGCCAGGGCAAAGGTCATCACCCCTCCCAACAGCCAGGCCAGCAAACTGGCGGTGCCGGCGAATCGGGCGGCATAGAGCGGGGCAAACAGCCAGCCCGAGCCGATGGTGCTCGTTACCACCGCCAGGGTGAGACTGCGCAAGCCCAGACTGCGCTTTAACGCTTCCGGCACTGGGGCGGTCTCGCTGCTGTTCGCCGACATGGGCAGAGGCAACTGCGCCCATGTTGTGGGATCTGATGCACAATCGGGATCGAATTCAGGAACTGTCTCGATGCGTTTGTCCCTGCGCCTGCCCATGCAACTCGCCCTGGCATCGGCCGGTAGCTGCATGCTCATGGCCTCTGCTCCCGCTTCCGCTCAAAGCTGTCAGTTCCTGGCTCCCGTCGGCGGCAATGGCGTCACCAACATCGTAACCAAAACCATCAGCCCCGGAAATCCGCTGCCCTTCACCCGTCCCAACTGGAACACGGACTTCTTCGTGACCCAGCCGTTCAACTCCTACAAGTTGTTCTTTACGGCGAACTCATCGGTGAGCGCCACTTATCCGATCCAGGGCTACCTCAAATTCACCGATGGCTCCAACCTCCAGGTGATCAACGATTCGTTGACCCCTGGGGTTGGAACCGGACGTGATTGGGTGGTGCAAGCTGTGCCCGGTAAGACCGTGAGCCAGGTGAACTTCAAGATCGGCGCCAGCGCTGATCAGGCTGCCACCGGCTTCACCTACCGGATCTCCGTGCAGGGCTGCAACTGAGCGAGTTGCTCTAGCGGTGCCCGTTTAGAGCAAGCTCCGCCACAGCGCTTCGGCGTCGTGGCGGAGCTCAAGCGCTTGGCCATCCACGGTTCGGAGCGGCCGGCAGCCAAGGCTGTTAATCAGCAGCCAAGCGTCGCCTGGTTCGGGGGTGGCTTGCAGCTGCGCCTCGCGCGCCAGCCCCCGCTCCAGCAGCCGCCCTCGCATCACTCCGGGAAGGCAGCCGCTGCTCAGCGGTGGGGTGAGCCATCGCCCCTTGCGCTGAATGAGCAGGTTGGCGGTGCTGCCGCAGCAGAGTTCACCGCCGCTGCCGAGCAATAAGGCCTCATCGGCGCCGGCTTGTTGTGCTTCCAGGCGCGCCTGAATCGCCTGGCCGTAGGCAAAGGTTTTGTATTGGCTCAAGCGGCTGTTGCTGTTGCGCCGTTCATGGCGACTCACGATCGCCGTTTGGGCAGTAAAGAGCGGCTCGTGCGGGCTTAGTTGCAACCAGAAGCGCGACTCAGCCTGATCTGGAATATTGATCCCGCGGCCCTGGCTGGTGCCGCGGCTCCAGTTCAGCCGCAGCGCACCGTTGCCTGATTGGAGTCCGGCTCGGGTGATTGCTTCTTGAATCAGCGGTTGCAGTTCAGCGGCCTCTGGCGGCGGGGCCATGGCGAGCAGAGCAGCGCTCGTTTGCCAACGCTTTAGATGGGCCTCCAGCAGTTTGGGCTCGCCGTTAAGCACCAACACCGTTTCAAACAGACCATCGGCCAGTTGCAGGCCGCGGTCGCTCAGGGGGATGGAGAGCTGAGACGGCTCCGCCCAGCAGCCATCGAGGAACGCCACCGCAGTGCCGCTCATGCCAGAGCCTCCAACAGGGGGTTGAGCTTCCAGCCCAGCTCGCTGGCTTCAGCGCCGGGATCGGAGTCGGCCACGATGCCGCAGCCTGCATGGCAGCGCAGGTGGCGGCCCTGCAACAGAAGGGTGCGGATGAGGATGCTGCTGTCGAAACTGCCATCAAAGTCGCGGCGGATCAGCGAGCCGCAATAGGGGCCGCGGGCGACCGGCTCGAGTTCTGCCAGCCGCTGGCAGGCGCGCAGTTTCGGCGCGCCACTGATCGAGCCCCCCGGCCAACAGGCCCGCAGCAGGTCGGCCCAGCTGCGGCCGACTGGGAGCTGTCCGCTCACCACGGAGGTGAGGTGATGCACCTGCGGATAGCTCTCCAGCCCCACCAGCTGAGGCACCTGGATGGAGCCGGGTACGCAGACCCGGCCGAGGTCGTTGCGGAGTAGATCCACGATCATCACGTTCTCGGCGCGGTCTTTCCCGCTGCACACCAGCTCCGCCGCCTGATCCGCATCGCGTTGGGGATCGGGATCCCGCGGCCGGGTGCCCTTGATCGGCCTGGTTTCCACCACGCCATCGGCGCTGACTTGCAAAAACCGCTCCGGCGAGGCCGAAATCACCGCCTCGCCGCGGGCCTGGCCCGCTCCCACCACCAGTCCGGCAAAGGGGGCTGGGCAGCGTTGCCGCAGCCGCTCGAAGAGCGGCAGGGCCGCCGTGGCTCCCGCGGGCTCGCCGCCCGGAAGTGCCGTGCTGCAGCAGGCGGTGAGGTTGGCCTGAAACAGATCACCACTGGCGATCAAGGCGCGGATGCGCTCCACGCCGCTGGCGAACTGAGCGGGATCGCTGTGCCACTGCCAGCTCTCCAGCGGGATGGAGGGTGCTTCCTCGCCGCGCACCTCTGCGCCATCGGGCAAAGACTCCAGCCACTGAGCCATGGCCTCTAGCCGATCTGGATCTTGCCCTTCAAGCCAGAGCTGTTGCTCCGCCAGATCGAAGCGCAACACCGGATCGTGCCTGGCGATCCAGAGGCTGGCCATGCTGTCTGCCTTCCAGGGGTTGCTGGGTTCCACCCAGGCAGCCGCTTCGTAGCTGAGCCAGCCGCACCAATGCCCCACACCCAGGGACGAGAGCACGCTGAACGGATCGCTCGAGTCGGGTTCACCCGGTAGCCCTCGGCAGCAGTACTGCTCCACCGGATCGGCGGCCAGCGTGGCCCAACGTCCCAGGTCACTGCCATCACCATCGAGCCAGATCAAGCCCTCCTGCCCCCATCGATCCGCGAGCAGAGGCGCCAGGCTGGATGGCGTGCGCCAGGCCACTGGCAAGCGTGTGCTGGGCATCAGCGCCGGCCGGTGCGGCTAGCCAGGTCGGGCCGGCCCGCTTCGATCAGGGCGGCATCGCGGATCCGGCAGCTGTCGCACACACCGCAGGGTTCGCTGCCGCCGCTGTAGCAGCTCCAGGTGTCTTCGATCGGCACCCCCAGCCGCAGGGCCTCCTGCACGATCTTGGTTTTGCTCCACTGCACCAGGGGCGCCCAGAGCTGGCTGCCATGGCCTTCCCGGCCGGCTTTGCTGGCCAGATCAGCCAGGCGCTGAAAGGCCTCGAGATAATCCGGCCGGCAGTCGGGATAGCCGGAGTAGTCCACGGCGTTTACGCCGAGCACGAGCCGTTCGGCGCCCCGCGCTTCCGCCAGGCTGAGGCCGATGGCGATGAACACGGTGTTGCGCCCGGGCACATAGGTGCTGGGGATCACATCGCTCTGCACGCCTTCGCTGGGGACGGCGATGCTGCTGTCGGTAAGGGCGGATCCGCCCCAGGCTGCCAGGTTCACGCGGATGGTGTGGTGCTCCGCCAGGCCGAGGCGCTGCGCCACGCAGGCGGCGGCTTCCAGTTCACGCCGATGGCGCTGGCCGTAATCAAAGGACAGCCCGATCACGCGCAGCCCCGCTTCAACGGCCAGGGCGGCGGCGGTGGCGGAGTCGAGCCCGCCGGAGAGCAGGGCAATGGCGGTGGGCAAAAGCTGCGAAACGGGCGCCAGCTCCATGATGCCGAGGAGTGGGATCCCTCAGCGCACCCCCAGCCACTTGTGGCTTTGCAGGCTCAGTCTCCATTGGGGATGGCTGTGCACGTAATCGATCGCTAGCTGCTGGCCGGCTTCGCTTGCCCAGCCGGGTTGCAGCAGCAGCTGGGGCGCTGGTTGATCGGCGCCGCGGCTCTGGACGGCGGCGGCGGCCATCGCTTCGGCGAAGTTCAGATCACTGGCTTCATGCACCACCACCTTCAGCTCATGGCACGCGGCCAAGGCTCTAGGGCTGGGAGGTCGGTGCGGCTTGGGCGACAGGGTGATCCAGTGGAACGAGCCGCTCAGATCACCGACGCCGCTGGTTTCCAGATGCAGCGGCACTCCGATGGACTGCAGCACCTCGCAGAGGGGAGCCAGGTTGTGCTCCAGCGGCTCCCCGCCGGTGATCACCACGAAAGCCGCTCCGGCAGCGGTGGCCTGCTTCGCCTCATGGCGCAGGGCCTCGATCGCCAGCTTCGGATGCACGTCGCGCGGCCACGACGGCTTCGTGTCGCACCAGCTGCAGCCCACGCTGCAGCCCCCCAGGCGAATGAAGAAGGCACTGCGGCCGCCGTGGATACCCTCGCCCTGGAGCGAGTGGAAGGTTTCCACCACCGGCAGGCAGGAGGAGTCGGTGGACTCCACCACCATCACGCGGTGGGTGCGGTGGCCTGGATGCCCTGGCTGTGGCCGATCGCTTCGCTGGGGCTGCCTGGCAACCGCTGCTGCGCTGCCTCCACCAGCCCTCTGAACAGCGGGTGGGGCCGGCCGGGGCGGGAGAGGAATTCGGGGTGGTACTGGCAGGCGGTGAAGAAGGGGTGATCCTTCAGTTCGATCAGTTCCACCAGGCGGCCGTCGGGGGAGGTGCCGCTGATCTCGTAGCCCGATTCCAGGAAGAGGTTGCGGTAGGCGTTGTTGAACTCGTAGCGGTGGCGGTGGCGCTCGTACACCACCTCATCGCCGTAGAGGCGGTGGCCCATGGTGCCCGGTGCCAGGCGGCAGGGATAGACGCCTAGCCGCATCGTGCCGCCGAGATCCACCACGTCCTGCTGCTCGGGCAGCAGGTGGATCACCGGATGGGGCGTGTCGCTATCCAGTTCGGCGCTGGTGGCACCGGTGAGGCCAGCCTGGTTGCGCGCCCACTCGATCACGGCGCACTGCATGCCTAGGCACAGGCCCAGGAACGGCACCCGTTGCTCGCGGGCCCAGCGGATCGCTGCCACTTTGCCGTCGACGCCGCGGTTGCCAAAGCCGCCTGGCACCACCACCGCGTCCATCCCTCGCAGCAGTGCATCGGCGCCGCGCTCCTCGATCTGCTCTGCGCAGATCCAGTGCAGGTCGAGGGCGGCCCCCAGATCGATGCAGGCGTGACGCAGCGCTTCCACCACCGAGAGGTAGGCATCGTTGAGCTGCACGTATTTGCCCACCAGCGCCACCTTCACGGCAGGGCCGGGGTTGCGCAGCTTGGCCACCATCTCGGCCCAGAGGGCCATGTCGCTGTCGTGGTCGGCCAGACCGAGCAGATCGAGCACTTCACGGCAGAGGCCCTCCTGCTCGAGCGTGATCGGCACGGCGTAGATGCTGTCGGCATCGAGGGCCGGGATCACAGCCCGTTTGTTGACGCCGCAGAAGCCGCCGATCTTGGCTTTGAGGTCTTCGCTGATAGGGCGGTCACTGCGGCACACCAGCACGTCGGGCTGGATGCCGATCGAGCGCAGCTCCTTGACGGAGTGCTGGGTGGGTTTGGTTTTTAGTTCGCCGGAGGTGCCGATAAAGGGCAGCAGCGTCACGTGCACGTAGGCCAGGTCGTTGCGGCCCACATCGCCGCGGAATTCGCGGATCGCCTCGAGGAAGGGCAGCGACTCGATATCGCCCACGGTGCCGCCGATCTCGGTGATCACCACGTCGGCGCCTGAGTTGGCGGCTACCCGGTGGATGCGCTCGCGGATCTCGCCGGTGATGTGGGGGATCACCTGCACGGTGCCGCCGTTGTAATCGCCGCGGCGCTCTTTATTGATCACAGATTGGTAGATCGAGCCGGTAGTCACGCTGTTGAGGCGCGA
>Ga0194115_10001939_pt1 | contig 25535 bp, 24 predicted proteins | sample TA2MahsurfametaG_3_FD_148656 | JGI IMG/M metagenome (GOLD analysis project Ga0194115, IMG submission 148656) | Freshwater microbial communities from Lake Tanganyika, Tanzania - TA2015002 Mahale S4 surface | ecosystem: Environmental > Aquatic > Freshwater > Lake | place: Tanzania: Lake... | reverse complement strand
GTCACTTAGAAGTAGTTGAGAAACTTTTAGCATATAAAAACGAAAATGGGGAACTTTTAGCAGATAAAGACATTGACGTTAATAAAGCTAACGTAAATGGCCACACCGCTTTAATGTTTGCCGCCCAAAATGGTCACTTAGAAGTAATTAAGGAACTTTTAGAAGATAAAGACATTGACGTTAATAAAGCTAACGTAAATGGCCACACCGCTTTAATGTTTGCCGCCCAAAATGGTCACTTAGAAGTAATTAAGGAACTTTTAGAAGATAAAAAAATTGATGTTAATAAAACTGAACCAAATGGCAACACCGCTTTAATGATTGCCGCCCGAAAAGATCACTTAGAAGTAGTTGATAAGATTGTTAAGAAACTCTGCATAGACGGAGTTGATCCTCGAGATATTTCTTATATCGCAAGAGATCGGCCAAAGATATTTAGGGATGCCAATAAAATTTCTAGTTTTGCCAACCAAATATGCTCTTTCATTGCAAAAGATCTTAATTTTAGCATGGCTGGTCAGAAAAAAGTTGAGCTGTTAGCTAGAAAATCTTTGTTTGAAGAAATGTTTGCTGACAAAAACAAAGAAAATGTCGATTTCATAACCAATAACTTTACACAAAATGAAGCTGCGAAGAACATTGCCGGAGCAATAAAAGAAGGACTTCAATCTTCTGAGGGAGTTATTGAACCTTCAAATAGCAAACTTTCTTTGATTCCTTTTAATGATCCAAAAACTCTAAATACAGAATATGAAGGAATTAAAGATTTGGTCGACTCCCCTATCAAAGAATTCATAAGCCAAATTTTAGCACCAAGAACAAATTCTATTCGCAGTCCAGATGCGGTTGCACTAAATATGGCATTAGATGATAGATCTAGGTCGTAAAAAGTTAGGCTAATTTTTAGAGTTGGATTTAGGTAAAATTTAGCTGAAAATTCTGCTTGAATGCTCTCTTAAATTTTAATGGATTTTTGGGGAGCATAACCTCTTGATCCCAATAAATTTATTTGCAAATTGAAAAAAGCAGGATTCAGAGGCTTCTATTTAGACAAAGGTTAATCAACAAATAAGAAAAATATCAAAAAATACCATTTACTCTGGTAATCAGATAGCATTTTTTGAGATTTAATAAAAATCTTTGCAATTAAAAACCTCTTTCTTCCTCCAAAGTTAAAGCAACATCAAAAGCTGTTTGCTCGTCAAGATGGTTTGCTATTATTTGTAAACCCAAAGGTAAATTATCTTTATCAAAACCTACAGGAACAGAAATTGCGGGAACACCGGCTAAATTGACAGGAATTGTAAAAATATCGTTCAAATACATTTTTACTGGATCAGAATTGCCAATTGTTTTAGATTCAGCAATTGAAAAAGCTGCACTTGGAGTTGTTGGAGTCAAAATTGCATCAACTTTTTTGAAAGCCTCTTTAAAATCTTGCAAAATTAAGCGTCTTACTTTTTGCGCCTTTTTATAATAAGCATCAAAATATCCTGCAGAAAGAACATAAGTTCCTGTTAAAATTCTTCTTTTCACCTCGTCGCCAAAAGCAATAGCACGAGTTTTTTCATACATTTCATCAAGCGAAAAACCATCTCCTTCAACTCTGAATCCATAACGTACTCCATCAAATCTTGCTAAATTTGATGAACATTCTGCCGATGCCAGAACATAGTATACTGCACCAGCATAAGAAGTATGAGGAAGAGAAATTTCAATGATTTCAGCACCACGTTTTTTTAAAATTTCTTTGCCTTTATTCCATAGATCAATAATTTCTTGTGACATTCCTTCAACTAAATATTCTTTTGGAATGCCAATTTTTTTGCCTCTAACATCAGAGTTCAGAAGCTTCTCAAATTGTGGAACAAAAGCTTCAACAGAAGTAGAATCCTTGCTATCAAAACCAGATATAACTCTTTGTAAAAGAGCTGCATCATAAACATTATTTGCAAAAATTCCTGCTTGATCTAAAGAACTTGCAAAAGCAACCATACCAAAACGAGAACATCTACCATAAGTTGGCTTGATTCCAACAGTGTTAGTAAAAGAGGCTGGTTGTCTGATTGATCCACCTGTATCAGAGCCAGTAGCGCCAAGGCAAAGGTTTGCTGCGACTGCCGCAGCTGATCCTCCTGAACTTCCACCGGGAACTAAATTCTCATCAGAATTATCTTTTTTATAAGGATTAATTACCGGACCAAAATAACTATTAGTATTTGCAGACCCCATAGCAAACTCATCCATATTCAGCTTGCCCAAAGTAATTGAACCTGCATCTAAAAGCTTTTGAGTGACGGTTGATTCATAAGTTGGAACAAAATTTTCCAACATTTTAGAGGCACAAGTTGTGCGAATATTTTTTGTACAAAACAAGTCTTTAATTCCAAGAGGTATACCTTCTAAATCTCTTAATTTAGAAGCCGCTATATTTTCATCTGATTTTTTAGCACTTTCTAATGCGATATCAAAAGAGTCAGTAATAAAAGCATTCAGATGACGATTTTGCTCAATATTTTTGATATATGCAGAAGTTACTTCTGTTGCAGAAAAGCTTTTTGTTTTATAGCCTTCAATAACTTGGCGAATTGTAAGTTTTGTAAGTTCCATTTTAAGTAAAATTAAAAATTGAGATAACTTGAATATAGCCAGCCTTTGCAATAACTCAAGTAAGAAAACTACTTAGTTTCAACTGAAATAATTGGCTGATACTTTCTTACCAAAATATAACCCTCATGAAATAAAGTTTTGTAAGAATAAATTTGATCAGAACTTTTATAATAACATTTGAACAAATCTTTAACTTTCTGTGAAGGAGAAGAAACGCTTCTTGCACCTGCATTATTATAATACCAAATTGCATCATAAGTTTCACGATCCGTTGGCAAATGCGTAAAACAGCCAAGCCTTGGAGCAAGATTAGAAGGGTCAATACAAGAATTTGAAAATAATATTATTACTAAAAATATCAGTTTTTTCATTTTTTATACCCAATATGAATTGCTGCTGTTCCAAAAGTTAAATTTTTATAAGAAACATCAACAAAACCAGCATCTTCAATCATTTTTTTGAATTGATCTTGTGATGGAAATTTACGAATGCTTTCAACCAAATATTGGTAGGAATCTTTATCTTTTAAGACTACTTCTCCAATTTTTGGAATTACTTTGAAAGAATATGCATCATAAATTTTTTGTAAAAAATAATCATTAACTTTAGAAAATTCTAAACAAATAAATTTACTATTTGGTTTTAAAACTCTGTAGGCTTCACGAAGAGCAACATCAATATTAGTAAAATTTCTAATACCAAAAGCAATTGTGAAGAAATCAAAAGTTTCATTTTCAAAACAAAGATTTTCACCATCACAACAGGTAAAAGTAAGGTTTTGAAAAAGGTTTAAATCAACAGCTCGCTCTTTACCAACATCAAGCATTTCTTGATTAATATCTACAACGTCAATTGCACATTTAACAGTTTGTGAGTTAGCTTTTTTGGTAATTCTAAAAGCAATATCTCCAGTTCCACCCGCCAAATCGATTACTCTGAAATTTTTACTTTTGTCATTAAAATCAATTTCTTTTACCATTTCATTTTTCCATACTCTATGGACGCCAGCACTCATTAAATCGTTCATCAAATCATATTTTTTTGCAACTGATGAAAAAACTTCTTTGACAAGATTAGATTTTTCTTCACGATTTACTTTTTTAAAACCGAAATCTGTTTCTTTATTTTCCATATTAAATTTATTTGTAATGAAAACTTCTGATTTTAATTTTGAACTGCCAGAAAACTTAATTGCTAACCAGCCTTTTTTCCCGAAGGAAGAAACTAAAATGTTAGTTTATAAAAATGATGAAATTCTAGATTGCAAGATAATCAACTTAATTGATTTTTTGCAAGAAGGAGATGTTTTAGTTTTTAATGACGCCAAAGTTATAAAAGCAAAATTAAGTGCAAAAATATCACGCAACCAAGCAATTCTTGATTTCAACTTAGATCAAGAAGATGAAGGAATTTGGAATGCTTTGTGTCGTCCAGCAAAAAAAGTAAAACAAGGCGATATTTTAGAAATTGCTCCTAATTTTAGTGCCGAAGTTTTACAAAAAAATGATGATGGATTCATTAAAATTAAGTTTAACTGTAATTTTTCTGAACTGCAGAAAAACCTAGATAAATTTGGCTCAATTCCTCTTCCACCCTACATAAAAAGAGAAGAAAAGAACTCTCAGGATCAAACAAACTATCAAACTATTTATGCCAAAAATGGAGTTGCCGTTGCTGCGCCAACAGCAGGACTACATTTTACTCAAAAAATTTTCGATCTTTTAGAACAAAAAAAAGTTAAAAAAGCTTTTGTTACTTTAAATGTTGGAGCAGGAACTTTCTTACCAGTCAGAAGTGACAATATCAATGAACACAAAATGCATAACGAATTTTTTTCTATTTCAAAAGAAACTGCAGAAATTATTAATTCCGCTAAAAAATTAGGGAAAAAAATTGTGGCAGTTGGCACAACATCTTTAAGAGCTCTTGAATCTTCTTGCAATTCAGAAGGCTTCATTGAAGCAAACAGTAGAAGAACTGATATTTTTATTTATCCACCATATAGCTTTAAATCTGTTGATGTTTTGATGACAAATTTTCACTTGCCAAAGTCAACTTTATTTATGCTAATTTGCGCTTTTGTTGGCAAGAATGAAGGGTTTAGAATTTATGATTACGCTATTAGAGAAAATTATCGCTTTTATTCTTATGGTGATAGTTCATTGCTGTTTAAAAAATAAACTATAATTTCCAACTAATAGGAATTTTGTAACCACGCAGGAACTGTTTTATCAATATCTCTTTTTGTAGTATCTTCAACTCTTATTAAAGAAGTTTCACGAGTGGAATTTTCTCTTTTATACTCATCACGATATTTTGTAAGTAAACGTTCCATTTTTCTGGTTTTTCCAACCAAGTCTGGCGCATCGCTACTTACAATTTCCATTTCCTCTTGATCTAAATAAAGCTGAACATAGTTGTAAGTTGTGTGATCATCAATGCTTGGCAAGTTATTTTCTTTAAAGATAAATTCACGAACCAAATTTTCACCACGAGAATTACGCCAAGAAATATTAACTCTTCCAAAGAAATCAGATTTACCATCAATGTAAAAAGATTGACTTCGACTTTCACCAGGACCTAAAGACGAAAGAGATAAATTGTGTTTTTCTGCCCAATTACATCTAATATCGCCAATTTTTTGTTGGCTAGCATTACTAATATAAACAACAGGACTTTCCAAGTTTGCACTACAAGAGACTAAAGCAAATATTAATATCAGGTACTTTAAGGCAAGTTTCATAATTAGTCTAATGATTGTACTCTGATTAGAACACTTTTGACAGCATCTCCCGGGCAATTGTAAAGATTAATACGACTTGGCACGCAATCAACAAATACTCCTCGCAATTCTGCATCACTACGATGTTTAATCATTAGACGATCCATCATTTTGGATTTACCACTAATATCTACAATATCGCTGGTAATTATTTCAATATCATCTTGTGAAAAATAGAACTGCACATAACTAAAACTGAACTTGTCTTTTATGCTTGGTAAATGATCTTTTTGGATAGTAAAGTTTTTCATCAACTTCTCTCCTCTAGCATTCATCCAGGAAACCGAAACATCGCCAAAAAAATCAACTTCTTGCTTAATATAGAAAGTTTGCGTTCTACTGTCTCCTGGACCTAAATTTGGAAGAGTTAGAACATTTTTTGACACCCAATTTACTCTAATATCTTTAACCATATCTGGGCTAACATTACTAAAATAAATAGTTGGAGCTTCTCTTCTAGAAGAAGAGCAAGAAATCAATAGAAATAACAATGCAATAGTAAAGTAATTTTTTTTCATAAATTATTATTAGCTTTGAAAATTTCACGCGTTTTAATTGCTTTAGCAAAACGCGAAAAAGCAAATAAAAAGCTATAAATTATTCCGTCAAAACCGTAAACAATATATCGACGAACAAAGTAAGCTTTTAAAAAAGCAAAAAATGGTGTTAGTAGAACTTTAAAAACTGAAGGACATTTATTCTTGTTAAAACTATCTTGAGCCTGCATTTGAGAGTAAGAATTTATCTTTTCAATCCAATGTGAAAATGAACGAAAAGATTGATGATAAATTATATTTTCTAACTGACCGATATTATTTTTTGTTTTATCTTTTATCTCAACTGAGTCATGTACTGAACTATCTTTAAATCCAGCGTAATCTTTATTATATAAACGTAGTTGATTATAGTAATAAGCAAATTTATTTGGCTTTTTTTCAAAACGAAATTTATTTACTATTTTAACACGGAAACCCGAATAATTTTCTTGTAAATTTTTACTAAAAATTTCCACTATTTCTTGGCATAGTTCTTTTGAAACTTCTTCATCAGCATCAATATTTAAAATCCACTTGTTACGGCATTCTTTTTCGCCAAAAATTTTCTGCAAACCATATCCATTCCATTTATTAAACATAAGTTTTGCACCCAAACTTGCTGCAATTTTACAAGTATCATCTTCACTTCCTGAATCAATAACCAAAATTTCGTCGGCGATTTCTTTCACAGCTAAAATCACGTCACTTATTCTATCGGCTTCATTCTTAGTAATTATAAAAACTGACAAGGGTAATTTTTTTGACAAGGCTTAAGTAGAATTTGGTTGAAAAAATTAGTAAAAACTTCATAAATGTATATCTATATCACTTTCCTCATGTAATTGCAATTTATTTTATAAATAAGCCATGAAAAATTCGCGTAAAATATCTATAATTTTAATTAGCTTATGCCTTCTAATTGGGTTTTTTGCTTTAGTTATCAACAACTATAAAAACAAAACTTCTCTTAAAGAAACTGAAGCGCAACAAGTTGAAAACGAAAATACTGAGCAAAATTCTCAAGATAAAGTCAGCGAAGCAGTGAATCAAGAATCGCAAAGCCCTGAAACACAAGTTATAAAAAATAGCGAACTTTTAAAACCTCTTTCTTCTGACATAATTTTAGGTGATAAATCTGCTCCTGTTGTAATAATTGAATATTCTTCACTTTCTTGTCCTCACTGCGCTGCCTTTCATCGCGAGTCTTTTGATAAAATAAAAAATGAGTATATCTCAACAAAAAAAGTTCAATTCATCCATCGCGATTTTCCACTAAATCAATCTGCTTTAGCGGCTTCCATGCTTGCTTCTTGTCAAGCTGAAGGTAATCCTGAAAAATATTACATGCTATTAAAAGCATTGTTTAAAACTCAAGATTCTTGGGCCTTTGATCAAAAATTCTTGGAGAAGCTACAATCAATTGCTCAACTTGATGGAATGAGTTCTGAAAAATTTAACTCTTGTGTTAATAACCAAAAACTTCAAGAAACTATTTTGAATCATCGTATAGAAACTTCTAAATCTTTAGAACTTAAATCTACTCCAACTTTTTTCATTAACGGAGAAACTTTAGAAGGATATACAGACTATGTTACAATTAAGAATTTAATCGATAAAAAACTTTCTCAAAACTAATTAATGTCTAAAATTGTAATAGAAAATTTGGTTAAATCTTTCGCCGAGAAACAAGTTTTACGAAATGTAAATCTTGAAGTAAAAAAAGGCGAATCCTTGGTTATTCTTGGAGGTTCTGGAAGTGGTAAATCTGTTTTGATAAAGAACATTGCCTGTCTGATGCAACCAACTTCTGGAAGTATAAAAATTGATGAACAAGAAATAACTAATCTAAATCAAAAAGGCCGCGACAAATTGATGGAAAAATTTGGCTTTCTATTTCAAGGAGGAGCGCTTTTTGATTCATTGCCAATATGGCAAAACGTGGCTTTTCGTTTGCTAAATCAAAAAAAAATCAACAAAAAAGAAGCTAAGGAAATTGCAATTGAAAAACTACAATCTGTAGGCTTAAGTGCAAAAACAGCAGATCTGTTTCCGTCAGAATTATCAGGTGGTATGCAAAAAAGAGCTTCTCTTGCTCGCGCGATTGCTGCAAATCCGGAAATTATCTTTTTCGATGAACCAACAACCGGTCTTGATCCGATAATGGCGGATGTCATAAATGATCTTATCATAAGCAACTCAAAACAACTTGGGGCAACCACTGTTACCATTACCCATGATATGGCTTCAGCAAGAAAAATTGCTGATAAAATTGCTATGCTTTACGAAGGTGAAATCATTTGGTTTGGCAATGTTTCTGATATGTATTCTTCAAATAATCCATATCTTGATCAATTTATTCACGGCAGAGCCGAAGGTCCAATTAATTTTTTGGCTAAATAACTATGAAAAAGTCGCATAAAGCTTACTATTTAATTGAACTTTCGATTGTGATTTTAGTTATTTCTCTAATTATCGGCGCTGCTGCCAAAACTGGTTCAGTTGCAATAAGAAAAATGCGCCTAGAAACTGCCAAATCAGCAACTTTAAGTTCGCCCGTGGCATCAATTAGTGATTTGAAACTTTGGGTTGAAACTTCTCTAGATAATTCTACCGCACTTTCAAGCAGCGACACAGTTGTTGATACTTGGTATGATATAAATCCTCAATCAAAAACAAAACATAATTTGGTATCTCAATCTGCAACAACTTTAAGCTCAACTTCTTATGAAACTTTAGCCATCAACGATTTACCAGCTCTTTACTTTAGCACTGAGAATTACTTTAGTGTTACAAAACCAGAAATGTTAACCAACACTAGCTACACCGTTTTTATAGTTGAAAAACCGTCAGCTGGAGTTTACGGTTCAGATAGTGCGGCACAATTGATGGGAAGCAATTCAGCAAGCTCAAATATAAATTTAGTTTATAATAATCACAGTTTAAGCGATAACTATCACAATAAAATCCGAGCAGTTGCTTTTTCTGGTTCAAGCCATGTTGAATTTACTCACAACTTTCTTTTCAACTCCGCCAACATTCACAGCCTTAAATTTAATCAAACTGACAACAACTATTATTATTGGTTAAATGGTGGATCAAGTTATGAAGCTTCAGGAACAAGAGGAACTTCTAGCACAGCAAGCTGTAAACCTTGCTCTAACACCCAAACAATAGGCGGATATGGTTATCGTGGATATATTTCTGAAATTATAATTTTTGGAAGAAGCTTAAATGACGCAGAAAGACAAGATGTAGAAAATTATTTAAGCAAAAAATACGCAATCTCAATTAGCTAATATTCTTCAATATAAATCAATTTTGCAGCTCTTTAAATAACTAAATCTTACCAAAACAATAAAGTAGAATAGCTTTTTGCGCATGAAGACGATTTTCTGCTTCATCAAAAACCACAGATGATTTTGAGTCAATAACCGAAGCACTAACTTCAAATCCACGATAAGCTGGCAAACAATGTGTAAAAATTGCAGATTTTTTTGCAATCTTCATCAAAGAAGCATTAACTTGATATGGCATCAAAGCATTAATCTTTTTTTGTCTTAGAGCATCGTTTTTCTCTGATTCATCTCCCATTGAAAACCAAGTATCAGAAATAAGAACATCAGCATCTTTAGCTGCTTTTTTTGGATCTTGAATTTGCGAAATTTTAGCTCCAGCTTTTACAGCTTTTTTAATTTCTTGATCGGAAAAATTAAATTCTTTAGGACAAGATACTACAAGTTCATAATTAAATGCTTTTGCAGCATGTATATAAGAGTTTAGAACATTATTTGCATCACCAAACCAAACTAATTTTTTACCAGCAATTTTACCAAGATGCTCTTCTATGGTTAGAATACTTGCTATAATTTGACAAGGATGCGAAAAATCAGATAAAGCGTTAATTACTGGTTTTGAAGAATTTTGAGCTAGTTCAAGAATTGTTGAATGAGCATTTGAACGAATCATAATTGCGTCAACAAAACGAGAAAGAACTTTTGCAGTATCTTCAACTGTCTCTCCTTTACCCAGCTGCATATCATTTTTGTTCATGACAATTGCGTGTCCACCAAGTTGATTGATTCCAACTTCGAAAGAAACTCTGGTACGCGTAGAGGTTTTTTCAAAAATCATTGCCAAGTTTTTTTGCTTTAGTAGCTCAGCTTGTGCAAGAGGCTTTTTGTTACTTTTGAGCTTTTTTGCTAAGTTAACAATATTTCGCAAATCTTTTGCGCTAATCTTATCAAGATCTATAAAGTGTTTAACTTCTTTTTTAGCCATATTTCAAACAGTTTAAAATTAGTTTTGAAAATTAAGAGAAAGATGCGAATCTATGAGTTAAGCAGTAATTGTCAAATTAAAATGGTATACATCAATTCTTTTAAAAAATGTCTAAAAAAAATAAAAAAATTTTTATCAGTAGTGGCGGAACAGGAGGCCATATAATTCCAGCTCGTTGTTTAGCAGAAGAACTGAGTAATTCAGGTTATGAGGTTACTTTTTTTGGAGATGAAAAATATAGAAACTACATAAAGCCAGAAGACAAATTTAAATCTTATATTATTCAATCTTCACAGATTGAAAAAAAACCTCTCAAACTTGCAAAAGCAACTTTCAAAATTTGCATTGGAATTTTACAGTGTTTTTCCAAAATCATAAAAAATCGTCCAAACTATGTAGTTACTTTTGGTGGTTATTCAACATTTCCAATCTTGATTGCTTCAATATTTACTAAAACTGAGATCATCTTGCATGAGCAAAATTCTCACTTAGGAAAAGTAAACCGTATTTTTGCAAAATATGCCAAGAAAATTGCTTTAAGCTTTGCTGAAACTTCTGGAATTGATGCAAAATTTCACAATAAATTAACTTTCGTTGGAAATCCAGTGCGCCAAGAAATTATTGATCTAAATAAAGTTCCTTATCAATTACCAAGGCAAGATGAAGTAAAAGAAATTCAAGACAATAAAATGGGATATAACATTCTTTTAGCTTCTGATTTCAAAGATTTAGAAACAGCCACTAATTATCAAGATAAGTTATTTAATATTTTAATAATTGGAGGCTCTGGCGGCGCTAAAATTTTCAGCGAAATTTTACCTAAAGCATTCTTTAATTTGAACGAAGAACTAAAAAATAATATCAACATAATGCAGCAATGTCGCAAAGAGCTTGTCAAGTCAACTTTTAGTCAATATAAATCTTTTAACTTAAACGTTGAAGTTAAAGCATTTTTTTCAGATATGCCTGAAAAAATAAAAACTGCACATTTAATTATTGGTCGCTCTGGATCGTCATCAATTTTTGAATTTTGTGCTGCAAAAAAACCAATGATCCTAGTGCCTTTTGCTAATTCTGCGGATAATCATCAAGAAAAAAACGCTTCTTTCTTGGAAAAAAACAAAGCAGCAATTGTTATAAGAGAAGAAGAATTTACTATTAATAAAATTGGTGAAATATTAAAAGATCTCATCGGAAATGAGAAAAAATTGCAAGAAATGTCACAAGCATCAAACTCTCTAGCAATAATTAACGCCACCAAAAATTTGGCCAATTTAGTTACAGATTAATTAGACTTATGTCAGAAATTAAAAATCAAGAGCCTAACATTGAAGAAGCTCAAATAGAGAAAGAAAATACTATATCTGAAATTTTGCGTCAAAAAAGAATAGAGCTCAATATTGATATTAATGATGCTGCTTTGTATCTGAAAATTAAAAAAAGCGATATTGAAGCAATTGAAAGTGGCGAATTTGAGAATGTAACAAAACATCTTTATTTACTTGGAACTCTTAGATCTTACGCAAGATTTTTAAAAATTGATCAGTCTGTTATAGCAAATAAAATTACGGCTGTAAACGTTAGATCAAATATTGAAAACAAAAAACATCAACTGATAAATATTGGTGAGAATAATGATTTAAAACCTTCAAAAGATCAGTTCTTTAATTTTCTTTTAATATCAATTTTATTATTTCTGGTTTTGTTATCTCTATTTAACTTTTACTCAGATAAAAGCGATTTGATTACAAATGATGTAATAATTGAAGAATTACAACGCTTATCATTTTAAAACTATAAAAGAATAAAGTGTCAAAAATAGTTGATTTAAAAATAAAAATATCAGGCGTTCTGAGTCATTTAGTAGAAATAAAGTCGCGTCTAAAATTTTTTGAATCAAAGAAAATCAAAATCTCTGTTTTAGTATTCTGTACTATAATTGCTTTTTTACTTTCAATTCCTATTACATTCAACAATTCCGCTCTTAAATTCAAAATTGAACAAGAACTTAGTGCCGCCTTAAGTACGAATTTTTCAATTAAAGATGATGTGGAAATTCAATTAATTCCTTCACCCGCAATAAACTTGAGCAATTCTCTTCTGCAAAATTATGGCAGCGATAATAAAGTTTATAATATTTACTCTTACCACACTAAAATAAAACTTTCTTTCCTTGAAATGTTACAAGGAAACTTTGTCATTAAAGAAATGATTTTCTCTAATGCTATTATAGAAAGATATTATGTAGCAAATCAACCCAACAACCCAGAAAATAAGCTTCGTAGCAAAATTGCTCAAATTATAAATGAAGCTGAAAAAGGTAATATAAAAAAAGCAGAGGAAGGCTTTAGTTATAACTTTTTTTTAGGATCTAAAATCAAAGCCGCAAACTTAAAACCAAGCAACTTATCAGAAAATAATATTACCATCGCTTTAGAAAATTCTTCTTTAATTCTTTATGATAAATCTGCCCGAAAAAAAATAATTGATGACGTTAACTTCAAAGTAACTTTTAAAGAAAACAGTATCACTTCTTCTGGCTACTTCAGCGATGACAAGGTAATAAATGAGTTTTCTTTATCTGCCTATTTTGACTCAAGTTCAAAATGGAGAAAGTCCGTATTTAAACTAAATTCACCATTTGTTAACTTGAAAATTAAAGGTAACTTTACTTCTAAAAATAAAGGTCTTTTTCATAGTGACTTTAATGGTGAACTAACTGCAGAAATTTCTGAATTACAGCCTTTTTACAAAGGTTATATCAGCAATAATAAAAACATTTATAATAAAATAAAATCAGGCGTAAACCCAATAAAAATAAGCTCTAGCGTTACAAGCAAAGAAGGAGAATTTTTATTTAATAACCTAATATTAAATTCTAGTTTAATTGGTGGTAAAGGAGACCTCTCAATTAACTTAACAGAAAAATTCACAGCCATCGACGTTCATTTAGATCTTAATAATCTTGACTTAGACAAAATTTTATCTTCGGAAAAAATAGATACTGGTGATAATAATTTATTTACCAGAACTTATCAAAATTCTGATGAAAGCACCGAAACTTTGGAACAAAATTTGCCAAAAGAAGAGAATGAAGAAGGAAAAAAAGAAGAAAAGCAAGGTAATAGAAAATCAAACCTTAATGTAGTAAAACCAATAAAAGATTTTGATGTAGCTGCCGAAATTAAGATTAAAAGCACAAAATATATGAATGGCGAAGTTAAAAATATTGATCTTTATGCCACTATTTCAAACAATGGAGAAATTATGTTTTTACCAATAGTTTTTGAAATTCCAGGAGAAGGAAAATTAAGGACAAATGGTATTTTATTTCAAGAAAATGATTTGCCTAAATTTATTGGAAAATTTGATATTCAAGGAAATAAACTAAAAGATATTTTTCAATGGTTGGGCATAGAATCGCAAAATCTTAAGTTCGATAACTTAAAAAATTACATGGTTTACTCTGACATTTTTTTAGCACCAAATAACATTTTACTGAACAACTTCTATCTGAATTTAAATTCTGATGAAAGTGAGTTGTTAGGAGAAATAAAAATTGATACCAGCAGCAAAACAACCTATATAAACAACAGTTTTCATATCAGTAAGTTTAATATCGATGACTACTTTTTAGTGTCTGGACAAAATGTTTATTTATCACCAGGTTCTTTACTGAAAAAATTATTATGGCTTAACGAAATTAGTACTAACAATAACTTTGACCTTACTTTTGATAAAATAACTTACAAAGGTGAGAATTTCACAAATCAGTCAGTAAAATTAATATTTGGACAAGGCTACTTTGAAATTAAAGATTTACATCTTGAATCTGAGAAAACTGACTTAATGGCAAACTTGATTGTTGATATAAGAGATAGAAACCCGAAATTTGACATGAGCATTTCAGCTAACAGCTTCTACTACAAATATAATAATTCAAATTTACAAGATGAAGCAGCGCATAAAAATAATTTTGCTGATCAATTTTTTGCTTTGCCATCTTTAGAAGATTTTAACGGAAGTGTTTCACTGAAATTTAACACTTTATCTTTAGACGGAATTGAAATTGGAAATGCTAAACTGACAGGAAAAATTGATAACGGAAATATCGCAATATCTGAACTTAATTGCGAAATTTATAATGGTATCCTTTCTTACAAAGGAAATATTGGAATTGGTAATAATAAAGTTTTTAACGGCAACTTATCGCTTAATAACGTCTCATTAGAAAAACTTTTGCCCGATCTAGTTGGAGTAAACAATATTTACGGTATTGCAAATATTTCGGCCAGCATTCTTGCATCAGCAAACAAAAAATCAGAATTTACTAGTAACTTTGTTAGTACAGCAAATTTCAGTTCTAATTCAGCAGTTTTGGGATATGGACTTAGTGATATAGTTCAAAAAACATTTTACAAACAATATTACAAAGACGATTTACAAGACCCAGAAAAAATACTTTTTAATCCAAAAAGCAGCACTTTATTTACAGAAGCAAGCGGTACAATAAAAGCAAATAAGAACAAAGATAACTCTTTTAAAATTAACCTTAAAGCAACTGCAGCTAACGGAATTTTATCTGGTAAATTTGATTTAGATCAAAACTCAATTGATAGTACTTTAAATATAATTTTCCTTACTGGTAACGCGCAAAAACAAATTCCAATTAATATTGCAACTTCAATCAAAGGAGAATTTGGCAATATTATGACTAGCTCTAATCTTGATCAATTAAAACAGTATATTGGAATATCAGGAAACTATATCAAATCAAATAATAATACAAATACACCACAAACACAAAATACAAAAGTTACAACGCCAGTTAACCAAATAATAAATAACACCAGTAATCAAAATAATAACTCAGATATCTTATCTTCAGAATTATCAAAAATTAAAGACCAAAAAACAGCCGAAGAGCTAAAGTCTGCGATGACTGATCCTGAAGCTTATATTGAACAAAAAAGAAAAGAAGCCGAACTAAATAAAAATAACCAACAATGACAAAACGAACATCAATCAAGGAAATTTTACAAAAAAAGAATAAAGACAAAATTATTTGCCTTACAGCCTATACCTTTCCTATGGCAAAAATTCTTGATGAATTTTGCGACATAATTTTAGTTGGAGATTCATTAGGAATGACAGTTTATGGTTTCTTAGATACTGTTGATGTAACTTTAGAAATGATGATAAATCACGGAAAAGCTGTTGTAAAAGCAACTAAAAAATCTCTGATTTTAGTAGACTTGCCCTATGGAACTTATGAAAAGTCAAAAGAACAAGCTCTTGAATCTGCAAAAAAAGTTATCTCTGAAACAGCTTGCGACGCTGTTAAAATTGAAATTTCCAAAGACCTAGTAGAAACAACTAAATTTCTTGTAGATAATGGAATTAATGTTGTAGGACATGTGGGACTTTTACCTCAAAGCGTTAGAAAAATTGGTGGATATCGTTATCAGGGAAAAGATGAGACTTCAGCAAAAGAAATTATAGAAATTTCAAAAGCAATTGAACAAGCAGGAGCTTTTGCTTTGGTAATTGAGGCTGTACCAGCACAATTGGCAACAAAAATTTCTCAATCAATAAATATTCCAACAATTGGGATAGGTGCTTCACAAAAATGTGACGGACAAGTTTTAGTAATTGATGATTTACTTGGTTTAAACCAAGAATTCAAACCACGCTTTGTTAAACGTTACAATAACCTGGTTAACGAAATTTCTAAATCAGTTAAAGAATTTTGTTCTGAAGTAAAAAGCGAGATTTTTCCAGGAAAAGACAACCTTCTTTAAGACTTAAAAAAAGACTAAATTTAAAATGTTAATACAAGAGAACCTGTTGTTTTTCTTGATTCTAAGTCACTATGAGCTTTAGCAGCTTCTGAAAAATTATAAGTAGTAATTTGTGGCCTTAAAACTCCTTTAGCAATTGCAGCAAAAACTTCTCTTGCTCCAAGTACAAGCTCTGCTCTGTTTGATTTATACATCGCAAGCATTGGACGAGTTAAATAAAGAGAATTAGCCAGCAAATAGTTCAAGTCCAACTTTTCAATATTTCCAGAAGCTTCGCCATAACTAACGCACATTCCCATTGGCCACAAACATTCTAGAGATTTTTCCAAAGTATCTTTTCCAACACCATCATAAACCAAACCAACACCACCATGGTCAGTTATCTTTGCTAATTCATCAACAAAGTTATGAGTTTTATAATTTATAACATGTGAACAACCATTTAACTGAGCTACTGCAATTTTACTATCGTCTCCTACAGTACCAATTACTTCAATTCCTAAATATTTTGCCCATTGACATAATAGCTGTCCAACTCCACCAGCTGCAGCGTGAACTAATATTTTTTTCACACTTGAAGCAACATAAACACGGTGTAGCAAGCTATGTGCCATTAAACCTTTAGCCAAAGATCCAGCAACTTGAACATCGCTTAACTCTTTTGGCGGAATAACCAAATAACGTTGATCAATTGCTCTTTTTTCGCCATAAGAACCAAGAGGACCAGTAGCATAAGCAACACGCTCTCCAACTTTAAAATCAGTAACACCAGAACCAACTGATTCTATCACACCACAACCCTCAAAACCAATATTAGCTGGCATTTGACTTAGCTTATATTGACCACGACGAAAACAAATATCAAAAAAGTTAATACCTATTACACTATGTCTAACAACAACTTCGTTTTTCTTTGGTTTTGGATCTTCAACTTTAATTGGTTTCAAAATACCACTATCACCAGTTTTATTTAGAATAATTGCTTGCATTTTTTTAATTTTTTAAATTATACTAGGAAATAAAATTTTCGATAATTTCAATTCTAAGTTATACTAAATGCAACATCAAAATTTATTTGTTTTTGATATAGAGACAATTCCAGATACAAATTCTGCTAAAAGACTGCTTAATTTAGAAAGTAATGATGAAAATTTCTTGCGCGAGGAATTAACAAAATATCATTTAGAAATCACAGAAGGAAAAAATTCTTTTCTACGACAACCTTTCTGGAAAGTTATCACAATAAGTTTTTTAGAAGCTGAAATAGTTCGTGATTTTAACGGACTTGAATTTTATCGCATCAAAGACATTCGTTCAGGTGGTGACTTAGCAAGTACAGAAGACGATTTAGTAAAAGGATTTTTTTCACATTTGAAGAAAAATATTTCTCGTTTAGTAAGCTTTAATGGAAAAAACTTTGATCTTCCTGTTTTAAAATATGCCGCAATGAAACACGAAGTTGAAGCAAGTTGGCTTTATAAACTAGGCGATAAGTGGAATAACTATAATCAAAGATATTCTCTTGATTGGCATTGCGATTTAGCTGATGCTTTTTCCGATTTTGGAGCTTCAGCTAAAGTTAAAATGAACGAATTATGCGCAGCTTTTTCTTTGCCTGGAAAAATTGGTGTTGATGGATCACAAGTTATGAAAATGTTTGATGAAGGAAAATTACAAGAAATCAGAAACTATTGCGAAACTGATGTTATAAACACTTATTTACTTTATTTAGTTTACCAACATCACAATGGTTCAATATCCAAAGAATCTTTTACAAAGTGCAAATCTGAATTGGTGGAATTTTTACAAAAAAACTCTGATAACAAGAAGCATTTCAAAGAATTTTTATCAGAACTGGCTATATAAATTATAACACCAAAGCAACTGTAAACACTTTGGAAATAATTCATGACGATCAGTGCTTACAGTTCCAAAAATTTCCGTTTAACTATACCAAACAAACTATTTGTTGATCGTAGTAACGAAGTATTTTTGAGATAAAAGTTGTAAAAAATGAAAGCTGTACGAACTTACAGCTTGAGGCTTTTTGTAATTTTTAGACAAAAAACGAAGTTAATATGATCAATTACTTAACTATCAAAAAATAGTTTATTCAGTATACATCAGAAAACTAGTTAGAAGTAAATTGCTGATATAAAGATGCTAATTTTTGAGAAACTTCACCAGCTTTACCATTACCAATAACTTTGCCATCAATTTGTGTAACAGGTCTTAAAATAAGACTAGAACTAGTTAAAAAAACTTCTTTTGCTTTTACTAACTCAGAAACATCAAAACTTCTTTCAACAACTTTAATTCCATTTTCTTGAGCAATTTCAATTAAACGATTTCTGGTAATTCCTTGTAAAATTAAATTATCCGCAGGCTTTGTTACTAGATTTCCAGCCTCATCAACAATAAATGCATTAGCAAAAGTGCCTTCCGTTACAACTCCATCACGCACAAAAATTGCATCATCAAAACCTAAATCTTTAGCTTTCTGATTAATAAAGCTTGAAGCAAAAAGGGCAACTGACTTGATATCACAACGTTTCCAACGAATATCGTCATGAGTCATAATACTGACACCTTTTTCAAATTCTTCTGGTGTCATCTTTTTACCCAAAGAAACTGTCGCTGAAATTGTAACTGGCAAGTTTTTAGGAACATAAGGAACTCTATTAGTTGCTCCACGAGTTACTTGAATATAGCAAATTCCTTCATCCATATTATTTTTGGCAAATAATTCAATTTGCATTTTAAGCAAATTTTCTTTTTCCAAATTATGTTCAATTTTCATTTCGTTTAAACTACGAAATAATCTTTTTACGTGAGCATCTCCATCAATTAACTTGCCGTTTTTAAATAATGTAACTTCATAAGCACCATCAGCAAACTGAAAGCCTCTATCTTCTATATGAACAAGACATTTTTCATGAGGAAGAAATTCTCCATTAAGAAAAGAAATTCGCGACATAGGCTTTACCAGTTTTTATTTAATATTTGTCACCAAAACAGAATTTTATAAAACAACTTTTTATCTTATAAAAAACTTATTCCACACATCAATCAAGAAAGGCTGAACTTAACCTTTTTTTAAGATTGATTTACCAGCATATTTAGCTTTAGTTGCCAAATTTTCTTCAATACGAATTAATTCGTTATATTTTGCAGTTCTATCCGATCTACAAAGTGATCCTGTCTTAATTTGACCAGCATTTGTTGCAACAGCAATATGAGAAATTGTTGCATCTTCAGTTTCTCCAGAACGATGAGAAATAACGTTATTATAATTTGCCGCTTTTGCAATTGAGATTGCTTTTAAAGTTTCGCTCAAAGTTCCAATTTGGTTGAATTTGACTAACAATGCATTGGCCATTTTTTCGCTAATACCTTTTTGTAAAATTTCTGGATTTGTTACAAAAAGGTCATCTCCAACCAACTGAATTTTATTTCCTAAAGTTGCAGTAACGTTTTTCCAGCCTGCAAAATCATCTTCCGCACAAGCATCTTCAATAGAAAAAATTGGATAATTGTTAACTAATTCTTCATAATATTTCACCATTTGGTCCGAAGTTAAAATTCGTCCTTCCCCAGCCAAATCATATTTTCCATCTTTATAAAATTCTGTTGAAGCACAATCTAAAGCCAAGACAACTTCATCACCAAGCTTGTATCCAGCTTTTTGAGTAGCGCTAGCAATATAGTCCAAAGCTTCTTTAGCTGAATCTAAATTTGGAGCAAAACCTCCCTCATCACCAACGTTTGTATTGTGACCATCTTTTTTCAGCAAAGATTTTAAATGTTGGAAAATTTCAGCTCCCATTCTAATTGAATCTTTTATTGAAGATGCTCCAACTGGCATAATCATAAACTCTTGAATGTCAATTTTATTGTCTGCATGTTTGCCACCATTGATAATATTCATCATTGGAACTGGCATAACATGAGCTTCTTCACCGCCCAAATATTTGAAAAGAGGCACTTTTTTTGAATTTGCCGCAGCTTTTGCCACAGCTAAAGAAACAGCTAAAACTGCATTTGCACCCAAGTTTGATTTATTTTTCGAACCATCAAGCTCAATCATCAAACTATCAATTTCTTGCTGGTTAAATGGTTCTAAACCAATTAATTTTTTTGCAATTGTTGTATTAACATTTTCAACAGCTTTTAGAACTCCTTTTCCTAAAAATTTTGTTTTATCACCATCGCGTAATTCACAAGCTTCTAGGCTTCCCGTTGAAGCACCACTTGGCACTGCAGCAATTGCCATTGAGTTATCAGATAAATGAACTTCTGCTTCTAAAGTTGGGAAACCGCGTGAATCAATAATCTCGCGCGCTTTTAGTGATATGATTTTAGTCATTACTCAAAAATTAAATTGTATAAGGGAAGGCACAAATTTTGAAGATATTACCGAAATAGTCAATTTGCAAAATCTATAAATTAGGGAATTATTCCTTCGAGGATTATCTAACTATTTTATTACAACCCAACTCTTCATTGCGAAGAGCAAAAAACTCTGTTTGAGCAACTTAGCAATCTTCTTCTAAGTCTCCGTCATTGCGAGCTTTTCACAAGAAAAGCGTGGCAATCTCTTTACATTACAATGAACCAAAAGCATAAAGTAGATCGCCACGTTTCTCAAGTTTGCTCACTCACGATGACGGAGTGGTTATTATATAACAAAAAATTAATCCCCCAATGAGCAAAGCCCATAAATACTTCAATCTGTTTGTCTATTGTTCAATATCAACTACATCTTCAACATCAAAAAAATCAGCTGCAAAATCGTCAAATCTTTTCTCTTCAATTGCCAATCTAATATCTTTCATCAAGTCTTGATAATAAAAAATATTATGTTCGCTAAGTAACATTGAAGCCAAAATCTCACCAGCTTTTGCTAAGTGGTGCAAGTAAGCACGTGAATGATTGGTGCAAGCATAACAAGCACATTTATCATCTAAAGGTTTATCATCAGTTTTATATTTCGCATTACGAATATTTATGGCGCCATTTCTGGTAAATGCTTGACCAGTTCGACCTGATCTTGTTGGAATAACACAATCAAACATATCAATTCCGCGAGCAACCGCTCCAACTATATCAGATGGTTTTCCCACTCCCATTAAATAACGTGGTTTATCTTCTGGTAAAAAATCAACAGCATAATCTAAAACTTCAAACATAACTTTTTGTCCCTCTCCTACCGCCAAGCCACCAACTGCATAACCATCAAATCCAATTTCAACTAACTTCTTTGCAGAGATTTCACGCAAATCGCGAAAAGTTGATCCTTGAACAATACCAAAAATTCCATAACCATCTCTTTGCTTGAAAGCTTCTTTTGATCTTTTAGCCCAGGCTATCGATCTTTCCATAGCTTCTTTTGCTTGATCATAGGTTGCAGGAAATTGAACACATTCGTCAAAAATCATTGTAATATCACTTCCCAATTTATGCTGAATTTCAATAGATCTTTCTGGACTAACAAAGTGCTTTGATCCATCTAAATGAGAAGAAAATTCAACGCCTGCATCAGTAATTTTTCTAATTTTTGATAAAGACATAACTTGAAATCCACCAGAATCAGTCAAAATTGGTTTATCCCAATTCATAAACTTATGAAAACCTCCTAGTTGATCAATAAGTTCCGCAGTGGGTCTTAACATCAAGTGATATGTATTTCCTAGAATAATTTCTGCACCTGATTTTTTTATGTCATCAAACTTTATTGCTTTAACTGTTGCCGCTGTACCAACTGGCATAAAAGCCGGAGTTTGAATTTTACCATGAGCAGTAAAAACTTCACCTCTTCTTGCTTTATTGTGAGTATTTTTTAAATTAAAAGAAAATTTATTTAACATTGAATAGATAAAATATGAGAAAAATAAGTAATTTCTGGCCGTTTTTTATATTGATTATTTTTATAACAATAATTGGATTTTCTACTTACAAAATCAAGGCAAAACAACAAAATCTAGCAAACAACTTAGACCAAAATTCACTTGATTTCTTTGTATCTGAAAATATTGAACTACAAAATTTAAATTTACCAAATTTATACAATCAAAATGACTCTTTTTCCATCAAAGATTTAAAAGGAAAATATTCAATAATTAATGTTTTTGCTTCTTGGTGCACAACATGCCGAGCTGAACATGAATATCTATTGCAACTTCAACAAGAAAAGATTGTCGATATTTACGGAGTTGCTTGGCGCGATATAAATGAAAATACCAAAAATTATTTAGAAAAATCTGGCAACCCTTTTATAAAAGTAGCGTCAGATAATAAAGCATTACTTACTGAAATTGCGTCATTAAGAGCAGTTCCAGAAACTTTTGTAGTTAATCCAGAGGGAAAAATAATTTTACGTCACCAAGGTAACCTAGAACATGCTTCTTTAGCCGAATTACGAAGAATTTTAAAAGAGTTAAATTAATAATTTTCTTTATTGATTGTGAACCTAATCCCAAAACTAAATTAATAATAATTTTGTAAAACTTTTTAAAGTAATAAAATTTAAGTTTATAAAATATCTCGCAACACTTGTTAGAATTAACTTTTCTAATTTTACCTTTTTTAATAATACCTCAAAATACAATTCTAATTATAGCTCATTGCACCTTACAAAAATCCATTAGATACTACTAAGTTGCACTCACTCTATTTGTGATGAAATAAGCCAAACTCAATACAACAAGAAAGGCCGATCTTTTCTAAATAAAAGATCGGCCTTTCTTGCAATAAAAAACTATAAACAGAATTATAATCTAACCACAGTCAATTGCGCTTTTTCCTGAAAGAGCAGAAACGATAGTTGGAGCACCAAACATAGCTGCAATACCCATTGATACACCAATCATCAAACCCCAAGAGATTTTTCCAGTGAAAAAACAATACCTAAAGAGATAATAGCGAAAGCTGCGAAAGCTTTACCAGCATTACCAGTAACAAGCTTCATAGCATTACACATTGTTGTAGCCAAGAGCGTTGTTGTTATTTGTGCTTGAAACGGAAGTTTGTGCTTTTGCTTCATCAGCAATTCCAGGAACTAAAACTGGCGCAACTGTCAGAGCGAAGAAAGACAAAAGAATAGCTTTTGTTAAAAAATAACTAATTTTTTCATATGGCCTCGGTTATAATTTTGTTTTTGAAAAACCACTTTGCAGCCTTAGCTTTTTTTCAGAAGTCTTTTTTGCAACAGTTTTTTTCTCTCTTACAATTTTTATTTCTTCTAATTTGGCAAGCTTAACTAACTTTTTCTTAATTTGAGTCTTAAGCTTTTTACCAGCGTCAGTAAGTTTATTGTGACGGCAGTTAACTAAGAAATCATCGATACTGCCATATTTGTTGATCGTTCTCAAAGTTGCAGTAGCAATCTTTAAAGAAACATCGCAACCAAGAGCTTCGCTTTTGAAAGAAAGCTCTCTTAAGTTTGGCATAAATCTTCTTCTGGTTTTGCGGTTAGAGTGAGAAACTTTATTTCCACTCATAACTCCAATACCAAGTAATTCACATCTTTTAGACATAAATAAATTTTTAAAACCTTTTAAATAAAATTAACCACAATCAACTGCTGATCCACCTGAAAGAGCAGAAACGATAGTTGGAGCACCAAACATAGCTGCAATACCCATTGATACACCAATCATCAAACCCCAAGAGATTTTTCCAGTGAAAAAACCAATACCTAAAGAGATAATAGCGAAAGCTGCAAAAGCTTTACCAGCATTACCAGTAACAAGCTTCATAGCATTACACATTGTTTTAGCAAGAGCGTTGTCATTTGCGCCTGTAGTTACGGAAGTTTGCGCTTTTGCTTCATCAGCAATTCCGGGAACCAAAACTGGCGCAACTGTCAGAGCGAAGAAAGACAAAAGAATAGCTTTTGATACGAAAGAAGAGAATTTTTTCATAGTTGTATAATTGATTATTTTGTAAATAAAACCCACCCTATTTCAGGCTAGAAATCATAAATTACACTATGTTACTTTAAATTGCAAGATATTTTTAATCCTGTCCCAAAATCTTTATTTCCCACTGTAATTCAATTCCTGTTTTATCTTTTACTGCTTTCTGAATTTTGCTTCCCAAATTAATAAGATCAAGAGCTGAGGCATTTGCATTATTAATCATAAAGTTACAATGTTTTATAGAAATTTGTGCGTCATTTTCTTGCAATCCTCTACAACCTGATTCATCAATTAACTCCCAAGCTTTTTTTGATGTTAAGTTAGAATTTGGATTTTTAAAAGTGCTTCCTCCAGTTTTTGCTCTTATAGGCTGAGATTCTTCTCTGCTTCGATTGAATTCCGCAATTTTTTTTGCCACATCATCAATATTTGATTTTTCACCTTCTAACAAAGCTTCAACAAATATGAACTGTTCGGAAATCTTATTGCCTCGATAATAAAATTGAAAATCAGAATTCTTCAATTCATGCAAATTACCACTGTAATCCAAAGCTTTAACCTTAAAAACAATTTTAGACATATCTGATCCATAACAACCCGCATTCATTGCGATTGCTCCTCCAATTGACCCTGGAATTCCCGTCAAAAATTCAAAATTTGTCAATGCAGCATCTCTACTGTAAAGAGCGACATTTCCACATAAAGCTCCAACTCCAGATTTAATTATATTACTTTCATGAGAAATTTTAGCAAAATTTTTGCCAAATCTGATCGTAACTCCCTTAATTCCTCCATTACGAATTATAACGTTTGAAGCTGCACCAAGAATTGTAACAGGAATTTCTTTGGGCAAATTTTGCAAAAAACTTTGCAAATCTTCAATATCTTCTGGACGAAATAAAACTTCAGCTTTAGCAGCCACATTAAACCAATTTTTCAGATCAGCATTGGATCTATATTCTCCTCTAACTAAAGGTAATTTTGAAATTAACTCAGACATTTTTGTAATTTAAAAATAACAGATATGCGTCCTTCTAAAGCCGCTTTTTTTTGATATTTAGTTTCCGTCCACCAACTTGGAAAATTTTGCCAATCAGATTTACTTTCAGCCAACCAATTGAAATTATTATTTTGTACAATTGCAGATAAAATCCAGGTTTTGTAAGAATCGTGATCAGTAGCAATTATCAAATTAGAATTTGGTTTCATCTTACTTGCCAAAAAATCTAAAAAATCTTTATTTATTAATCTTCTTTTAAAGTGCTTTGATTTTGGCCACGGATCAGGAAACAAGATATAAACTTCATCAAAAAATTCTTGCGCTTTTTCCGATAAAATTAATCTGACATCTTGGGTAGAAATTTTTAGATTTTTAAGTGGCTCTTGCTGCAATTTAGCAAGTAAATTTACCACTCCATTAATGTGGGGCTCAAAACCAAAAAAATTCTGGTTAGAATTTTGTTTAGCTTTTTCAAACAAAAAGTCACCAAACCCAAAGCCAATTTCCAAAATATTTTTGGCATTTTTTTGCTCTTCGGAAAAATCACTTTCTCTAATTTGGTAAGGTGACAACAAGTCTTCTAATAAGTGGTTTTTATTATCAGATAAT
>Ga0194115_10001936_pt1 | contig 25548 bp, 18 predicted proteins | sample TA2MahsurfametaG_3_FD_148656 | JGI IMG/M metagenome (GOLD analysis project Ga0194115, IMG submission 148656) | Freshwater microbial communities from Lake Tanganyika, Tanzania - TA2015002 Mahale S4 surface | ecosystem: Environmental > Aquatic > Freshwater > Lake | place: Tanzania: Lake... | reverse complement strand
GCGAGATTGAAAACACCCCAGTAGTAATATCCACATTCGAGAAGAGCGTGGCCATGCCGATGAGACTGACTATGACGAAGAGGATAGATACTCGGGTGTGTTGACCAAGGATGGAAAACAACGACACGAGGCGACAGAAAAAGCTATCGCTTCACCGAAGATGAATTATGCTGCAGCCGCTGCGAAGGCAGATGCCGCCTCGAAGAAACCTGCTCCAGTCCCCGTCGAAACCAAGCCAATAAAGGCTGTCGAGGAAGAGGTGGAGAAGAAAGAAGAGCCGAAACCAGAAGTAGTTGAGGTAAAGAAAGAAGAAAAACCCGTTGAGACACCCGAGGAGGTGGCTCCAGTTCCGGACACGAAAGAAGAGGAGATTAAAGAGAGCGAAGAAAATAAGGAAGAAAAGGTTGAAGTCAAGAAGCCTAGCAAGCTCAATGCCAATGCTAAGGAATTTACCTTCAATCCCTCCGCGAAATCCTTCACACCAAGCTTCGTCGCTACCATGCCGATGCCGCATATGGACCCCTTTCACATGCCCGGTAGTCATCCCATGCAACCTCACTTTATCCCGCAAATGGGTCAACCTGGTACGTCACAATGTTGATCAGACTGTATGTTCGTTTCATCCGATCGTCTTCTTATGATACATTATCCTTGCTCTTTTTTCAGGCATGATGACTCCAATGATGAATCCTCCCTACCCCGGGATGCGTTACCCCCAACAGTATCCCGCCATGGATCCAGGCGGCCCACCAATGCAACCTCTCCAACCACAGCAACCGATTGCTGGTGTGAAGCCAGGCGCTACAGCACCAGGGATGCCCTCTACAGGTCTTGTTGTCCCAACACCACCGCCTGGCGGTGAGGCCGATTCATCCGGTACCATACCACCACAGGAAGGTGAATCTTCACAGCCCGCACCGGCGATACAGGGCCCTCAGTCGCAGCAACAGCCACCCCATCAGCAACCAATGTCTGTTCCATACAATATGCAACAGAGAGCATATTTTCCGGGTGGAGGAATGCCGGTACACCCTGGACCTGGTGGTTATCCACAATTTGCCGGTGGCCCGCAACAAATCCCTGTACCTCAGGGCTATGGACGGGGGATGTATCACATGCAACCTGGCAGTATGGCTCCCAACATGATTCCACGTCCGGGTGGTGGGGCACCCTACTATGCCAGCCCTGGTGGTCCCGTGCCGTACCCACCCAACACGTACGGTCACGGTATGGTCGAGGATGATGGTGGATATCGTGGTGGTCGAGTTCCTGGACGGGGTCGTGGACGCGGTAGAGGACGAGGTGGCGGTCGAGGACGGGGACCTCAGTTCCAACAACAAGGCTACGGTACCGGTGCGAATGGTCAGACATCACAGCAACACGGCGGACTAGACCAAGATGGCGGTCCTTCCACGCAAGGAGATGAGGGTGAAGGTCAAATGTAACGATACATTTTGGTCGGTTGCTGTGACTTTGGTTCCGTTTTCGTAGTTCTAGAGTTGAACTCCAGCAGGAGTGAGAGCCGCTAATCAAACCTAGGAAGCGAACTTTCGGACTCTCTAAGTTGAACGTTGCGGGTGTCGTAGAAATACAGCTAGTTGATTAGATGGCAAGATGACTACTACACTCTGCGACATTTGGATAGGCGGCAACTCTTTGATTTCCTTCATTTATTCTGATTGAAGGAAATACTATAGGAACCTGTGTTTGGATCTTGTACAGCCTGAAAGTTGTCAAGACTCAAACCAAAGTTCCCCAGAAGACTGTTTCCCAATTCCTTGAGTTTATCCATCGTTTCAGCCTTTAGTTTTTCTAGACGTTCATCTTCTACCTTTTGTAACCGAGCGACACTTCGTTGGAGGGTAATATTCGATGGTTCTAATTGGATTGCCTTCTTTGCATCACGGAGAGCATCTTCTGTATTATCCATCTTTTCTGACGCCGAAGAACGTCTGACATATGCCTTGACGTAGGTCGGGTTGAGTAAGATAGCTACATCACAATCCTTGATCGCATCCTCATAACGGTCCATATGTATCAGTGTCGCTGCTCGATTACAGTAATATACAGCCAACTTTTCACCATTCGGTTGAGATGGTAATTCAAACTGAGGCGGTGGTTTTGGTTTTTCAGATTCCTTCTTTTCTTCCTTGGAATTTTTACTGTTTTTTCGTCGTGCCTCATCTTCCATCCGTTGTCTTGAAAAGGCCTTTTCTCGTTCTGCCTCCAAAAAGGCATCCCGTTGTTCTAAAATCTCCTCGGCAGTTAAAACTCCTGGACATGCCTTGATCGCCTCCGAGTACATATCATAGGCTTCCAAGTAATTTCCCAATTTGAACTGCTCATTTCCTTGCTGTTTGAAGGCTTCTGCGGGATCCTTTTCTACCTCTGGTTCGGACTTCGTTGCCGCAGTTGCTGTTTCTGGAATTGATTCGGGAACTGTGGTAGCCCCTCCGCCAACTTCATAAATCACATTGTCGGTTTCACCGGCTTGATCCGTTATGGCGTCAAGATCAAACCCTTCACTCGAAAAGTTGGTAGGCATGGTATTCAACTTAAGTATTTGTTACTGAGCTTGGCGGCAGTCGAGGGCACTTCTGGATCGTGCTTACTACTTGGATGTCGACCTTTATCTGTGATTGCGATTGTGGAATCCCGATCCCCTAACCGTGTGTGACATTGGTTGAGGTTGAGATTCACAGTCAGTGTCGACATCCAGGAGAGTCGAAGAATCCCACCCCAACAGAGTCGTCACGGAAAATCTCGGTCCATGGACAGAGCATAGTACCGGTACTAGGATCGTAAACATTTACATATGGTGCCGTACATACGTCAGATCACGAGTGTACATCCGTCGCTAGGACAGCTATGGGTGCGAGACCAGAAATTCGAACTCACGATACGACAACTCCGTGGGTGTGATTGCTCGGAAACGAATACAACCAACAGGATTTTCACGAGTTACTTTGGTGCTGGGCAGTGCAGCTGAGGGCGACCGTAGTTTTCTGAAGAATCGAATACGGTGGTACATTAGCTACTACAGTAGTGGTTCCACTTCCATCTCTTGACAGTGATCAGGTAATTCTTTGGTGACGTACGACGACAGAACCAAAACTTAGAATCATAGGGGCCAGTCTTGGGAAAAAAATGCTTCCCATCCAAACGACGAGGGTGAAAAACATGTGACGAAGGGGCCCCGAGGTTGTCACTAGCGGTCATTCCTTTGCACGCCCGCCTGTCACCACATCTTAACCGGTAAAATTCAGACGTGGAAACAAACGAAAGTTTGATACCAGGGTCCAAGTGCACGCCGGCACCTCTCCCTGCCAGCTGAGTATGGGGCATGATGAGAGAGAGTTCGGCAGCCTTGTTTGATACGTGATCGCGACCGGCGACTGACTCGAAGGACTCATGGCCTAAGCAACTCTAGAGCGCGCCGGCGAGTCGGCCTCGCTACGCTGTGAGCCATTATGCCACAGAGGAGAGGCACCAAGAAAGAAGGCAAGTTGTAGATGGTGGTGCTCTGCTTTTGGCTTTCAAGCAACAAGAAGACCGTATTTCATGCCCCACAACAGCCATCTCTTCTTGAAACCTACCATTCCCAGCACAGTTTATTCATCTGAGAAGCAGGAGTCCTTTGATTGTCTTTTCTGCCGAAAAATCGTTTCCAGAATTTTCCTTCTTTGACTCCCATCAAGTTGGTTCCTCGCTCAGCGAGAGGCTTCTCTCGCCTGAGCGAAGTGGGCTTTTTTTCGTAAGAGTCCAGTTGGCAAATACCCTCGTGAATTGACAACTTGCGGCGTCCTCGTTCGTTCCGCCTAGAATTCGGCCATGACTTCGCAGGAAAGTATTTCGATAGGTCCGCTGCACGTAGACTCTAGTACTAATCCTACGACAAGCAGTTCGCCTATGGAGGCACCTCTGGAAGCTATGAACAACGATACGTCCAAGGCTCCTCCAACATCTGAATTGCAACATACACGGCAAAATGTGGATACGGAAGTACGGCCAACGGTATCAGTGACAGAGACGGGTCGATTAGAGAACGTTATCGCTGTGTCTGATAGCGAGACCAGTTCTCCAGAGTTGGGGCCAGCCTCTTCGATGGTAGTCACCGTTACGACCACTACATCACATAGTGAATCGTCGGTGCCCTTGGTGCTAGCTCCTGAAAGATCAGATGTGGTGAAAGTATCAAGTGCTTCAGACGACAGAGATCTCAGAAGCAACGAGCTGGACGATATGATGTCCAGCTCGCCACACGGAAATAATGCGATAGTCGAACGATCTCCTGGAGAACGGTATCTTAGATTCATGGAAAAATTGGGTAGTGGAGCTTCCAAGGAGGTTTATAGAGCATATGATACGCAAGAAGGGATCGAAGTTGCATGGAATGTGGTGCACCTAGCGGGAGTGCCGAAAAATGAGAGGATTCGAATCGTGAATGAGGTGCGGTTACTGGAGAGATTACATCACCACAATATTATCAGTTTTCACGGATCCTGGGTAAATCGAGAGAAACAACAGGTCAACTTCGTCACCGAAATTCTTTCTTCTGGGACGTTGCAGTCTTTCATCAAAAAAGTTCAAGTCATTCGTTGGAAGATCGCGAAACGTTGGGCTTTGCAGATCTTGAAGGGACTGGAATATCTACATTCTCAAGACCCGCCAGTGATACATCGAGATCTCAAGTGTGAAAATATCTTTATCAACGGTACGAGCGGGGACCTTAGAATAGGAGATCTTGGGCTCAGCACAGTGCATCAAAACGGCAAGGCCTTGAGTGTCTTGGGTACTCCGGAGTTTATGGCGCCGGATATGTACGAAGAAACTGCGTACGACGAGAAGGTGGATATTTACGCCTTTGGGATGTGCTTACTCGAGATTTTTACCAAGGAAATTCCGTATCGAGAATGCGCTAATCCGGCTCAGATCTACAAAAAGGTGATTCGTGGAGATCCACCAGACAGTCTGAAACGGCTTAAGAGTCGTCACGCTAGAGATTTTATTGTTCTTTGCCTCGGGACGAAGGACGAAAACGGCAGTTATGTTCGACCCAGTGCGACAGAATTAATTGCTCACCCGTTTTTGCAGTTTCGACCTGCTGATGACGGAGAGGTGGAAGTGGATCCTCCCATGCACGAGCGCGCCATTAAGGAAGGAGCAGAAACATCGTCGGGAGGAGATAAGGTTGCGAACGCAGTAGCAAAGAATCACGTGAAGGTTCCACTGAATGGAATCATCAGTGCAGCAGTGCCAAGCGCGGTGCATGTACCTACTCCGCCCCCTTCGGCTGCCTCGTCTACCATCAACACAGCAAGGGACTTGTCAGTTGCGTCGTCCGATGAGATCGGCCCAGATACATACGAGGAAATGCCGGATAGTGAGTCAGTCTCCCGTCAACCGAAAGTCTTGATCGGTCGAGGACAAGAGTTACAGCGAGAAGAAGCAAAGGTGCCACCCGCCGCAAAGGAAACGACAGTCCGAGTGCCTCCAAACAACGGCGAGAAGGCAGAGTTTGATGTTCCTGCTGTCATAACGAATGCTGTAGCTGCACAGCTCCATACTCCCGTTCCAGCTCCAGAAAGGCCACCGAGTACACCAGCCCCTGTCCAACTTGCTCAGACTCAGAATCTGGCATCACCGTTTCACTTTCTCGTCGCAGCTGCCGTCCTCGAGGATGAGTTTTCCAATACTCGACCATACGGAGATGATATTTTGAAGCTGGTCGTGACTTTACCTGTAGAAGGTCAGACGCAAAACGTCCAGTTCGATTTTCATTTGGTCGAGGATGACGCCATCCAAGTGGCGAAAGAAATGGTAGCCGAGCTTGGGATCCCACAAGCCGCTGTTTTGGAAATCAGCGAGACTATAAGTGGACTAGCCCGAGCAGCACGCGTCAAGCAAGACAAGTATGTGGCGAGGATAAACCAAACTCATCATCAGCGGTCAAGTTCGATGTCACAAAGCCTTTCTGTTTTGCAGCAGCTTGACCATTTGGAAATGCAGGCCCAGAATCCAAGTATTGGACATTCTGGAAGTATGGCAACGCATTCTCCTATCCCAGACCATTTGCTGTTGCCATCCATGGAACAACAACAAGGACAACTGGGTCAGCAGCACGCTTCGACTGGAGCTTTACAATCGGCGGATCCCCCGGCTCAAAATCAGTCATTAAACCATGTTGGTGAAGTGGAGCACCCAATCAAGAACTCGCCCGTAGTTTCGGGACACAATCCGCAGCAAGGATGGAGCGCCCACCCCCTCGTGAACGAAACGGCTTCTACCCCATCGCCTCAAGATCCTAGTTTTGAACCTATTCTTATTGTGAAGACTATTTCCAATAGTAACCAAGCGAGTGTGCCCGCGCCAGTTCCACCTTTTGTTAGCCACGTTCCGATGCAGCACCATCACATAACGGTGCAGAGTCAAGGGCAAAGCCAAGATGACCAAGGAAACTTGTCACAGTTGCACATGCAACAGCAGACGATTAACAATGTTCAACAACATGCGTCGACCGGTCAACCGCCTTACGCTCAACCTCCCAGCCAGCAGCAGCAGGTTGACGGATCGCACTTAGGGTATGGGACAGTCCCTGCCGTTCAGCAACATGCGAAGGTCCAAAGTCAGTCTCAGCATCAACAACAACCCCAGACGGCTCATGCTCAGGGTCCGACGATCGTGCAGCAGACGCAACAAGGAATACCGAAACAAACCCAAGTATCACAGATTGCGTTCGATTATTCACAAAGTTCAGCCCGCCCACTGGAGCAGCAGAATCTGTTAGGATCTGGCCTGTCAGTTCCGGGCGCGAGTGGACCGACATCTCAGCCATTTCCGCCTTCTCATGAACAACAAGTCCAAGGGCAGTACTTGCTACAATCACAAACCCCGGCGCAGCCTATCCAGAGAGTTTCCCTCACACCTCCGAATCAAGCGTATGGACAGACCATTTCGATACCACCACAGCCCATGCAGGCGCAGCGACCGCATTCTGTTCTGCAACAGCAGACTCAACCTGTACAACCGGGGAAGCAGCCAGTACTACCGTATAGCCACTCGGGTCAGGATCTAGGTGGAGCACCCCAGCTTCCCGTGAAGCCAGTTCCTCCCACTACTGTTGGAATCCAGCCCATCCCCCGCACTCAGTCTCGTCCTATCGTGGGTGACGAGGCCACTTCTAGTTCCGCCGACAAAATCGTTTCTCGTCTGCCTACATCTGGTTCGTTCGTAGAGAACCCAGTCATCCCGGAACCGAAAAAGAAGATGAATGGAGTGCATGAGGTGGTATCTGCTGACAGCGAAGATGAAGACTTGAACGATGACAAGTTAGCCGCAGAGTTGCGCAAGCTCGATGAAGACTTTGAGAAGACGATGGCCCGAGCCCAGAAGGTTTTTGATACTCGCATGGACACCTTGTCAAGGACTCAAGTGCAACGAGAAGCCCAACATCAGAAAACGTTGGAAAAGCATGAAAAGGAACGGGCTGACTTCGAGAAGCGACGACAGCAAGAAGAGATCGAACAGAATCGACGAATCGAGCAGCTTAAGAGAGACTGGGCTAAGCGAAGAGAAGCGATGAGCCAAAAGAAACAGATGGAAGAAGGACAGGTTTCTGGACCTAGTCTGGACCTTCTGGACTCGTCGTCTGGTGGGCTAGAGGCAGATCGCGGAAACTCCGGTGATTCCCCTGCATAGCATGAAAACGCCCTGCATTCTTTTAGGCGACTTCGGTGGTGTTGATAGATTTGTTCCTATTGCTCTATGTTAGGAGTGATTGTAACATGATGGAATCCTTTAATTTTGCAAAAAAAACACTGTTTTTCGTCGTAGGCTCTTGATCAAAAATCTCGCGCTATAGGTTCGCAAAGACTATACATAGGACGACAGTCCCACCCACCACACGATTATGTAATAGTGGTCGTCGGACGATGAGATTTTGATAATAGGGATATGCGACTGCACAACCAACGAAATCATTCCATGGATCTTGTACATTCCGAATATATTCTGTCGTTTTCGATGTCAATCGTTGGATAGCTAATAAGGATCCAAAAATAATAGCATTCGAGGGGATAGAGGATAAGGAACTAAAGGGTGGCGCAGGTTTGAATATTCCTGTCTTTGCTTCTAATATCGCACCAGGTGATCCTGGTGGATGAAAGGGAGTGACCTAAAATAATAAAACGTGTGAACCACAACGCAAATAGATTTTTTTGTAATGAGTTTTGATAGGCATATCGTACACACCAACATGCCATCACCGGGACGACAATATTGTTGTGTCAAAACCCACTCAAGCAAAACAACAACGACCAAAAAAATCAAACAACCATCCGTGAACGACGTACCAATCCAAAGGCTGCACCATAAATGGAACCTCGTAAAAAATGATAGACCGTCTCTGCTACAATCGTCGAAGGTGATTGATAATAAACATATTGATCACTCATCTTGATAATATCCTCCTCTTTCACATGATCTTGGGAATGTGGGATGAGGAATACGAAAGTGTGAGCTGTGGTAGCGGCTCTTCGTTGTTGTTGTCACAGAAATCTGGCCCTCTATCCCCTACATATGTAGTCTGGCGAGTCAAATAGATTATGAGCCTATCGTTCGCCTGGATGGCGCTACCCCTGCTTGGCACATCGAACGAATTCTGACGTGGGGGGAGGACGCATCTTTCGACGCTTTGCGCTTTGCACCCTTCCTCTGCAACGATCTCTCTAGCATCTTTTGGCTGTAGACATAACAAATTGCGTGATTGATTCACTCCAACATCCATACCTCACTCCAAGACTATGCTTCAAAGCCGTACGTGTGAAGCAAAAGATTGTGCTTCTTCTTTAGGGCGTGGACGGGGTTCAATCAAATCTAACCGCTTTTTTCCCCTCTTGCCTTCCTTTCTCCTTACATCCACGGGTCTTGGGATGTCGTCCTGCTGGGAAAAAGTCCTCAAGAACGTCCACCCGCAAGTGATTGTATTTCTTGGTAGTACATCATTAGTTGGTCTTTGTGCATATCCAGTCTTTAAGAAGGACGAACGTGCCGGACACGATTTATTTAGTTCGGAACGACCAGAAGCGATCCGTGAGGCACAGGAAGCACAACGTCAGGAATATCGTCGTCTTATTAAGGAACAACGACAACAGATTGCAGAAGAACAAGAATTAATACGTCAAAGAGCTCAAGAACGAAAGAATCTGTAAAGAGGGGACTCAACTCCAAAAACACAACCACCCCTATATATATGTAGGTGTATACAACTCTAGATCTACCTAAAGTACTACGTCATGGCGGATCTTGCCGCATATCACGCATTTATGCTGAAAGGAAAGGGTGCCACAACACCACCACCGACAGGAAAGACCTTAAGAACGACCGAAGGACCTGGTAGTAGTGGTAGTGTTGGGAAGAAGAACCAGAACAGTAACAAGAAGTCAGATGTGGTGGTATTCCGTGCCTTTCAGGGGAGATTACAGGAATGGAAGGATACAGATCAACAATTGGAAGGTATCATTGGTTCGATTACGAATTTAAGAGATCGAATATCATGGATTTTACGACAGATGGAGATTCTACGGACGAGAAAACCATGGGAGGAATATTGTCACCGTCCTACATACGTTTCGTCTGTATTGAATATGGATGATTTACATTTAGCATTGAATCATGATGTACTTCAACATGAAAGAATGTTATCCAATGGAAGGAAACTCATGTCGACATTGGCTCAGACTCAAGATGGGATAGGAAGACGATTAGATGAATGGATGATGATGAATCTTCTGGAATTGTCATCATCATTATCGTCATCGTCGAACAACAACCGTTTAGATCAAGCTATTGAGGTCTATGGAATATCGGCGGAACGATTGTATTCTCGACAGGAACTCTTCCAATCCATCCTTGATTCATCTTGTCATCCTGGACTAGTCAACAATAACAAGTTCAACGAAATGACGGATCGAACTGATGACAATGACGGTAACCCAAGAGCTGTCGCTCGAAGAGTTGCAAGGGATTGGAAAGCTGGAGATGGACGATTGAAGGTACTAGTGGAAGAAATACTTGCGGTGTAGTCTGTAATGATGTATGAATTATAATGACAGTCTCCAATATCGGTTTCCAATGACTCTTTCGCAAACCTGTTCTTGTATCATCCAAAGATTTACCCCATATACCATCCTTGTTTATTTTGTTCCATTTCTTCTTCTCCTTACTTGGATCCCTTCCCCGACTGCCAATATTCTCCCGGAGGGAATACAGCCTTTTGTCCCTTATCTTCAAACATATTCCGAATTTGATTAAATTTCGGATTCCCGCTTACTGCAGTACCATTACCAGCACCAGCATCAGGACCAACAACCTTTGGCTGACTGTGGGATGAAATTGGATGAGAATGTCGTGGTCCTCTGGTTTGGTATGGAATCCTTTCCTCACCAAGACTATTCTGGTATCGTGTCAGACGTTCGATGGGTTGTACGTCTGATGTATCCGTTGAGATTCCTCCATAATTGATGTCAGATTGAGAACTATCAATAATCGCTTCATTGGATCGAAGAGCATTAAGGCGGGGCTTGTGACCTTGAGTGGATGGGGGATTCCTAACTTGGGCTCCAGATGATGGCATCTCATATCCCCGGCCAGAGGCCATTCCCGAAGAGGAAGCAGGATCCGTATTGTAAACACTGGGACCAGAAGGTTTAGGGATACTAAAGGGTGTAATCCCAAGTCGTGGTCCAGTGCGCAAAATGACCTCTTCTTCACCCGAAATATCAAATGAGTCGGCATCGGAAGAGCTCCCTGACATGGAGGGATAGGCTAGACCATCTGCGGATTGTTTGGAATAGACTTCTCCCGTCATCGTTATCCCACGATAAGTCGAAGATGATCGAGGTAATCTCCTTTTGGATGATGGAGCCTGAGGGCGTCCACTTGGTCGGACATTGTGGAGGTTGGCTAGGTTCTCATCTTCTCGTTGGAATCGGTTTCGACTGAAGGATTCCTCGTTTGATGAAATGGACTCGTCATAACTAGTGTTGCGAGATGAGATCACATCGGGGGATGGACTAGCTTGGTTTCTGAGACCCGCCTCCAGTTGCGTACGTCGTTCCTTTCGTTTTTCATATCTTTGTACAAAGCGCGAAAGTTTCTCCACTTCATCGACTACATCCGTGGGACGGGTTTCATTTCCATTGTTCGTCCCACTGTTGTACTCTGGTGGTTGTCCCTGTGGGAGTAACGGACGAGATGGAACAGGCTGTTCTCGGGCGGGCATGTAGTCATCCTTCTTCTCTTCTGGTTGCAAACCACCTGATGGTCGGGGAGGACGATCTCGTCTTCGCCGGTCAGGCATTTCGGACACAATTAATTCAATACCATCACTATGAGATTCATCGCCGTATGGGAAAGACTTTGTCAGACGTAGATCAGCAACGCTAGCAAAAGGCTCAGGAGGTTGCTTCGATGTTGACAAAGGCGGTGTGTCCGAAGGCGGCGGAGGTGGTGGTATCGGAGACGTAGATTCCATTTGTTGTAATTCACGGCTATGTTCCCACGCTGTTTTCTTCCGCTGTAATTCGGCCCATACCCTTTGATCCTTGGACGCAGCCATTTGTAATTCCCGTGCAAATGCGTCTGCAGGGCCTCCATCGGTACTTTTCGTTTCCAACCCAAAACCGGAAATATCCGATTGATCATCATCCATTACCGGTACCGTCGACGTGGTCGGAATCGAAGGAGATGTCTTCGTCGGCTTTGCTGCTGCTGCTGCGACTGACGGCATAAGCGCTAAACCTGGTGGAGCGGGACGTGGCGCAGGCATTCGGAGCTGGCCTGATTGTCTCCGGAGACGCTCTTTCCGTAATCGTTTTTGTCGTTTCCTATAATAGAGACACCCATAAAACACAAGACCCGCAGCAGCTAACCCTGTCAGAATGAATCCAAAGATGATAGATTGCAGCGAGGGCCGGGTCAAAGGATTTCCTCGACCATCCAACGGTACCTCTCCGGTTTCGCTATCCGTAGTAGTGTTCTGCAAATGGCGCGTCTGCAAATCTCCCTCAATTCTCTCCTCCAACACTACTACCTGTCGAATCTCTCTGACATCATTTATCCCATTAATCTTCGTCGCGTCCATGTCTTCAACCACAGCCTTTAATGTCAGAAACCGAGCCAATTCCTTCGTCACTTCGTCCTGTCGACATCCCATAGAACTGTCCCCACAACGATCATATACGACATTCCCTTTCGATCGCAACACAACATCCTGTTGTTGTTGTTGCCATAGTCCCCTTCCGTCCCGTATTCTTCTTCCCTCTGTTGCTGTCGACACCACAGTGGAATGAACCCCGATTTGTGGCGTAGCGATGATCCCCGATAGTTTCATCTGCAAATACTCCCCAAATATGTCATCGAACTCTCTATTGAGTTGCTGAAAATTATGACCTGAGTACTTCAAGATGATATCTAATGAGAAGGGTACTACTTCCTTGTCAGGAAAGGATGGATGCTGTTGCATCGGTATTGCAATCCCCCTTGGTTCCGTACGAGAGTTGGCTTCCGAACTACGTCCAGATGTTGAAGTACTGGATGAAATCGATGGCACTGAGAAATAGTTCGTTGGAGTTGTCGCTAGGACTGTATTGAAATTTGGAAAGAAGAATGAAGATGCTAACAAAAAAGTGGCAGTAGTCCATGATGGTCGAGATCGTTTTCGTTTTGGATTCGGAAGGCTCATCTTTCTTGTTTTGCCTTGTTTGTTGGTCGACAAATTCTTGTACACAAGGAAAAAATCTCCTTTTCAAGTTTCTCAATTGGGAAGGAGAAGGTTCCACCAGTGTGACCTCTCTTTGGTTGTAGTTTCGCAGAGTATGGACTGTTAAAGACAATGGCGACAGACAACGTCTATGAATGGACTGTAAAAAACCTTTGAATATTGAAACGACAAAGCACGGAGACACAAAGTACAGTAGAACGACCGTAGTACCCGGCACACTACCGGCTACAAAAAAAAAGCCTCGAGTCCTGACCGTCTGTCTCTCTCTTTGTCGATTCTCTTAGGCGGTTGTTATATAGACAGTACGGTACCCGTTATGTGTGTGTAGATTATGACATGAGTTGTGTATATCGTTCGGACCCAACGCACTCGCTAAATATATTTTGACATTCTTCAATCATGTATAAGTTGATATCCTTCCACAAGACGAGTTTTGATGTCGTCGTCATCTCCGAAAAAAAGGATTTTTACGGCAACCTATTCTTGGTACAGTACTGTATAGCGAAGGCCAGGCGACTGCGCTAGAGACTCTTTTTGGCGTCCCCCGTCCCTGACCCCCGAAATATCCCCTCCCCCCTTCGACAGTTATCGGGTGCCAAAATCTCGAACCGTTTCAACACTTCCCTCTCACATCTGAATGTTGGGTGTCTTTCTTTAGTCGGATAGGATTAGCCACTGAATAAGTGGTGTTTACAAAAGCATCTTCTTGGAATGGAAATGAAAAAAGAGGCAAATGAGAAACGAATTCTCAGGTTCCTCCTTGAGCAGCAATTTCCGGAAGCTCTGGTCGGCAGTAGTAGTGTTGTCGGATCGACAACAGCAGCAGCGGCAGCGGCTGCGGCTATAGGTGTAGGATTACCTCCAAATATCAATGGTGGAGAACAAGGATTCCTACCCGTGACGATTGTTGATCATGTCAATCAAGTTTCTTTAGAGGCATGTCGATGTATCCATCTTCAAGAATATCTTCCACACTTACTTAGTTTAGAATTATGTAAGGCGACGACGGGACAACAACTATCAACGAAACAACTAATCCGTCGTTGGATATTTGCAAATCCTATCCATGCTCTTCATATGGCATCTCAGTTAGACGAAATCAATTCGACATCAACATCATCAACATCAACTATGTCATTCATGGATCATGAAATCCTACCACCTATATTCTATGGTGATGAACAACAACGGACGATGATGTTAAATGCAGAGGGGATTGCAGAATATTGGTCACCACTGAGTGGATATTCTTCATCCTCTGCCATTCCTCAAGAGGGAAACCGTAAGAAAATCTCCACGAAACGGATACCCACCATCGTACCAAGTCAAAGTACTACTACAACTACTACGGCATCGGCGGCGGCAGCGATAGCTGCGGCGGCTGCGCTTGTGAAGAAACCACCTCCACCATCTCTGATCCCATCCATCTTGATCAAGACTCCGACAGCACCAAATAATAATAATTCTTCTTCAGCGACGACGATTCCTGTCGGTCAGACTCTTTCGGATAGTGTCATCATGACCGCTACCACGTTGGACCATCCTCCGACCAAGGATGATGCATCCAAACCAATCACTATTAGTACAATCAAGTCAGACGACAATGCTGACAAACGCGCTCCGGAAGAAGAAGTGGTCTCTGGTTCCACAACCACTATCACCGTTGGTCAGACAAAGGATGTCCCTATTTCCAAAGAAAAGCCAAGTGAATTAGGAGGAGATTCACATGTTCCCAAATCGGACACCAACAACCAAGACGTGGTATCGAAAGATCCATCGGAGATCAACCAAGATCTTCCCAAGGAAGGATCTACAGTACCGCAACAGCCTTTGAATGATCCAGAAACGGTTTCATCAGATTCCCATACGGAACAACTCGTACAGCAGGAAGAGACCTCCAAGGCTGTATCAACGAAGCCAGAGGAAGTCTCGTCGGGACTAGTTGATGACGATACGAACAAGTCGAAGCCGACCGATTCATCATTATCCAACGACAAAGCTCGCGATGAGGATGGAAAGACATTGCAAAGTCCAATGCCTCCTAAGGTGGTCAGTTCGTCGGATGATATTGAGATGACAGATGGTACAAAGCCTTTGCAGGACATGATGATGGAAGTGTCCTCAGCGGGTGATACGAAACGAATCGATCAAGAAGCTCCGATGGGTGCATCTCCCCCGGCTCCAGTGTTGTCGTCTATTCTTGAACCTCCTCCACCCGTACTTTCCACTTCGAGCGAGAAAAAAACAACATTCTCGGTTCCGGTTCCCGTTCCATCAGTCTCATCATTCGTCGGTACGACTCAAGTGACTCCACTGGAGTTGCCTGAATCGACATACAATCGTCTACGCAATGAAGAAGACCGTATCCGACAAGTTCGTCGTTCTTTAGCGGCTGGCCGAATGGCACCGAAGAAAAAGGTAGAAGCAGAGAAAACGACTAATTCCAAGAAGAAACGCAAACGAGATGACACCCACAAATCACCCAGTATTCCTGGTTTGAATGGTTCTAGTACTGCCAAGGAATTGACGAAATCTCAATTTGATCAGTGGCTTGAAGCCCAGGATACGGTAAACACCATCGTAGAGCGATGGTTGGAAAGGTTTCGCAGTTGTCGACAGTCATTCTGGGATGACCGCAAAGGACAGCTTTTCCGTTCAGGAGGCGATCAAGGTGGTAGTTTCTACTTGCCACAGGAAAACCGCAATTCCAACACTGTCCAAATGTACTCATCTGGAACTCAGGGCAGCGATCGATACTCGGATGGAAAAGCCAAGAAAGCTGGAAAACCAAAAAAGCCATTGATGGGCGATGACGTCATGCAATGTCTTGATTGCGGCTTCATCGGGTCGAAGCAAGATGTCTTGAAACATTTATTGATTTCAGGACACAAGTTTGCAGTAACCTGTGGTGAAAAGTGCCAACTGTTCAGCTTCTGTACCGGCGACTTTGTCTACCATGAAGTGTTTGAACAAGAGAAGGCACGGATTGACTATTCCAACAAGCTCCCAGCCATGGCATGGGGGGCCCATAAGCTATATCGGTCTTTCGACCCTCTGCATTTCATGAAGACAAAAGAACAGGGCATTGTATGGCGAGGACTGGTTGCGACGTATCCTCAGTTGGTCCCTAAAGTGCATCTTCGTGCAACAGAAGCCACATGTCGTCGTCAAGCGCTGTTCGATGGAGATGTGGATGAGAATTGGCTCATGAATAGTCCAGTGGCCATGACTTTTGCGGCAACGCAGGCCCTTTTGGCAAAGTCTGACAGACACCTCATAAAGTCGCCACTTGGGATGTACAACCTTGGAAATACTTGCTACAAGAGTTCGGTACTCCAATGCCTTGTTCATTGTATACCGTTACAGCAGTTTTTCCTACGAGATTATGGACATCATAGTCACGCCTGCAAATTGTATCGTGAGTGGGATTTTTCGGGACGGAGGAAGAAATGTGGACTCGACGAGCCCTGCTTGGCGTGTGACATGGACCGTCTCTTCCTCTCATATTATGGCAATACGATTGGTATGGATGTACGGTATGCCGTCGACGAGGCTTGCAACGTGGACAAGGCGACCCTCGAGCAGAGTCAACCCCTTGAAAAGGGTGAACCGCTCATCATCTCTGAAATGCTCACGGCATCTTGGAAGAGTGGTGGCATGAACAGCGTCGCTTCCTACAAACAACATGACGCCCATGAATTTCTCAATTCGTTCCTCGAATTACTTGGAAAGCAGACTAGGCAACACTGGGATAGAATTCATGATGCCCTTAATGTTGTCCAGACCAACGCGTCTAAAGTGGAACCAACAAGGAAGGGTACGTGATCGACACACCGTTGATTGGAATTCCTATCCTCTTTCACGCTCCATCCTCACGCTTTTCTTTCTCACAATAGATGTTGTCAAGTCACTTTTCGAAGGTTCATTGAGTTCGGTGCTTCTCTGTGAAGAGTGCGGTACGAAACGAAAGCGTACTGAAGAATTCCTAAACGTTTCTCTATCACTTTCCGAGGAAGTAGCCCGGCGACAGTCGTTCCCAGGTGATACAAAGTCAGGAGACTTGAGCGTTGAGACCTGCCTCGAACGATTCGTACTGCCGGAAAAACTTGGAGATCCGGTTGATTGTCCCAACTGCCGAAAGAAGACTCCGACCCAGAAGCAACATACGTTTGGGACTCTGCCTAAAGTTCTATGTTTGCACTTGAAGCGATTTGATGCAGCTCAAAACAAAAAAATTGATGACTACGTGTCCTTTCCCGCCCGGGGTTTGAACATGGGGAAATATCTCGCACAATGGTGCGAAGTTTCAAGATTACGTAGTACTATGGGAGATGAATCGCTGGATACTGAGCCCCATATCAACTATGATCTCTTTGGGACAGTAAATCATGTTGGAAATATGTCCAGTGGTCACTACGTGACGAATGTGAAGGTTGGCAGTAAGTGGTATAAAATCAACGATGCCCATGTCACTCTTGCCGGAGGTGATGGGGGCGAAGAGACTGTGGTGAAGGATGCAGGCGCCTACATCTTGTTTTACGCAAGACGGTGAGGATCAAAACTTCATTGCATGCCTAGCGACAATAAAGAAAACTAGTGGGGAATTGAAGGTGAAAGCTACTACCGGAGCTAGTAGAAAGTCTCTTTTTCCAATTCCCCGTGCGTCGCGGAGACGTCGTCGTCATGGTGGTTGCGACATGGCCGTTCCATGGAACCAAGTCTGGTCAATCCGTGATGGACAAGGTCATCATGATGGAGGAAGACGATACGGTAACCCTGCTGTCCTTTGGTTCATCACCAGGTTCAGAAGGAGGCATGAAGACGAGAAAGTCAATGTAATACGGCACGCATAAAGGAGGACAAAACTGACGTATTGAAAACAAACACGAAACAAAGACGATGAGGGGGTACTGTACCGACCATTCTCGTTCGTATACACATAATCACAGAATGTTTCGTTTTCGTTCATTGTCTCGTGCGTCTGCGCCTTTTCAGCAAACTTCTTTTCCCGCCTCTACCTAGTGCAATCATGTAATGGTTAGGTTGAAAAAAAAGAACAACAACAACAATCCTTTATATGCGGCGAAAAGGTCAGGGTCATTGGCAAAAATACACTTCAGTATTAATAATCACGACACAACATTCCGTCCACTGTTTTTGGCACAAAGGACCCTTTTCCTTTACCAGTTCATTACCATCAATTTATTGATTCCCCTGTGTCATCCATGCTGGTAGGTTGGAATGTTTCCGAACACCCAGTTCCCGGGGATTTTGTTGTGATAGTGGTGCTTGAGCCGAAACAGGAGCTGCAGCAGAAGGAGCAGCTGCTGGAGCCGCGGGACCAGGAGCTGCGGCTGGAGGTGCTGTGACACCGTTCGGGTTGATACCATACGGATTGGGTGTCCCTTCAGCTGGAGACCAAGCCCCGTAGTACTGACGGGCCGCCGGTTCACCATAGTAGTAGGCATATCGGAAAAATTGTTCGTAGTAGGCATCAGCCCCCGGTGCGGCCGCCGCCGCTGCCGGGGCGGGAGCTTGTTGTTGCTGTTGTTGTTGCTGTCTCGCCACAGCCTGCTGCGCCGCATAGTAGGCCTGCCATTCTGGATTGCTAGCTGCCTGATGTTGTTGTTCATAATATGGTTGCTGATGCTGTTGTTGTGGAGCACCATTCGACATGACACAAGCCGACGACTGTTCCGCCATGATTCGATCAATGAAGGCTTGTACCTTCGCACAACCTTCCTGAGTCCCAACGACGGTCGCGACACGATGGGATTGTCCTGCCGTAGGTTGAGAGGGGATTTGAATTCGTGTCCCAGTCTTGTTTTGCATTTCCTTGATGACACAACCCTGTCGACCGATACACAATCCAACATCACGGTCGGGAATCTAAACAAAAGAAATGACGAACGATTAGCAAACAAGCGTACGCATACTCGACTGTTGCAGTACACTGATAAAGGGACTCACCATGATTTGAACCGTCACCTGAGGTCCCTGACTCCGGCGATCGTCTGAAAAGGTTGGTTTGCTTGCTAGGACATCTTCAATCCGACGTTTGGCCATCTGGGCCCCCTCTGGAGTTGGATGTGTAATACTAACCGTCCGAACTTCCGGTTTGTCATCCGCTGGCCGAGGTGGGATCTGGACCTGTGCTCCCGTCTGGTCTTGGATGGATTTGATGGTCATCCCCGCCTTCCCAATGATGAGACCGACATCGGCATCAGGAACTTCGAGTTCCACTAAGGCATGGCCCATAGATAGAGCTTCTTGTACCTTCGCATCCTTCGAAGCAGCTACAGTACCACCACCGCCACCACCACCAAAGCCAGCACCTCCACCGAACGATCCACCTGAGGCTCGCATCCGTTCCTGGACCATACTCTCGATCATTCCACGGCATTGATTAATCGAATCTTGAGACGTCGCTTCCAAGGTGATTACTCTATGCGTTTGACCAGGAACCAAATCTTGTTCCTTCTGGATCTGAACCTTACATCCACTTCGTGCTTGCATGCTGGTAATGGTCTCCCCCCCTCGACCGATCAAAAAGCCGACCATACTGTTGGGGACATTGATCGTTTCCTCAATGAGATCACCACCTCCCATATGATGGATTGGATTATTCGATATCAGTTGAGCAACCGTCGCGGGACGATAACCAGAATTACTCGTGTAACGGTTCCCAGTGACCGTCAAGGCCATAGAATTATCTACATTCTGTGATATTTCCGGTCCTGTGTCTTCATCGGGATCTACAGCCTCCACTGGAGCCTGCTCGGCTTGAATCAAGACATCATCCACGGGAATCTCAGCAGCCGACAACGCTCCATCTGTACCCGTAATCAATATATGTAAAGGTTCGACGGGAATCCCCGGAAGTGGTTTCCTACTACTTCCTCGTCCTTGCAATTCTAGCGTAACCTTTTCATCGTTACTTTTCCCTTCATTCAATTCATCTTGCAAGGAAATCAATCGTGTTGCAAAGTAGGCCTTGAAGTGAGCCGCACCACGATCCTTCGTCGTTCGGATCCAAATTTTCTTATGACTCGTCTCGACCTTGATCTTTTTCGGAACAGTGGGCAACCCCGGAATAGAAGTCGACGGAGCTGTCGTATTTGCAACGACTTCTGGGACTACGGCTGGAGCGACACCCCACCGTTTGCGTTTGGTAGTAGCAGTAGTAGTTGCTCCCCCGGTTGTCGTATCAGCCACCGGACTCTCGGTCGTCGTCGCTGATGTGGCTTCCATACTTTGAGATGAAGATGACGTGGGATCGACTAGGAGATCTTGACCCGTCAATTTGGCAGCAATGGCCTTGGCGCGCAAAAGAGCCTCTTCAGCGGTAGTAGTCGACATCCTATTCGGTTCTTGGAAAGCCGTGTCTGGGGTGTGAAGTCCAATCGTGCGGTAACTTCTTGTCAATTCTGACTATTCCTTCAACGACGAACCGTATGTCGAGGTTGCTGAGATTGTGAGAATATTGCCTTCACTGGTCCAAACCCTGGTGAGGGAGTTCAATCTCTTGTCGATCTGGCGAGAGGAAGGATCGAAAACTACGGTGCTCCTCGACTATCGGATGGGTTTCATGCCACCACCCTAGGCGGACGCCGTATGGACGCTGTCGGGTGGCCGTCCGCGTTGCTGGCGTCTGAGACGTCACCACGACGGAATCCCGGTCTAGTCGTGTACGGTATCCCACTGACAGTAAAACGGGATGTGACGACATTCCACGGCAGCATCCCAATCGACAACATGTCATGGTGGACAATCAAATGGCAAACATTCCCAACCAATCATTGTAAAGCTAAATCAACGGCAAAAGGGATCATATTCCGGTTCAGAATGAGGTTTCTTGTCATGTTTCCTTTGATGATTGTCCTATTGGGGTTGGAGGTGACAGCGTTTTCTTCGATGAACCACTTCCAAGAAAGAAGACGGCAAGATCATAGAATATTGTTCTCAACTCGTCGTCCCTCCGATCTGGATCAAAAAGATTTACGAGAGGAAGCAGATGCCCTCCTATCTAGGGCACGTCGTCTTCGAGAAGAAATTGAAACCAATGTCAAGTCTGACCAACAACCCGACAAGGAAATGGATGGTTCGGGGAAGACGCAAAAGACACTTTCACCATGGTCAGTGAAGAGTGAAGAAAAGGGCGATGGATATCGACTATACGTTGATATTGGACGAGAAGATGGGACATGGATGGATCGAAGGTGGGGAGCTTCAGGTCGTAGAATACCCTTCACTATCGACATGAAATTCTCGAAAGTTCTCGCGTCAGATAGTACTGTCGATAAGATGGTCAAGGACAACTACATGGGTCAAAGTTCAGATGTCTACACCATAATCACTGCAGATGCAGCACGTCTAAGGGGAGGTTTCGATAAGATGAAATGTATGGGTGGATGCTATCGGATTGATTCTTCCAAGGGCAAAGATACTATTCGATTCTACCTTGAAGTCGATGGGACAGGTCAAGATCAAGACTATGGGTGAGTAGGATCCCACACCATTCTCCTTATGCTTTTCCATCAAACAATCGTATTTCCAATCCTACGTTGTTGGGGACCTTTTTTCCCTCGTTCACAGCGACATTTCGGTCCCAAAGGGTTGCCTCTATTTTTCTTTGCCATGTTTCTCAGGTAGGACAAGTCAGTTGTCGACGAAGGAAGGCATTGTAAGTGTCCGACAAATCGGATGGAATACAGGTTGGCGACGAGAAGAAAGTCGAATCGTCGGTACATTCTATGCTCGACCGATTGAATTGGCACGACAAAGAGATGGATTTTAGTAGTAGGAGACGACGACGACGACGACAAAATGGGTCATTGTCAGGGAAAAATGTCAGGTCCTCGGTAGAGAGATTTCTGCCGCCAAATCAGATATCCAAATCATCATCTGGATCTTCATCATCCATATCATCAAATTCTGGATCATTATCTTGCATGTAGATGAGTGGCCGATGTTCTGTCAAGACCGATTCCTCCTTAGAGGGTCGTGAGGTTGGTCGATCTTCTGATTCGATTTGTAAAGTGATTCGAGATCGTCCTAATTTGGATTGTTGTCCTTTTGATTTTTCAGTTGTGGGGAGTTCTGACTCTATGGACAATTTTTCATGACTCGGTGTTGTGGAAGTGTCCCGTTCCATCCCATCTTCGCCGCCACCCGGTTCAAGTCGGAACGATAGTTGATGGCCCTCCTTCAAATCCCCTTGTTGAGGAATTAATTGAAAGGGTAACAATTCACGGACGAGATTACCAGACTCTCTAATCCCTTGTCGCATTAATATCATTTCACCCCGTTTCAAATACATGAGGGCATTCGACAACTGGCTATGCTCGTCAGCGGTTAACGTTTCGGTTCGCACCGGCCAAACTTGTAGTAACCGTATAGTTGTCGCGTTACAAGATAATTGTTTCTCTAATGCATCAAGGAAACGTAGGACACGATCAAATCCATGTACCATGAATAAAGGTACAAGGGATTCCCATACGAGCATGGTTGGCCTACCGTCGGTGGCCATGACGACACTCCGTATGAATTCATAGAGACCCCTCAAATTCTGGAGTGACGTCGACTTGTTTTCCTCTTCATCATCGTCATTATCATGATCATCATCCCATCCCCAAGGATCTCGACTTGCGTCGATAACTTTGAGTCGTGAAAGAAGTTCGGTAGGGATAAACGATGGTCGTGATAATGTTCGGACCCATATTACCTGGAGGTTATTTTCGACACCGATTTCTAGTAAGAATTGTACCCATGCTACCCCCCCAAATAGGTCTCGAAATGCTGACTCAGCTGGTGTCCGAAGTCCTGCTTGGCTATATAATGTGTCCTCATGGATCTGTCTATTCAGGGTAGATCCCTTTTTCTTGTACATGACTGAATTCGCAGCCTGTAACCGTGTGGCAAGGCCAGTTGTGTACTGTAGTAGAATCCGATATCTCGAATGATGATGATCTTGCTGATTAGCCCATTGATCAATCAGTGTCGCGATAGAAGAAGAAGACCCTTTCGAGGTCTTGGGTGACATCGTAGAATGTCGGATCGGAGTCTTTTGAAATTGAAGAGGATAAACGAGGCAAAGTGAATTACGGTATGTGAATTGACAGTGAGTGAAATCGCGAGATCGTTTCGACTTCTTTGCGATGCAGGACTGGCCTCCGTCCGACACACAATCGGAACGACGTACGGTCGGTGTCGCTAAAATACGGTCGCGAAATTCACGTACTGTACTGTACCAACGCCTAGGGATTCTCGCGTCGCAGAACGTGAAAGATGAATCTAAAGGATTCGGTCTTCATCTCCGATCAAACCAGATCATCTCTGTGAGTATATTGCAGTACCCACCACACTGCCGCTGCCCATCGGCATAGCTCTCCTTCGCATGTCCATCTTTGTCTAGTCCGTCTATCTTCGATTCCTTCGATTTTGTGCCTTTTTGGTAGAGCGTAAAGAAAAGGAACCTATTGACAAGGATGGGATCGTACTAGTCGTATATTGGTCGGTTGGGTGGGGCTGACTTTTTTGAAGGCAGACATCCGGTAGTTAACCGCGATGTAGTCTTCGAGAAACCCCCTTTTCGTGTATTTTTGATTTTTGACTCGTGGAGAGCTGACGAACCGTTGCGAGATTCCAAAACTTTCACCCCCCTCCTTCCATCCCATCCACACCACTATCCAGTCACTTCCGATAGAACAAATCGACAGACGATAAAGAAATGGTGGGCAATGATCAGCGACGGAATGAGGATGAGGAACAAAACTTTCCAGCTCCTAGTCTACCGAATAGGTTCTCGATAGGCCCCCCAAGCTCCCGAAATCCTCGAGAAGATTCGGGCATGCTGGATGATGACGATCTGACGACAGGCTTTTTGCCTCGGAGTACCGAACCCTCGGATCCTCTTGCTGCGTCACATCGATCCACAGCCGTGGCTCAGCCACCGTCCAATCTACGACTTCTTCTTCGGAGAGTAGGAAACTGGGTAGGAGTCGTGACGTTGTCGATAATGAGTATTGTGATTCCTGTCGTCACATACAACGCCTTATCAGAGCGAAAGGTAGACATTGCAGCATTTGACTCAGCAGGTGTTATGGTGCTGGGGACTGTAATCCTTTCGGTTCGATTAGTCTACCTTCATTTGACGCACTGGTATATGCCGAATGTACAGAAATACGTTGTACGAATCTTGTGGATGGTTCCGTTGTACGCTGTCCAATCGTGGTTAAGTCTAAGATTCCGACATGTACGGATTTATATCGATACGATCCGGGATCTGTACGAGGCATACGTCATTTCAAGTTTCCTGTATTATCTGATAGAGTTGGTGGGGGGACAAGATGCACTGATCCGAACCCTCCGGGCTATAGCACAAAGTGATCCCGATGCCGCAGAACATCTACGGAATCATGGCCCCTTACTCGATTTAGTCTTAGAACCGTGGGAACTAGGAGCAGAATTCATGTTGCAATGTAAACACGGCGTCTTGCAATATGTCTTAGTCAAGACGATTGCTACATTTTTGACGTTCATTTTTCAATTCATGGACGTTTATGGGGAAGGCCGTTTTGAATGGGATGTGGCATATCCTTATTTGGCATTTATTCTCAACTGTTCTGTGATGTACGCCTTATATTGTCTTGTCAAGTTGTTTCATGGCATCCATGACGAGCTCCGGCACCCCATTGACTGGCATCCCCTGGGTAAATTCCTATGCGTTAAGGGCGTCGTCTTCTTCACCTATTGGCAAGGTGTTATCATCTTCTACCTAAAGGCTCATGGTCTCATCGTCGACGTGGGAGATTGGAGTGAAGAACAAATCGCAAATGGATTGATTGACTACTGTATCTGCATTGAAATGGTTTTCTTTTCTATTGCTCATGCATATACCTTTACCTATCAGGAGTATTTACCGGCTACAGTCCAGGAGGCGATTTCTGCCTATGAGCGTGTCGTTTCTACTCCGGAGGAACCGAATGGTGACAACAGCGAAACGGGGGGTCATTTCCGAACTCCACGACGTGTAAATTCTGCAGTCTATTGTCCTCCGGAAACACTTCCGAGGCCTATGAAGTTTAAGGATGCCTTTTGGAGTTCTACCTTGCCATCCGAAACCGTCCAAGATATTAGAAGACTGGGAGGTGGTGTGGAACGTGCAGTATCACAAGCATCGAGTCCTGGTTCGATTAGTCTCCAAGGTATCCCTAATTCAGAGACCAGGACATCACCAACCAATGCTGGATGTGAAACAACGGTGACTGGGGAGCCGTCTATTACGTCAGGATCTTTATCTTTAGATTCATAATCGCAGAAGTACATGACGGTTGGCCAAAGTACAGTACAATAGCGGCATGGTGGTTCGTATCACTGTCAAGAAGTTTGAGGTTTATGATACTGATTTTGAATAACATGATCTCAAATTGGCATCGTATACATATGTAGGATACACATATACAAATGTACACATATTTGATATTTATTGACGGCGAGGAGGGCGAAGGTTCATGTGCGATGATGGCGTGGGCAATGTGAAGCGGGGAATCTTACCTTAATCAGCCACCATTCTTACTTAATGGCCCCGATGTTGAGAGCGAACAAGGAATCCTCGATTTTATAACGCGACGAATACCAATTTCGGATACATATAAAAATCCAGAATTCCTTGTTCGCTCTCAACATCGGGGGCATATAGTAAGAATGGAAATGCATCCAACCATTCTTCTAAGCCCTAAAGGCTGGCTCCACTGTAGGTACGCTAA